>Ga0182021_10003402_pt1 | contig 18705 bp, 20 predicted proteins | sample 612E3MmetaG_FD_120493 | JGI IMG/M metagenome (GOLD analysis project Ga0182021, IMG submission 120493) | Permafrost microbial communities from Stordalen Mire, Sweden - 612E3M metaG (Illumina Assembly) | ecosystem: Environmental > Terrestrial > Soil > Wetlands > Permafrost | place: Sweden... | reverse complement strand
GCCTCGTGAAGGATGAAGTCGGAACCCTGAAAGGCTGAACGTAGGACCTCGAGCGAGCGGATGTCGCCTTCGACGAGTTGGATGTCTTTGAGAAATGGAGCCAAATTGTCACGGCGACCGGTCGAGAAGTTGTCAATCACGCGCACGGCGTGACCGCGCTTCAGGAGTTCTTCAACAAGATTGGAGCCGATGAAACCTGCGCCGCCAGTTACCAAATAAGTCATGAGGTAAACGTGGAGGTTAAGGAAGAGGAGGCTAGGGTCAAGGTCGAGGTTGAGACCTGAAGCGAGTTGGATTCCTTCTCAGCCTTTACCTTAACCTGAGCCTGCCGCGAAGCAGCCGCCGGGACCCGGTCGAGGACGCGGATGACGCCTTCGACGATGTCGTCGATGCAGGTGAAGTCGCGCTTCATGTCTTCGTGATTGTAGACGTCAATCGGGCGGCCTTCAAGAATCGCCTTCGTGAAGAGGAAAGGCGCCATGTCCGGCCGTCCCCAAGGACCATAGACCTTGAAGAAACGGAGTCCGGTTGTCGGCAGGTCGAATAGGTGGCTGTAGGTGTAGGCCATGAGCTCATCGGCCTTCTTGGTCGCGCCGCAAAGGCTCACCGGATGGTCAACATTGTCATCCGCGCTGAACGGCAGCTTCTGGTTGGCACCGTAGACTGAACTCGAAGAGGCGTAGACAAGGTACTCGATTCCGTTGTGCCGACAGCCCTCGAGAATGTTGACGAAACCAACGAGATTGGAGTCGACATCGGCATGGGGATTCTCGACGGAATACCGGACGCCTGCCTGGGCTGCAAGGTGGACGACGCGGACCGGCTGCTCGTGCCTGAAGAGCTCGGCCATGCGCTCACGGTCCGACACGTCGAGCTTGACGAACCGAAATCTGGCGTGGGGCACGAGAAGTCTGAGCCTGTCCTCTTTTGAGTCACGGGTCGTAGCAGTCGATTCCCGCCCCCAAGCAGCCTGATCGATGTGTGGAAGCCAACGAAGCCGGCGCAGCCGGTAACCAGATAGGTCATGAGAAGGTGGACTCCGTCATCTCGGAGAATCGGTGGAGTCAAGGTTGGCTTCGCGGTGGAAGTCGGGGGATTCCCCTTCTCGACGTAGGACGACGACGTCGAATCCTCTGGCTCTGTCTGAGAATGTGGCAACCTGCTTCAATCCGAGGCGTTGCGCAAAGAGGTCGGCGTAAAACCTCCTCACGGTGCCGACTTGAATGTGGAACACAGGTTGCTCGAATGCCTCAGCCGGCAGCCGCGCTGTCATCAGTGTTTCCTGCGTATTGACTGCAACGACGTCCGGGGCGTACTTTTCGAGCTGGCGGTAGGGGTCGCCTGTGTCAAAGAAATGGACATCCTTGAAACGCGGCGGTATGTAGACTCCGAAGTTCCACACGATCCTGGTACTGCCGGGCAGGTTTGCGTCCATCCACTTACCAGCCTGAAAACCGGGCTCGGATTGCATGGAGGAAAAGTTGGCTTTCGTCTCCAGCGCCTGACGTCGTATGAGACATCCAGCATAGATGTACCAAAGGACAATGAGAACGGCGGACAGCAGTTTCAGTTTGTCCCCTCTCTCGCGCAGGAAGTCACTCAAGTACAAGATCGGCAGCGCTGCCAGCAAACACATTGCGGGCAAGACGGGAAACAGGTATCGGTCTTGCACGAAACCGACATAAGCCACAATGAAGCAGACCGTCAATGCAACCCACACGAGTGAAGCCAAATCTCTCTTGCATGCCATACGCAAACCCGACTTGATGGCGCCGGAGACGACAATTCCGGCACCAATGAGGATGAGTATCACCGGGAACGGTCCGGGAAGATCTCGCAGCATGAGTCTCATCCAACCGCCAATCGGGCGGGTTACTTGATGGATCGACCCGGCGTATCCGGTGAGAAACGGTGCAAAACGCAGGCCCAACCACCAACTCGGCGATGTCGCTCCAAAGACTAGAAGGAAGGCTACGACTGCTGCCGCGGTTGATGAGTACAAGAAGCCGGCTCGATTCAGTGGTCCGCGACCACCGGTGCGAACTGCCCGGATCCCCAGTAACAGCGCGCAAGAGACTATCAGGACAACACCATACGCTCCGAGACCACCAAGCCGCGTCCAGTGAACCGGGATCGGCAGGATATTCAGCGTATGCCCCTTGCGGAGGAGAAGTGGGGTCATTGCCGATGCGATGACGAGGATGGCCCCGATGGCGTAGTGGAAATGCAACAAAGGTCTTTCGACTCGACCGGCGTGGCGCAGCAGGGATTCCTCGTCCGTGTAGAGCGCATGAAAGAGCAGTATGAGGAGAATGAGCGGAAGAAAGAGGAAGCCACTGAGTTTGACCGCCATGACGAGACCTGCGGCACCGGCAGCGAGGACCAGACGTGTCCTGCTTAGCCTCGCCGCCAACTCCATGCACGCAAACCAGGCCGCCAGGCTGGCCAGCAGGTTGAGCATGTCCGGTTGGCAGTAGACCACCCGGTGGATGCTGTCCGCGTCTGCGGAAATCATGATGAAAAGGAGACTGCTGAAGGCGAATCCACCAATCGGACCGGTCAGTCTCCTGCCCCACAGGTAGCCCATGAGTCCGATCAACAGGAAGCAGGCAAGACTGACAAGGCGAAGCGTGGTTACTGCCTGCTTCTGGTCGATGCTGCGAAATGGAGAGGAAACGAGGAGCGACACCAGGCCTACGTTCATGTACAGGTCACCGTAGTCGTAGTATACAGGTAGTTGATGATTCGGTAGGCTATATTCCCATGCATGCCATAATTGAAAGGCAATCCAGGACTCATCTCTCGACACAACCTCAACTACCCTCAGGTTCTGAGCCCCGAAACGGACTCTCGGTAGCAGGACTCCTGACATGGCAACCCAGGGAAGGATTGCGATCACGAGGAGCATCGCCTCCCGGATTCGAGAGGTACGGCTCCCTGAACACGCGGATTCAGGGACCTGCTGAGGATACTGACTGATCTGATCGTTCATGCTTGGACCTCGCTGGTGGTCCGCACAAAACGTTCCTCGTCTTCCCTACCGGGCTCGTTGCACAACGGAAGACGCAACAGCCGCTCGAGGAGTTGTCGGCATCTATTTGCGTTGTAGCTGCTCGGCTGCTGGCTCTGGTCAGCCGTCGTGTCAATCATGTCGTTCTCCTTTTGCGCTCGTCGTAGACAGGACCTCAATCTGTTTGAGTGCAGATGCAACGTCATCCTCTTCGTCATCACGCATCTCGTGGAATAGCGGCAGGATGACGCACTGTTGTTGAGCGCGCTCGCTCTCGCGCAGGCAGCCGCAATCGCCGCTCCGGCCGTGGGCGCACTTCCAGGTCCCGTGGCGATACGCCGGTTCCAGATGGGTATTCATGATGCCACGGCGGGTGGCAACACCGGCGTCAAGCATGGACTGCATCACTACGCGCTGGTCAGCACTCTCGGGCAGGCGCACGCAGAAGCTCTGCCAATTGCTCCGTGCCCACTCGGGTTCGACCGGGAGACCCAGGCCGGGGACCGAAGACAGCAGTTCGCAGTAACGTCGGGCCAGCTCGCGTCGGCGCCGGACGATCTCGGGCAGTCGCTTGAGCTGAACCCGGCCGATTGCCGCCTGAATGTCCGTCATGCGATAGTTGTAGCCGAGTTCCGTGTACTCCTCAAAGACCACGGACTTCGCCGTGTGGCGTGCAGTGTCGGGCACGCTCATCGAGTGTTGACGCCAGAGCCGAAACTGCCGGTCGTAGTCAGCATTGTTGGTCGTGAGCATACCACCGTCGCCGGTGGTCAGCAACTTACGCGGATGGAATGAGAAGCATGCCACATCTCCGTGCGGTCGTCCGATGTGCTGCCACTCGTCGTTCACACGAATCTCGCTGCCGATGGCACAGGCGGCGTCCTCGACGACCTTCAGGTTGTGCTGGTGGGCAACCTCGACGATTCGGCTCAGGTCACAAGGCATACCCATCTGGTGGACACAGAGAATCGCCCTTGTGCGTTCGGTGATAGCCAGCTCAATCAGTGCCGGGTTCATGTTGAAACTGCCCGGCTCGATGTCCACGAGGACCGGCACCGCGCCGCAGTAGCGAATGCTGTTGGCCGTGGCAACGAAAGAGTGGCTGACCGTGATGACCTCGTCGCCCGGGCCTACACCGACTGCCTTAAGGGCCAGATGAAGTGCGGTCGTGCAACTGGATGCGGCGCACGCATGCCGGGATCCTACTGCAGCCGCAAACTCCTCCTCGAAAGCCTTCACTTCCGGGCCTTGGGTCACCCAGCCGGATAGGATGACTCGTCGGACGGCTTCGGCTTCCTGCTCGTCCATCCAAGGGCGGGCGACCGGAATGAGGGGTCGAGTCTCGCTCATCTCGTCGAGGGAGCAGGTTCCCAGGTCTTCACGCGCTCCTTCTGCAACAACTCCTCAGGAGAGATACCCTGAGCCTCGTACCAAATCTTCAGGCGTGTCAGCCCGTCAAGCAGACTGACTGTAGGCGCGTAGCCGAGCAAGGACCGGGCCTTGCCGATGTCGGCGTACAATCGCAGCACATCGCCGGGACGTGGGTCCGCGTATTCGGTCTTCGCCTCCGGTTTACTGAGCACCTGCCTTACCAGGCCCGCAAGATCCCTGATGGAGATCTCGCTGCCTTGGCCAACATTGACCGTCTCCCCAACTGCCGCATCCGTCGTGCCGGCTAGCAGGATTGCTCGGGCGGTGTCTTCTACGTAGGTGAAGTCGCGGGTCTGGCTTCCATCACCAAAGATGACCATTGGCCTTCCCGCCATTGTTCTAAGAAGAAACTTGGGAATCACTTCGCCGCTGTCACCTTCATGGTGACTGCGGGGGCCATAGCAGTTGAAGGGACGCACGACAACCGTTGGGAATCCGTAGGTTCTCCAGAATGCGCGTGTGTAGCAGTCTCCGGCGAGTTTCGACGAACCGTACACGGTGTTCGGGCTCGGCGGATAGTCCTCGCTCATCGGGACGGTCTGCGCGGTTCCGTAGACCTCGGAACTGGAAACGTACACAAAACGCTTCACCCTCGCTTCACGTGCCAAGATCAGCTGTGCCAGCGTGGCCGATGCGTTGACTTCGTGGTTTTCCCGCGGCGAGTGGATTGAGTGCCGGACTCCGAGGCATGCCAAGTGATAAACAACATCTACATTCTGCAGCAGGCGCCCCATCAGCGCGGCGTCACGGATATCGGCGACCTCCAGCCGCACCTTGTCGCCAAGCACACCGATGACATTCTCTCGCTTGCCGTTGACCAGGTTATCGACGATGGTGACCTCGCATCCAGCGGCCGCGGCTTGGCGGACGAGCTCCGACCCGATGAACCCCGCCCCGCCGGTAATCAGCACACGTCCACTCAACTCCATACCTCCTTATCCTCGGCCGCGACTTTGTAGTATTGGTCGGAGCATGCTAGATGTGCGGCTCCTCAATATCAGGTTTGGGCCCACTGTCTCCGTGTCGGTGGAACGTCCGCTCCAACCAGAACGAAAACATGTCGCGGAGCGACGCTAGCACTACCTTCAGCTTGCCGGATGTCGCCGTGCCGGAGGTGCGCGCATGATATTCTACCTCGACTGACCGGATTCGGAACCCCTGGTCATGGGCACGGATCAGTATCTCCGGACCGATGAACCCTGTGCTCCGTGCCTTCACTTTCACGCGTTCCAGCACTGTCCGCCGGTAGAGTTGGATGAAGTTGTAGTCATTCAGCCCGAGAGGGAAAAGGAAGTTCAGGAGCCAGACATTCACGACCGACAACAGGGTCCGATAGGCGGAGTAGCCGGCCCGCTCGCGCCGGGTGGCGACCACGATGTCCGCGTTCTTGAGTAGCGGCAGCATCAAACCCAAGTCGCGTAGGTCAAACGGGTAATCGATCGCGTTGCCTATGATCATGTCACCCTTTGCCGCCTGGAGTGCCATCCACCCTGTCTCGCCCTGACCAAGATTCCGCGAATTGTGCATCACAAGTACCTCGGGATACTGCCTGGCCAGCTCGTCCGCAATCAACCCGGTGCGGTCTCGGCTGCAATCGTCAATCAACAGAATCTCGAAGCTCTTGAATAGCTCACGCAGGGCCTCCACCGAGCGCTCAATCGTTGTCCGGAGGGCGGCTTCCTCGTTGAAGGCAGCGTAGAAGACGGTGATTTCAGGTGGCACGAGGTGTCTTGGCGGTCAACCGCCACGGCTCCTAGCTGCGTGTTCGGCCAGCGTACGCCGCAGCGTCGTGATGACTCGCTGCTGCTCATCCTCAGTCATCCCCGGAAAGATGGACAGAAACATGGTTGTGCGGGCGGCTTCCTCGGTATGGGGCAGGCGCAAGTCCTTGAACCGCTCGCGGTAGAACGGTTCCAAGTGCAGGGGCTGGATGCCAACGCGACATGAGATGCCTCGCTCCGCCATCTCCTTCAACAACTCATCGCGCGTCAACGGGGCCGACTTGCGCAGGCGGATCAGATACGACGTGTAGGCGTGGGTGACGTATTCGGGCACATAGGGTGGCTCAATCTCCTCCATGGAGGCAAACGCAGCGTCATAGACCTGTGCCTGAGCCCTGCGTTGCTCGATCATCCGGGGCAACTTCTGCATCTGCACGAGTCCTATGGCAGCCTGCAAGTCGGTCATCCGGTAGTTGTAGCCGTAGTCGAAGTACTGCTGCACGAGCGTACCCTTGGCCTGATGTCGCATTAGGTCGGAGGAGGAAGCTCCGGCCGACCGCAGAGGACGTGCCTGCTCCGCCAGCTTCTCGTCATCGGTAGTGATCATTCCGCCCTCGCCGGTGGTGATCATCTTGCGAGGATGGAAGCTGAATGCGGTCGGCGAACCGAGCGCGCCGAGTCGCCTACCCCGATAAGTCGCCCCCAGAGACGTCGCTGCATCCTCAACAATCCTCAGACCGTGCATGTTGGCAATCGCCCGCAGATCGTCCATGTCCGCCGGCAGACCGATCTGGTGCACTACCATGATGGCCTTGACCTTTGGGGTGACGGCGGCCTCCGCCGCCGCCGGGTCCAGGTTGAACGTACGCGGGTCGATGTCCACGAATACCGGTTCCGCACCGGTATGGTGGATCGCATTGGCCGTAGCCATGCAGGTGAAAGACGGACAGATCACCTTGTCGCCCGGGCCGACGCCGCTGAGACGCAAAGACAGATGCAGTGATGAAGTGGCGGCGTTAGTGGCCACGGCATACTTCGTGCCCACGAAGGCAGCCATGGCATTCTCGAACTCGATTACCTTGGGGCCCTGGCTGATCCATCCCGAGCGAATCACCTCCGCCACAGCCTCAATCTCCTCATCCCCGAGCCACGGGCGGAGTAACGGAACCTGATCTGCGAACAGGTCCTGATGCATCAGAGCAGTCGGCTCCAGTCGAAATCGGGACCAACGTCTTCCATCTTGCGGGCCGGCACGCCGAACACAAGCGCACCCGGCGGCACATCGCGCCCTACAAGCGAACCTGCAGCCACGACGGAGCCGTCACCGATGACTACCCGAGCCAGGATGGTTGCGCGTACGCAGATGAACGCTCCACGGCCAATCTGCACCCGGCCGCCGATCATGGCACATGCCGTAACTGTCGCGCCGTCAGCTAACATGGCATCATGACCAATCACGGCGCCGGCCATGACAGGAATGTGGTCGCCCAGTACGGCATTAGCGCAGACGTTCGCCAACGGTTCGATTGTCACGCCCTTTCCGATCTTCGCCGAGGGACTGACAACTGCGCTCGGGTGAATCGCGTTCAAGAAAGGAATCTCCATCCCCTCTAGTTGGCGAGCTATCCTGAGCCTGACAACGGGGTTTCCCAGTGCGACTACAGTGCCGATTGCGTCTCGCCTGCGCGCCCGCAGTGAGGCGATGCCTCCACTCACCGGCACGCCGTTAATCGCCTGTCCCCAGAGTGCCGGATTGTCGTCAATGAACTCGATGCTGTCCCACCCGCCCTGCGCCTGTAATATCTCCGCGTCGATTCTGCCCTGGGGACCGGCACCGACAATCAGAGCTGTCTTCATCTCTTTTCTCAAAGGGCGACCATGTTGGTCACTCGGAACTCGGGGTTAAGGCTCTCCCGTGGGTAGGGCGAAGCCAGGAAGTAGTCAATGTCCGAGCGCAGCTTGTCGACAATCGCCTGGTAGGCGACCGACTCGTCCACACAGGATATCGCGCCGTCGCCGCAGACCGACTCCGTCATCCACCCTTTCTCGAGCATGAAGCTCTCAAGCTTGCCTTCCGCAGTCGGGACCACGTTCAGGTAGCGGACGAAGAGCGTATAGGTATCACGCCACACCTCGGAACCGTTCGCTATGCTCCCGGTGAATTCCCGGTCGTAGCGGTATGGCACTCGCTCACGTTCTTCCACGTAGTGCGTATAGGTGAAGCACTTGGAGGGACTGGCGCCGAAGAACAGGAACTTGACACCGTCTCGGCGATGCAGCTTGTCAAACGTTGAGTCTGCTCCGATGGAATGGTGTCCGAGGTGATCGGCCAGTTCCCTGTCGTCCCCTATCACGGCTACCGATAGCAGCGGGTCGAGTGAGCGCACGGCTTCCGGCAGCTTCCGTATGTACTCGTTCAGCACGCCCATCTTTGAAGCCGACCATTGAACGTCGTAGTCCTCACCATTGCAGAAGCTGAAGGTGAACGTCGGCACGCACAGCGTTGGTACTCCTGTCTCCCTGATCACGGCGAGAAGGCAGCCGAGCAACTCACCCCTGCTCAGACCGGGAACAGGCATCCCGAAGGACAACTCGGTGTGCATGTACAGCACCTTGGCATCATGAGCCTTGACCGTCTCCAGGGCGGACGCGATTGTCCGGTCGGTGACGGGACGGTTGTCCCGGGTTCGGAAGAGCACTGTCTCCACGACGTCCTCGCTACTTCAGCGACATGTCCACGGTTCGCCCGCCGTCCACGACAATCTGCTGACCGGTAATCCACCGCGCCCGGTCGGAAAGGAGGAACTCGACCGCATCGGCCACGTAGTCCGGTTGGCCCAGACCCAACAGGTAGTCTCTTCGATAGCGGGCGGCAATCTCGGGGTCAGCCAGTGCCTGTTCTGCCATCCTGGTCTTTACGGCTCCCAGCACCAGGGAGTTGACTCTCACGGTCGGGGCGAGTTCGACCGCCAGCCCCTTCATGAATGCGTCCAGTGCGCCCTTGCTGGCGCTGTATAGGGTATGACCGCGTGCCCCGAACTTGCTCCAGATGCTCGATATGAAGACGATGTTCCTCAGGTTGCCGCCGTTCGGCTTCCGCTTCAGCAGCATGCTGACGATCTCGACCGCTGACGTGAAGTTCACCGTCATGATTTCCTGAACGTTCCGGTACGTGACCGCTTTGACCGGCAGAATCGTGACTATCCCCGCGCAATGGACGAGGCTGTCCACGAACAGCGATTTCTCAACGAGGAAGGCCGCCAGGGCCTGGGACAGCTTGTCGATCTCCAGCAAGTCAAACTCCCAGAGTTGGTGGCCCTCCGGAGAAGCACACAAACGTCTTGTCTCTTTGAGGCCTTGACCATCTCGGTCATGCAGGACAAGCTTCCGCGTCGCCGACAGGCGAATTGCTGTCGCGCGCCCTATCCCGGACGCGGCACCCGTAATCAGCGTGTAGCAGGACGAGTCAGGCACGGCCTAGGCCTTCCTGCGACTCTCTACCAGTCGGGCAAACTCACCGACGGTCTTGACCCCGGTCAGTTCCGTCGAGGTAAGGTTTACGCCGTAGCTTGAGTCAATCATCGCGATCGCTGCGAGTACGCCCAGCGAATCCCAGGCCGGGAAGCTCTCGAGTTGGGAATCTTCTCTGACTTCGTCCACTTCCAGGATCTCTGCCAGCTTCGTGTAGAATTCGTCCATCTACCTATCTCCTTGCTCGGGATAGTCCACCATCCCGCAGAATCTCATGCTGCCCATTTTCATCAGCATCGAAGCCCAAGTCAGGCCGACGCCGAATCCCGCAAGACACACCTGGAAGCTCTCCGATTGCAGGCGCTCACCCAGGTTGAGGGTAATCGCGGTCGGGATCGTCACGCCGCTGGCATTGCCGAACTTCTCCACGACGTTGCTCGGCATTTTGGCATGAGGCACCTTCATCTTGTCGGCCAGCTTCTGGAGCATGAACTTGTTCGGCTGGTGGAAAAGAAACCAGTCGACCTGGTCGATCGGCACAGCGGCAAACGCCAGGAGCTCGTCAATCATCGGCGGTACCTCCACCTGCACGAAGTTGAACACGGCCGTGCCATCCATCCTAAGGTTGTCCTTTGCCCGGAAGTTGCCGTCACCCACGTCTTCAGGTACAGCGGTTTCCGGCGAAGACGGCAGGCGGAACCCGCCCGCTGGAATCATCAGGGCCTCTCGACGGGTACCATCCATCTTGAGGTTTGCGTAGATCGGTGACGGATCGGTTCCCCTTTCGACGATCGTGATTGACGCAGCATCCCCTATCAACGGATAGCTGTTCCGGTCCTTCGTTGATACCTTGCGGCTAAGGATATCGACATTAACCAGCGCGACCCGTGATACCGATTCCTGTTCGAGCATCAGGAAAGCCTGAATTAGACCAACCACGAAGCCGGCGCAGCCTTGGGTGATGTCCATGCAGAACAGGTCCTGTTTCAGGCCCAGTTCGCCCTGGATGACGTTGCTGGTTGGCGGCATGAAGAAGTCTGGCGACTGGGTGACGACTATCATCGCGTCCAGGCCGTCCGGCGTGAGCAATCCCTTTTCGAATAGGTGGCGAAGACCGAAGACGGCCAGATCGGAAGCACAGGTTCCGGCAGAAACCAGCCGGTGCCTGTCATAGCCCATCACCTGTTTCAGTTTCAACGACCGGGCCTTGGGGAAGTCGAAGTTCCTCATGTCGTCGGCGAACTTCTGCTCGTGTTCCGGCAGGACCGTCAGGATTCCGGCGATCCGCTTGTCGCGGAACGTGAAGTTCACGATTTCACCCCGCACCTCTTCAGGAGCGCCCAGATAACCCCGATATTCCGAAAATTCTCTGGGACGATGTCGGTGCCCTCAATCGAAATCGAGTACCGCTCGTCGAGTGCGGACACCAGCATCACCAAGTCCAGCGAATCAAGCATGCCGTCGGTGAAGAAGTCAGACGAAAGCGTGAAGTCGAACTCCGGTCTGATTCCTCTCAGTATCTCAGCGATCTCGTTCAGTCGAACCTCCCAGTCTTCCATGCTAAGCGGAGGACGCGCAACATCCATTTCGGTATCATACTCGGAAGCAGACTGGAGGTCAACCTGCTACCAGTGGGTGATCGGCATATGCCGAGCTGGGGCGAAACATCATGACTTGGTCACATAGCCCGTCCGGGGCATAATCGTAATGCTCATAGCGCTGGAGCGCGTTCCCGTTGGCTGCCAGTACCCAGAGGATGAAACGCCGGACCTCTGGACAGCACGAGAAGTAGCTGCGCATCAGCCGGGCACCGACCTTCCGGTCTCGGTGTGCCGGGTCTACCAGCCAGTATCGAATGGTAGATGTGAACCCGGTTCGCTCAAAGAACAACAGCCCGGCAATCTGGGTACCGTCGCGGACAACCAGGATGCTGTGATCGGCGATGGCGCTGATGATCTCGTGACTATCCGGCAACTGCTCGGCGTACCGGTCAAAGGATACCTCCAGCATAGTCAGGGCCTGTTTTGCGTCAGCTTCCTGTGCAAGCTGGACTCCCGGTAGTTCTGACGCCGTGCCCGGTCCGGTGACGATCCGTGCCAAACGCAGGAGCCTCGTGTACGGTCGGAAACCACGTTTCACGAATGCTGCTGCCGGTTCGGTTAGGTCGACGGCGCGACCGACCAGATCTGCAACTAGCGTCAATGTTGTGTCGGCGGTCAACTCGCGCAGAGCCCGGTCCAAAGGATCAAAGCCGCTCGCGTGGTAATAGAGGTGATGGAAGTCACGGTCGCGTCGCAGCAGAACGAAGATCTCAAGTCCGGCCTCAATGGTCAACTCCTGCCGGTCAACCCAGCGCTGAAGCTTTGCCTCGGTTGGAAAGAAGTTCGTCACGAAGCGGTCAGCCTTCTTGACCGTCTGCATTGCTGCGTGGATCTGGGCCGTACTCGACACCGGGTTCATGTCGTCAGTCCGAGGAAATCGCGGGTCAGCTTCAGTCGGTCGATCTTGCCATTTGGGTTCATAGGCAGTTCGGCCAATCGGTGGAATGCGGTCGGCAACATGTACTTGGGCAGCGACATTGCCAGCGACTGCCGAATCGAGCCGGGCGTCAACTCCCTCTGCGCCTGATAGAACAGGACGATTTCCTTCTTGTCTTTGTTGTACAAGGTACAAGCGTTGTCGATGCCTTCGACATTGAGTGCTGCATGTTCGATCTCACCCAATTCGATTCGATAGCCGAGGTGCTTGATCTGGTAGTCCTTCCGTCCGATGAACATCAACTCACCCTGCTCGTTTCGGTACACCAGGTCGCCGGTTCGGTAGATGAGTTCGGGAAAGTGCACGTTCAGCGGATTCTGGACGAAGGACTGGGCAGTCAGCACCGGGTCATTCCAGTAGCCCAGTGCGAGCGAACTGCCCCGAACGCACAACTCACCCGGCTCGCCTGGTTTGCAGGGTTCATTCCTCTCATTCAGCACGAGCACATCCATGTTACGGCGCGGAAGGCCAATGGGCAGCGGTTCGTCGTCACTGAACTTCCGGTCTACGACGTAGTAAGTGCAGTCGACTGTGATCTCAATCGGCCCATAGAGATTGACGAACCGGGCCTCGGGCAGATGACGCCGCCAGTAGTTCAAGTGCTTCGTCGGAAGAACCTCTCCGGCAAACAGAATCTTGCGCAGGCTGGTCACGTCTACCTTGTCCAACAGGCTCAGGTTCGAGATATTAACCATGATCGTCGGGACCCAGAAGATGAAACTGACTCCGGTCTGGGCCAGGTACTCGAGCAGCTTCACCGGGAAAGTCGAGAGCTGGTCCGGGGTGATGACGATGGTCGCACCCTTCGCCAGGCTGAGCCACAGTTCAAGCGTGTAGATGTCGAAGTAGAAGGGGGACAGACTACCGATGATCTCGCTGCCGTCCAGCCTTAGCTCGTCTATCACCCAATCCATGAAATCGATTACGTTGCGATGGTTCATGACGACGGACTTGGGAACGCCGGTAGACCCGGATGTGCTAATGATGCACAACGGATCGGTGTCGATGATGCCGTCCCGGCGGGCACAGAGCCGGGCCTTTGCCCCGGATTCAGCCTCCGACGGAACCTCCTCGACCAGGAGGACTCTCTCGGGAGCGACGCCAAGGCCGGCTACCGCGTCAGACAGGGCGCGGGACGTGATCACGACCTCGGGCCCAACGTGATCGATAATGCTCTTCACGCGCGGCTGCGGCGATTTCACATCCAGGTTCATGTAGCAGTTGCCGCTGTAGATGATTCCCAGGTCGGCAATAACGGTTGCCGCTCCTTTCGGAAGAAACACAGCGATGGGACGGCGGATGATATCCTTCAGGGAGGTAATATCCTGCGCGCATCTCCTGGCAGCATCGGCAAGCTGGACGAAGGTGTAGGTCTTCTCACCGTCAATCACCGCGACCTTGTCCGGGCACCGTACCAAGGCTCCGTTCTCAAAGTACTCGATGACGTTGACCTGCATTCTATTCGCCTAGTCTGAGGATTGAGTTCGACCGGAGGGCGCGCGGTCGAGGATGCGCCGAATGACGTAAAGCGGACGGTGCTTGACCTCGTTATTAGGTCGTCCCCCATAACCGAAAAGCGGAGTGTCCGACGATACTGGCAGTTGCTGTACTGGCGGAAGCTGCTGGTTGAGTTCCGCAAGAGCATCCAGGATTGGTGCAGTCACATTCGTTGTGTTCGCCATTGCCGGCTCCCTTCTTGTCCCATTCAAGGCCGAGTGGGTTGGAACGCTGCCTGGCGCGCGACCTGAATCTGCGCGACCTGTGGAATCTGTGGATGGTCAAGCCCGATCCGAGGTGCTCGATTCCGGGAGATGCCTTGTATACTAAGAAGTATACAAGGCGCTGAGCCGGATTCCCGGCCTATCCGACGGTGACTCATGAGGTTATCCGCAGGAGCCATAACTCAACTCTCCACCTAGGGAGCAGCCTAGGAAGAAGCTATCGAGGCGGGCTCGGAAGCAGCTTTGGATGAAGCCCTGAAGGGAGCCTGAAGAGCCACTTTCAGGAGTTCCTAGTCCCAAATCCCTGGGAGCGCATCGGCGGGAGCGGTGTGAGAAGCGATGTCCTGAGCCCCGGCCGAAGCGGAGTCCTACGCGGGTTAGTACGCTCAGGCCGACGCCCTGTAGTAAGCCCTCGATGAAGCCACTTGGGGAACGATGTAGGCAACTTTCAGGTGAGCTTTCTGGGGAGCTTTCGCGGCTCCGCCGCGAGTTTGCAGTGGGCAGTTTGCAGTTACTAGTGGCGGAGGGCGGGACGGAATCTGCGTCATCTGGGTAATCTGCGGTTAGTCTTCCTTCGCCGACGGCAGGCGCCCGCCGACACTGGCAGTTACCGTTCTGGCGAGGCTGCTGGTTGAGTTCCTGGAGAGCTTCCAGGTTCTGTGCAGGCACACTCGTCAGGTTCACTATTCCAGACCCCTCTCTTGTTGTGATGTCGAGTGCTTGCCGGGAGCGCCGACCATGGTTCTCAACTCCTCCACAGAAAGCCACTTGGTATTCTTGTCGCTGCTGTAGCAGAAGCCATCAGGGCACGGTCTTCCGCCGTTCTCTGTGACGTATTCACGCCCGCCCCATGATTGGGTCGCGGGCAGAATGGCGTAGTAGTCGTCGTGCGCAACGGCATGGCGGGCACCGTCTCCCGCGATCATAATCTCGTGGAGCTATGCTGGATGATGAGATCGCTGTCTCGTGGATTCCCGCAACGCAGGACGGCTTCGGTCGGCCTCGAGGCTCTTCTCATACCTACTGTGCAGACAACACCGAAACTCCCAGCACGCCGACACCCAGAAGGCGGAGACAGTCGGACTCCGTTCATCTGTGCAAGATAGCCTTCAGCGAGAGGAACGCCTGCTCCACTTGTTCTTGGTTGAGTTCGGAATACATCGGCAGCGAGAGTTCTTCATCGGCGAGGCGCTCGGCGTTGGGGAAATCGCCCCGTTTGTGACCTAGTTCGGCAAAGCAAGGCTGCAGGTGAATCGGGTTCGGGTAGTGCACGTTAGTTCCGATGCCGACATCCTGGAGTTTACGGGCAACCGCGTCCCGGTTCTGCACGAGGATGCCGTAGACGTGATAGACGTGACGGGCATAGTCCATCTGTCTAGGAGGCACGATGCCCGGAATGTCTTTGAGCAGCCTGTCGTAGATCGCAGCCGCCCGGCGACGCCCCTCAGTCCAAGCCTCGATGTGGTTCATCTTTACGCCCAGCACGGCCCCCTGGAAGCCTTCCATTCGATAGTTGAAGGCCTTGAGCACGTGCACGCCTTTCTTCTCCTGGCCCCAGTCGCGCAGCATGCGCACGGTCCTGGCGAAGTCGTCACGATTGGTGACGACCGCCCCGCCTTCACCATAGGCACCCAGGTTCTTCCCCGGGTAGAAGCTGAAACCTGCGATGTCGCCCATGCTTCCGCAGCGGCGACCCTCATACTCGGCTCCGTGAGCCTGCGCCGCGTCCTCAATCAGAATCAGATTGTGCCGCCTCGCGACGTCAAGAATCGGGTCCATATCAGCGGACTGGCCGTACAGGTGTACGGGCATGATGGCTTTCGTTCGCGGAGTGATAGCCGCTTCGACCTTGGACGTATCCATGCAGTAGCTTGTCGGGTCAACGTCCACCAGCACGGGCTTCGCGCCAATATAGTCTATGGCGGACACGGTCGCGATGAAGGTCATCGCCGGAGCGATTACCTCGTCCCCGCGTTTGACGCCGGCTGCGAGCATTGCCAGGTGCAGAGCGCTGGTCCCGGAGTTGACTGCGACACAATGTTTCGTCCCGCAGTAGGCGGCAAACTTCTCCTCGAACTTAGCGACCGCGGGGCCGAGAACGAAGGCGGTATTCTCCAACACCTCGTCCAGCGCGACCTTGATTTCGTCCTTGATGCTTCGGTACTGAGCCTTCAGGTCAACGAATGGTATCATGGTCACTCCTACTGTTCGAGGCGAACCATCTCGCCGTGCTTCAACATGGATTCGGTTGCCGCCTCCATGATTCGCACGACCCGGCAACCGGATTCGGCGCTGGTGATTGGCGTCTTGCCGTCGGCAATGCACTCCAGGAAATGGCGTGCAAGCAAACGCAAGGCTTCGCTGGCGTCAAGCTTCGGCGCCCACATGTCACCGGTCCGATAGCCCACTTTCATCTCATGGATGCTGTCGGGATTGGTCTCGAGGGTGACGCCCGTGTCGTAGACCTTGATCTTCTCGGTCGTCTCCAGGTCGTCGTAGACAATCATCTTCCGACTGCCGCCGATCAGAGTCTGACGCAACTTCACCGGCGACAGCCAGTTCACGTGGATGTGGACGATTGTGTGGGCGGCATAGAAAAGGGTCAGGAACGCGATATTCTCGGTCTGGCCCTTCACATGGCCGATGCCGGTGCAGGAGACCGCTACCGGCTTGTCGGTCAGGATGTAGTCGATGATCGACAAGTCGTGCACAGCCAGATCCCAGATTACACTCACATCGTGCTGGAACAGACCCAGGTTCACACGCGCTGAATCGTAGTAGTAGATTTCGCCCAACTCACCGCCCTGGATCAGTTCCCTGATCTTGCGAACCGCCCCGGTGAAGGGAAAGGTGTGGTCAACCATCAAGGTACGTCCAGCCCGCTTGGCCTCTTCAATCATGGTGCGGCACTTCGCCGAGGTCTCAGCCATCGGCTTCTCGACCAGCACGTGCTTCCCCGCGCGTAGAGCGGCAATCGTCAGGTCGGCATGAGTCGAGACCGGTGTGGCGATAGCCACCGCATCCACCTCCGGGCAGGCGAGCAGTTCTTGTTCGTCCCTCACCGTCTTCACGCTGGGATAGCGTGAACGCAACAGGTCAAGCCGCTTGGAATTCATGTCCGCCACGCAGGTGACTTGGGCCCCGGGCGTTTCGTGGAAGTTCCGAACCAAGTTCGGCCCCCAGTACCCGTAACCGATTACTCCGATTCTGAGCACTCGACCTCCTATGCCTTTGCGACCAACACGATTCCAGCCAGGATCACCGCGATCCCGACGATTTTCAGAAAGCTGATTGACTCCCGTAACAACAATACGGCGCCCACGCTAACCATGACGAAGGTCAGTCCGACCAGGATCGGGTAGCAGGTACTGACCTCGGCAACGGAAAGCACTCGGAGCCAAATGAGCGCCGCCAGGGCAGTGGCCACGAGGCCAAGCACGAAAGTCCATTGTCTCGCCAGTCGCAGCACGAGTCCGAGGACTCCGTCGCTCCCGACGTGCAGTCCCCCGACGAGGGGGAGCACGTATCTCATCGTCAGGCTCGCAATGACCGACATCAGCGCGGATGCGAACACGAGCAAGAAGACCTGTGCGGTCATCCTAGCTTCCGGGGGCATCTGCTTGCCTGATAAGACGGGCCGGCACTCCCGCAACGACAGCTCCGGGCGGCACGTCCTTTGTTACCACTGCGCCGGCGCCAATCATCGCCTTCTCACCTATCGTAACGCCACACATGATGACCGCGCCGCTGCCAATCGAGGCGCCCTTCCTGACGATGGTGGGCGTGACCTTCCAGTCAGCCTCGCTCTGCAACTTTCCATTTGTGCAGGCGCGTGGCTGCTTGTCGTTAATGAACACGACACCATGGCCGACGAATACCTCGTCCTCGATGGTGACGCCTTCGCACACGAAAGCGTGGGACGAGACCTTGCAGCGCGCGCCGATGACGGCGTTCTTCTGAATCTCGACAAACGCACCAATCTTCGTGTCGTCGCCGATCGTGCAGCCGTAGAGGTTTACCAAGTCAGGCTGGAAAACCCGCACACGGTTCCCAAGCACAACATCAGGGCTTATCGCCGTACATGGCCTCCTTGGAAGCAGGAGCGCAGCCTAAGGTTGGAGATGCAGAAGAGGCTAAGGTCAAGGTTGAGGACAAGGAGGGTCCGTGGTTCATAGTTCTTGGTTCGTAGTGCTGAGTCCGTGGTCCATCGTCCTCAGTCCTTAGTCCTTAGTCCTTGAGATTCGGACTCTCCAGCCAACTGCTCGAGGTACGAGCTGTAACTACCCGGCCCCAAGCGGTCAGCCAGCGACCGTAGTTCATCGGGTCCGATGAACCGCCTGCGATACGCGACTTCTTCCGGACAGCAGATCATCAGACCCTGTCGGTCCTCGACCGCCTGCACGTACATCGCGGCCTGAAGCAGAGACTCGTGGGTTCCGGCATCAAGCCATGCGATGCCGCGGCCAAGGAGCTCGACACGCAGTTGTCCGCGGCGCAGGTACTCGCGGTTGAGGTCGGTTATCTCGAGCTCGCCGCGGGCGGAAGGCTTGAGGTTGCGGGCAATCTCCGACACGGCATTGTCGTAGAAATAGAGCCCGGGGATGGCGTAGCTCGAGCGCGGCTTCGCCGGCTTTTCCTCGAGGCTCACCGCGATGCCGTGCTCGTCCAGCTCGACCACCCCATATCGCTCGGGGTCGCGTACAAGGTAGGCGAACACAAGCGCGCCCTGCGTAAGAGTGGCAGCCTGCTCGAGTAGGGGCATCAGCCCCTGGCCATACAGGAGGTTGTCGCCCAGGATCATGCCGACCGGCTG
>Ga0182021_10003401_pt1 | contig 18706 bp, 10 predicted proteins | sample 612E3MmetaG_FD_120493 | JGI IMG/M metagenome (GOLD analysis project Ga0182021, IMG submission 120493) | Permafrost microbial communities from Stordalen Mire, Sweden - 612E3M metaG (Illumina Assembly) | ecosystem: Environmental > Terrestrial > Soil > Wetlands > Permafrost | place: Sweden... | reverse complement strand
GCGGGCTATCCAGCCCGCGGACCCGCTTTCCAGCGGGTCCAGCCGCCTGGAAAGGCGGCTGCAGGCAAGATTGCCTGCCCCACTGGGCTTCGCAATATGCTTCAGGATTTCAGACGCAGACCAACTAGTGGGGCGGACGAGCGCGTTCGGTGGGCTGCCAACTTGGCCTAAGCACGGGCGGTTGGCGGACGACACAAAGCGATCGTCCGCCCCACAAGCGCGGAGGCGCAACTCGGGCGGCGGGATCGGGTTAAGATAGGGCGTTACCTGTGTGCCTTGACCGGTCCTTCTCCAGGCTTCTTCGGGTGCTGCCGCTCGTTCTGACGGCGGCCGCTCTGCATGCGCAGGTACTGGTCACGCTGAGCACCTCCGCCAACAGCGTGCAGGGCAATCAGACGGCAACGCTTACGGCTCTGGTAACGGGGAATGCCAACGCGGCCGTGAGCTGGAGCCTCAGCCCCAACGTGGGAACTCTCGGCGCCGGCAGCGGTCCGGACGCGGGCGGCTTGTCCACCAACACCTATAGGGCGCCGACGCTCATTTCCAGCCATCAGACCATCACTATCACGGCCACCAGCGTGGCCGATCCCAGCAGGGCCGCCACGGTGCAGATTCAGCTTCAACCGATCGCGGTGACCGTGCTGGTGAATCCAGCGAGCGCGACCCTGACTGCCGGACAGACGCAGCAGTTTTCGGCGGTGGTGACGGGTGTCAGCGCGACCGGGGTGACGTGGAGCATCAACCCGGTGGTGGGCACCATCGATTCCAACACGGGCCTGTATAGCGCGCCGGCCTCGATCGCCGCTAATCAAAAGGTTACGGTCACCGCCACCAGCGTGTTCGATTCCAACTTCACGGGGACGGCCAGCATCACGCTGCAGGCACCGGCGGCAGTGGCCGTCGGGATTTCTCCCACCTCGGTTACGCTGGGCGACGGCCAGAGCCAACAGTTCACCGCGACCGTTACCAATAGCGCCAACACGGCGGTGACGTGGAGCATCAGCCCGCAGTTGGGGAGCATCGCGAGCAACGGCGCCTATGTGGCTCCGGTGCCGATCGGCGCCAGCACCAAGGTCACGGTGACGGCCACCAGCGTGGCGGACCCCGGCAAATCGGCGACCGCCAGCATCACGCTGAGTCACGCGACCGGGGTGGGCGAGGGCGCGCCGAATGTGGCGCTGGGGTCGCAGTTTGTGCTGGCGTTCTCCCGGAACGGGTTCAGCGGGATGGTATCGCTGCCGCCGCTGGGACCGGTGAAGGCGTTGGGGAGCACGGGTTATGTGCAGGAGTTCGCGGATGCCAACAACACCGCGGGCGTGAAACTGGCGCTGGCGACGGCCAGCACCACGGTGGATGGTCCGACGGTGGTGCAGCTCATGAGCGACGTGTACGCCTACTACACCTCGGTGGGCGCGAACACCGCCGGGTATCCCTTGATGGACTCGCAAGCCTGCGCGCCTTTCGACATGGTCAACGCGTGCACCTTCGATACCTTCGACAAGGGATACGCGCTGTTTGTCTATAAGGTGGCTTTCGCCGGCGGGACCAACTTCGCCATTTCGGGGGGGTACTACACGGAGTGGGCGGGTCTCGGCGGCGTGGCGGGAGGGCCGGGACGTCCGCTGACCGCGCCGACCGCGACGGCGTCGCCGACGGGCACCACGGCCAACGCGCAGACGTTCGTGTTTGGGGCGATCTACACGATTACGTCGGGGCCGAACAAGAACAAGGTACTCAGCGTGGTGGAGCCGATATACGATGCGTACCTGGCTCAGGGAGGGCCGGGCGGATTCCTGGGCCTGCCCACCTCCGACGTGTTCCTGGTGGCTACCACGGGGATCCACCGGCAGACGTTCGAGGGCGGTTCGCTGGAATACACGGCGGGAGGCCCTCCGGTGATCCGGCCACCAGTGGCGTCGATCTCAGTGACGGGCGCGACCATAGGTAAGACCCTCGACCTGAACTTGGGCGACACGCTGACACTGACGGCGACGCCGGTGGATCCGCTTAACAATTCGCTGACGGACCGGGTGGTTACCTGGAACAGCAGTAACGGCCGGGTGGTTTCCATACAGGCTACGGGCGGGACGGCCGTGCTGACGGCCGTGGGCACCGGGACGGCCAACGTGGTGGCGTCCAGCGAGGGAGTCAACAGCCCCACTTTGAATGTGGTCGTGACCATGACGTGCTGCCAGGTGGGCGATGGCGCGCCGGTGGCGGTGCAACAGGCGTTCCAGGCGGCGCTGGCGCGCAACAAGATCGCGGTGCAATTGCCGGTGGCGGGTTCCGCGGTTCGAGCGGGCAGCGGGTACGTGCAGATGGTGCAATCGAGCGGCGCGAATTCCACCGCATACATGCTGGCGGAGGCGGACCAGGCGGGCGCCGCGTACGTGGTGGGGGGCGCCGTGCTCGCGCGCTACCAGGGCTTGGGCGGTCCCACCGGCGCGCTGGGGTATCCGGCCAGCGATCAGTCTTCCGGCGGCACCCAGCAGTTTCAGAACGGCGCCGCGCTGGCGGGCAGTCCGGTGCGGGTGGTGAGCGGAATCGTGCTTTCGAAATGGGCGCTATTGAAATATGAGAGCGGCGCGGCGGGCGCGCCAGTCGCGGAAGCTTCCACCTTCTCGACTCTGGGGGCCAATTCGGGCGCGGTGCAAAGCTTCGCGAACGGTGCGATCTACGGGGCGACGGCGGGGCCTCGAGCGGGGCAGGCGTATTTTGTGGGCGGCCTCATACTGGCGCGCTACAACGCCATCGGCGGGGCGGCGGGCAGCTTTGGCATGCCGGTGAGCGACGAAACCGTCGCGGGGAGTTTGCACCAGCAGAACTTCGAAGGCGGCAATATCGCCTACTCGGCCGGGGACGCGGTGGCGGTGGAGCATGCGACGCCCAAGGCGCCTCCGGGGGTGTCGATCGCGCCGGCGTCGATGGCGGCGGGCGGGCGCGCGCACGTGGCCATCGTGGGATTCCCGAACAACAGCGCCATTCGCGTGTCGGTGACGGGGCAGCCGGATTTCGTGGTGGCCGCGGCGAACGGGGCCTACAGTTGGGACATGTTCATTCCGCTGGGGTCGAAGAGCGGGACGGTGACGGTGCATGCGGCGGACACCGGGGGACCGTCGGCGGCCAGCGGCACGCTGACGGTGAAGGGCTTCGATCTTACGAGCAACCGGATCGACATTACCAAGGTGCGGGGCGACAACCAGACCGGCTCGCCGGGGGCGTTGCTGCCGCTGTCGCTGAGAATCGCGCTGCTGGATTCATCGGGAACGCCGGTGATGGGGGCGCCGGTGGTATTCCAGGCGTCGCCGGGAGCGCAGCTTTCGGCGGCCACGGCGACCACCGACAGTTCCGGGCAGGCGGAAACATACGTGCGCCTGCCGGCTGCGCAGGGGGTGACTCTGGTGACCGCCAACGCGCCCTCGATCGCCAGGAATCCGGTGACGTTCGGGGAGCTGGCGGCGGCTTCGAGTCTGGCGGGATTCCCGCAACTGCAGGCGAGCGGAAGCGCGCCGCTGGGGAATGGGACCGCCACCATCGGGCAAAAAGGGGCGCTGCTGACGGCGGTGGCGTCGATTCTGCGGTACCGCCAGAACCGCGGCGATCTGCCGTCGCCCAACGGCCTGGCGGATGCGGGCGCGTTGAACCGCTTCCTCGAGGGCTGGTGCGCGACGGATGCGGCGGGCCACAAGCTGTGCGACGGTTTTCTTTCGAATCCGGCTTCCGGCGAGCAAATCGTAAATCTGTGGCGGGCGGCGGAATTCACCGGCGGGGGGGACGCGACGGCGCAGAATCCCACGCTCGCCACCATCGCCGACCTGGTGGAGCAAGGCGAGCCGGTGCTGCTGTCGCTGGGGCTCTCGCTCAACGGGACGCTGGCCGGCGGCCATTTCGTGGTGGCCACGGGGGTGGCGGCGGACGGGTCGATCGCGATTCAGGATCCCAGCCCGCTGTTCGCGCGCGGCAATCTGAACGAGTACCTCAACGGCTTCACGGCGGGCGGCGGAACCTGGACGGGGGCCTTGCGGGGGGTGGCGCGGCTGGCATTGCGCAGCCCCGGCGGGACGCGGTTTCTGGTGGGGGCGCTCTCGCAACCGGGCAGCGCGATGCAGAGTCTGGCGATGAGCGTGGATTCCGCGGCGGGGGCGTGCGGCGTGGCGCTCGATCTGCTGGATGCGGTGGACACGTCGGGGCACCCGCCGGCCGCGGGCGCTTTGGTTTCGCGCATGGAGGTGTGCGACGGCAGCCAGCCGGCCTACCAGATCGCGGTGGGCGCGGACGGGCCGTACCAGGCTTTCGCGACGGACCTGGCCGCGGGTGGTTCGTCGATGGACCTTTCAGGGAGCGCGCCGGCCACCTACACCGCCACGCGGCCGTTGCTGGCGCTGGTGGTGCGGCCGCAGGAGGCGAGTTTCACGGCCGGGGCGGTAGTGAATGCCGCTACCTTTACCAGCGGGATCGCTCCGGGAGGCATAATAGCGATCTTCGGCACGGGCCTTTCCGGACCGGGGGTGCCCTCTGGGCCCGCGACCACGGTGGATGTGGACGGCACGCCGGCGACGGTGCTGTGGGCCTCGGCATTCCAGATCAACGCCCAGGTTCCGCCGGGCACGGCGCCGGGGGTCCACACCTTGCGCGTGCGTTCCGCCTATGGGGTGGCGCAGCAATCCGTGAGTGTGTCGGCGGTGGCGCCGGCGATCTTCTTAATGGGCAGTTCCTCGGCGGGTGCGGTCTTGAACCAGGATTTCAGCATGAATGGAGCTGGAAATCCGTTGCCGCGCGGGCAGGTGCTGGTGGTGTACGCAACCGGCCTGGGAGCGGTGGTGAAACAGGGACAACTTTCGGTTACGGCCGCCACGGTGACGGCGCTGGTCAATGGCCAGGAGGTGCCGGTGCAATTCGCGGGGATGGCGCCGGGCTATATCGGCTTATATCAGGTAAATGTGCCGATTCCGGCAGCAATGGCCCCGGGGCTGGGTGTTTCCCTTACCCTCAAAGAGGGGGGGGTGCTGAGCAATACCGTAACGGTAGCGGTCCAATGAAGAAAAAATGGGACCATTCGGTGCGAAACTATTGACGGCAGGGTGCCTGGCATGGTTTAATCGTGCCAGCTTGCAGAGTAAAGGACTTAAGGTGGTTGATGCCCGATTCCGCATGAAAGGGAAGGAATTTCTCTTGACATGGAGCGGGCAATCGGTTATGAATTAGGTTTACCGCGTCTTGTTCTGGTGTGCAATTTTGCGTTAGCGTCCGGTGAGCACAGAAGAGAAGACAACAAAGAACATGTGCCCCGGGTTAGACTTCAGTAAGGCCCAGTGGCCGACTTGACGGCCGCTGGCAAATTGGCTCTCCGCCCGACACGGAGAAGTTCCCTAGGTTGACTGAACGGTTTGAGGCTTGACTTTGAGGCTCAGGTTGGGAAGAGAACTTCGACCGATTCAAATTTCGCAATTCACAAGGAGAAGGAAATGAATTTTCGCAGATGGATTACTGCGCTAGCTGTGCTCGCCCTCTTCGCGGGGTTCGCCAGCGCGCAGGTAGCAGTTAGCACGGCAGGAACCGGATCTTTTCAATGCCAGGCTAGCGTGGCTGTCCCTCCCACGATACGAGCTGAGGGTCTGACGGAGTTGATCGGCGACATCGTGCTCAATTGCTCGGGCGGCGTGACTCCGATTCTGGGTTCTGTGCTTCCCACGGCCAATGTGACGGTTAGTCTCGGCGCAAACGTGACCAGCCGGCTGTTGAGCTATGCGCAGGTTACCCCCAGCGCCGTGACGGCGGCCAACACATCGGAAGCGTTGCTTCTGATCGACGAGCCGGGTTCCGGTCTCACCATGGGCGCGTACGGAGCGGTTGCCGGCGGCCCGAGCGGCCCGGTTGCGAATTTCGGACCGGCAGCGGCGCAGACTCTCTGCGGCGCCTCCGGCACGCCTTACTCGGCGGTCGGCGCGGGTCCGGGCGGCTGCGTAGAGTATGCTCAGCAACTCGGCGCTCCCAGCTTCGACTACGTGATGTCCAGCACGGCCAGCACTACGATTGCTCCCGTCGCCGGCGCCAACGTGTTCGCGGGCGTTTCCTCGGGCAACCAGGTAACGTTTTATGGCATTCCGATTATGCCTCCGGCGAGCGCTGGCGTAGCACGCATCTTCCGCATCACCAACGTTCGGCTGAACGCCAACGCTCTGGCGGGCGGCGGCCTGCCGGGCACGCAATCGGTGCAGGCGTCGATCGCCATCAGCAGCAACAGCTCGGTTCTGGTTAACAGCCCGACCCCGATCGTGGGCTTCATCCAGCCGGGTCTGAGCAGCTCGACCAGTCTCCGCAACACCAGCAACACCGGTAGCGGCAGTGCGCCGAACTTCGCCCAGTGCTCCAACGCGAGTGTGGGCACCACTCCCAACCTCGCCATCTTGAGGTTCGTGGAGAACTTCGGTACGGCGTTCAAGACGCGCGTTTCTCCGACCGCAACGACCAGTGGACAGGCTACGACCGCGCAGAACGTCCCCGGCACAATCTACAACTCGGAATCCGGGTTTGTAACTCCGCTGATCACCGGGACGCAGTATGGTTCAACGGCTGGCTTGGCCGATTACGGCACTCGTTTGAAGGCCGTGTTCAACAACGTTCCGGCCGGCGTCACGCTGTATGTTTCGACGACCAACGTGACCAACGGGTTCACGGGCGCGGTTGCCTATCCGGGCATCGCCTCGACCAACTCGTATGCCCAGATGGTACTCACCGAGACGTCCTCCGAGGGCAGCGTGGTATCTCCGACCGCTTACGTTCAGAACGCCTCGTTGACGAATCTGCTTGGCTACGCTCCGGCGCAGGCTACGGGAGCCGCGGGGCAATACATCGCCACGTGGGAAGTCATGAACACCAACTCGTCGACTCTCGAGAGTTTCGACTTCGCCGTGTACGCCTCCTACACCGCCAACCCGGGCGCCAATTCTCCGCCTGCGACGGGCGCGACACCGGCGACGGTGACTCTGAGCTACGCTCCGACCGCTACCCAGGGGGCATTTGCCGCCTCCGCGGGTGTCGCGGCTTCGGGCACGCTCACGCTGCCTCGGTTCTCCGATGCGGCATCGCAGCCGATCAACCTGTTTAACATCGTGCTCTGCACCACGAACCTGTTGTTCCCGTTCGTAACCAACCAAGTCGGATTCGACACCGGTATTGCGATTATGAACACGACGGTAGATCCGTGGGGCACGGTGGCCCAACAGGGCACCTGCACGATGAACTTCTACGGCAACAACCAGCCGGCGGCATTTACGACGCCGATCATTACCCCGGGTCTGGGAATCAACACGGCACCGGCGGGCAACTGGGCGTTCATGGCCAGCAATATCGCTCCGAACTTCGAGGGCTATATGATCGCGGTCTGCAACTTCCAGTTGGCTCACGGCTATGCGTTCATTACCGACCTCGGATCGCAGAAGCTGGCTCACGGCTATCTGGCGTTGATTCTCACGAACGGTACCAGCAAGCGCACCACCGCTCCTGAGATCCTCGAGAACTAACCTTTAGCTTGATGTTTTTTGAGAGGGGAGCATCCGCTCCCCTCTTTTTTTTTGGGTGCTACGCTGACGCATTGCCGCCGGAGGTGGTACACTTAGATTTCCCCGCGTCCATCCCAATCCAACCGTGTTCGTGCATCGAACCAGGAGGTAATCTTGAACAAATCAACAGTTGTGGTCTTGGCGGCGGTCCTGGGCGGGCTTTTCTGCGCCCTTCCGGCGTCCGCGCAGAACATTTCGATCTTGTACGGAAATGGACAAATGGTCAGGCCGTTCCAGGGTTTCGCGCCCATGGCGGTACGGGTGACCGACTCCACTGGTGCTCCGCTAGGCAACGTGGCGGTGACGTGGACCATCGCTAACTGCGTTCCCTCCTGTTACAACTCATTCCTCTTTTCGGGGGCCACCACCTACACCGATGGGACGGGGACGGCAACCAATACCTACTCCAACTTTGCGACCCTGCCGTCGGGATATTATATTCAGAGCACGGTGACCGCCGGCATCGCGACGGCCTCTGTGCCGTTCACTCTTACGCAGACGATTGCGAACCCGCTAGCTTTTAACGCTCCGGCCGTGAGTGTCGCGTCGCGGGGGCTCCTGGTGACTCTGCTGGCCGGGGATGTTTTGAGCGGGCAGGCTGGATCCACGGGTAGTACGCCGATTCAACTATTCGTGTCGGACATGGCGGGCGCCGGCGTTGGCAACATCAGCGTCCAACTGGTGAGCTATCTGAACCAGAATCCGGTGGTGAACTGCGCCAGTACCGCCAATGGAGGACCGAATACGGTGTTGACGGACGCGTCCAACCTGGCGACGACCGGGTTGGCGACGTGCTATCCGGTCTTCAGTGGTCTCCCTGGGACAGGCCAGTTTTACGTCCTGATAGGCGGGGGAGGGATTCCGCCGGCGGACCCGACGTTTCCTCCGACCGGCAATTGGACCACCGGGAACGTAAATCTGAGGGTCACGGCCGCGACACCCGGATTGATTAAAGTGACGCAGGGCAACAACCAGTCCGGCACTCCTGGCCACGTCTTGGCCACCCAACTCCAGGTGGAAGTGGAAACCGCGTCGGGAACCGACGTGCCGGGCCAGTCGGTTAACTGGACCGTATCTCCCGCCGGGGCCGCCAGTCTCTCGAGCAGCTCCTCGGTGACGGACGCGGGCGGCGCCGCCACGGTCACCGCGACTTTGGCGACCACCGCCTCGGGGAACATTCAGATCACGGCCACGTGTCCGGCGTGCCCGGCAGCGGCCAGGTCGGTGACCTTCAGCGTCACGGCGGTCCCCCTCGTAACGCTTGCCGGGTTGCAGATTGTCTCCGGCACCCCCCAGACGGCTGTCGAGAACGCAACTTTCGGTCTGCCCCTGGTGGTGCAAGCGAATGCCAGCAGTGGTTCGGGGGCCGCCAATGTCGCCGTGCAGTTCTCGGTGACTGGCCCCGGTTCGCTGTCGTCGACCTCGGTGAATACCGACTCGAACGGGCGCGCGCAGGTCTCAGTCACGGCTGGCGCCACGGCTGGTACGGTGACGGTTACAGCCACCGTGAGCAGCTATACCGTGAGCTTCACGCTGACGGTTACGCCGCCGGTGCCGCCGGCCCCAACCCTTACGGCCGGCAGCTTCTATAATGGCGCCGATTTCCAAGTCGGCTCGATTTCACCGTGCAGTATCGCCACCATCATTGGTCCGGGATTGGCGCCGGGTATTCAGGGCGTGGTAATTCCGGGCAGCTTGTTTGGCGCTCTGCCGTACTTGCTGGCATCGGATGCGGTATCGTTCAACGGCGCCGCGGCTCCCATCTTCAACGTCGCCAGTCTTAGCGGCCAGCAGCCGCAGGTCACGGTTCAGGTGCCCTGTGAAGTGGTTCCGGGTGCTTCCGTGCCGGTGACGGTGACGGTGGGATCGGCATCGACCACGGTGAATGTGCCGGTGTTGGCGGCCAGCCCGGGGATCTTCCAGACGACCATGTCGGATGGGGTGCTTCGCGCGGTAGCGATTCGGCCGAATGGATCGTTCGTAAGCCTGGCAAACCCGGCTCGCCGCGGTGAGACGATTCGGGCGTATGCCACGGGTCTGGGGGTGACTTCCCCGGCCGTGGTCACCAACGCGACCGCCGTGCCCGGCACCGATGCCATGGTGCAAGGCACGCTGATCATGGGGGTGACCAACACGGCGGGACAAGGGGAAGGCGTCCGCGTGAGCAACGCGCGGGTTGCGCCAGACCTGATCGGCGTGTTCGAGATTCCGTTCCTGGTGCCCTCGGATGCGGCCACTGGGGACAACGTGGCGTTTTCGGTCGGGGTAATCCCGGTCGGCAGCAGCACAGCGGTATACAGCGCGACCGCCAAACTACCGATCCAGTAGCAGGTTTCCTTCTCCGGGGCCGGGGAAACTCGGCCCCACTCTTCTTCGCTTCCTCTTCGCCCAAAAATCTATATGTTGTGTGTTGCGCGATCAGTGTAGATCTGCTGGTATTGCGATAACTCCCAACCTATCAGTAAGATCCTGCAAAAACCCTTGCTAAGGCAAAATAACTGTGGCACCATTAGTTGTGGCCAGAAATGGCCGTAATGGGATAAAAAATGGGGGACGCCGCCCATCAGCCACCGAAGATCGATCCACCGCTGGGAATGTACCCTGGCCGGCTGGACGACCGGGGCCGCCTCAAATTGCCGACGGACCTGCAAGAGTATTTTGGCGCTTTGGGAGAAACGCGGCTCTTCGTGACCAGCCTGGACAGGCGCATAGCTCGAATCTACACCATTCCGGCCTGGAGGGAAACGGAAAAGTGGTTGGCAAACTTCCGCGAGGATCCGGAAGCGGCGCGGAACATCGCGTTCAACGCGGCCGACCTAGGGGCGGCGGCCGAGATAGACGGCCAGGGCCGTATCCTGTTCTCCACCGACCTGCGGCGCGAGCTGGGAATCGAGAACCAGCCGGTGCGGCTGTGGCCCAATGGCAATAAGATCGACGTGCTAAGCGACAAGATCTACCAGGAAGGCAAGGGCAATGCTTCGGTGAACGCCGCGCAAGCCGTGACCGCGCTGGAACGGGCGGGGATGCCCCGATGACTTATGCACTTCTCCGTGATGGCCGAGGAATCGATGGCGCTGCTGGCGATCCGTCCGGAGGGAGTCTACCTGGACGCCACCGCCGGGCTGGGCGGGCATACGGGACTAATCGCGCGGCAACTGACCACGGGAGTGGTGATTGCCAACGACCGCGATGTCCAGTCGCTGGAAATGGCGCGGCGCAACACGGCGGAGTGGGCGGGACGCATCTGCTTTCACCACGGCGGGTTCGGCGAGCTGGCGGAAGCGGTGGCGCAAGCGGGATTCGAGAAGGTGGATGGGCTGCTGGCCGACCTGGGAGTCAGCCGGTATCAGCTCACGGATTCGGAGAGAGGATTTTCGTTGATGACGGATGGGCCGTTGGACATGCGGATGGATCGAACCACGGGCATGACGGCAGCCGATCTGGTCAATTACACCGCCGAAAAGGCACTCGCCGACCTGATTTTTCAGTTGGGCGAAGAAAGGAGGGCGCGGAAGGTAGCCAGAGCAATCGTCCGAGCACGGCCCATACGGAGCACACTGCACCTGGCCGGTGTAGTGGAGCGGGCCGTGCCCCGGACGGGCCGTTTGCACCCGGCCACCAGGACTTTCATGGCGTTGCGAATGGCGGTGAACGACGAGCCGGGGGAATTGGACCGGCTGCTGGAGATTGGTCCGGACCTATTGAAGAGCGGCGGGCGGATGGTGGCGATCAGCTTCATGTCGATCGACGACCGGAAAGTGAAGCAGAAGTTCAGAGGGCTGGCGCAGGAAGGGCGAGCGGCGATTCTCACGAAGCACCCGCTGCAGCCCAGCGAGGAAGAGACGATGCGGAACCCGGCTTCGCGCAGCGCCAAACTGCGCGCGCTGGAGAGGGTATAGGGTCACTACTGTTCACTTACGACGCACCCCGGTGGGGCGGACGATCGGTTTGTGTCGTCTGCCAACCCACAGAAAGTTGGCAGGTTCGAAAAAGCAGGCCGCCTTACAGGCGGCTGGACCCGCTGAAAGCGAGTCCGCAGGCACGATTGCCTGCCCCACAAGAACGGCGGACCGAGGTGGGCAATCGGTGGGAAAGACCTAGTTACTAGAAAGGGAATGAAAGACCATGGCGACGCTGCCAGTATTTTTCCGTAGGATCAACGAGACCGGTTTCCCGGTCTTGGCCGACAGCAGGCTGGAACGGGACCCGTTCCAATTGCGCGCGCTCCCACAGGAAGACGTGTTCTTTCATTGCAAGAAAATCGACAACTCGCGATTGGTGCGCGAGGCCGATCCGCAAGCGCGCGGCGCGTGCTGGTCGGCCATTGGAGCGGCCTGCGTACTGCTGGCTTTGGCGACGAGCGTACTGGTTCCCAACGTGGCCAGCACCCTGGCCGGCTACCGGCTGCAAGCCCTTCGGGTGGAGGAGCGGCAGTTGCTGGACGAGAAGCGCACGCTGGAGGTGAGAGAAGCGGAGCTGCTCAGCCCGCAACGGCTGGAGACTCTCGCCCAAGGGCAGAATCTGGTTGCGCCAACCGCCGGGCAGGTGGTGCGCCTGAACGCCAAGGGCGACAGCGCGGTCGCGATGGTGAAGTAGCGAAGCCGAAGAAGTGACCTGGTCACGGAGCGTGGCATGGTGAATCGTCGTCTGGCATGGCTCGCCGGAATCGTCTTCCTCTGGGGCGCGGCCATCCTATTCAACATAATCTCTCTGCAGGTGGTGCATCACCGGGAGTATGCGAAACTGGCGACGGAGCGCCAGGTGGTGGCGGTGGAGATTCCGGCGCCGCGCGGCACGATCTTCGACCGCAACGGCCAGCCGCTGGCCATGAGCGTGCCGACGGAGGCGGTATCCATCGACCCGCTGCGGGCGCCGGACCTGGGAGTAGCGTCGGAACTGCTGGCGCTGGTACTGCACCTGGACCGCACGGCGCTCTACGGCAAGATGAAGTGGGCGCACGACAACCACCACGGGTTTCTGTGGGTCAAGCGCAAGATCGGCTACGAGGAAGCGCAGAACCTGCGCAATCTGCGGCTGGAATGGATCCACATCCAGGACGAGAGCCAGCGCCACTACCCGAAGGGGATGCTGGCGGCGCACGTTCTGGGGTCGGTGGATTTCGAAGAGAGAGGGAACGCGGGAATCGAGCAGGCCCTGGATGGAGACCTGCGGGGGCAGGCGGGGCAGGCGCGGATGCTGACGGACGTGAAGCGGCGCGGCATCGATTCGCAGTCGGCCGCGGACATGAAACCGGGGACGCCGCTGACGCTCACCATCGACGAGCGGATTCAATTCGTAGCGGAGCGGGAGATTGCGGCGGCGGTGGAATCCCACCATGCGCAGAGCGGCAGCGTGGTGGTGATGAACCCGTACAACGGAGAGATCCTGGCGCTGGCGAGCTATCCGACGTACGATCCGAATCAGCCTCCGCAACCCGGGGAGGACAAGGCCAAGCGGCAGAACCACGCCATTTCGGTGCCCTTCGAACCGGGCTCGGTATTCAAAGTGATTACGCTCTCGGCGGCTCTCGAGACCACCGACCTGCAGCCGACCAGCATGATCAACTGCCTGCGGGGAGCGATCACGCTGTTCGGGCGCACGATCCACGAAGCCCACGGCGGATACGGGACCATTCCCATGGCGATGGTGCTGGCGAAATCGAGCAACATCGGCGCCATCCAGATTGGCATGCGCGTGGGCCAGACGAACATGAACCAGTACGTGCGGAAGTTCGGTTTTGGACGGAAGAGCGGCATCCCGCTGCCGGGGGAATCGTCCGGAAAAGTGCGGCAACTGGCACGTTGGAGCAAGGCCTCGCTGCCTTCGATGTCGATGGGGCAGGAGATCAGCGTGACCACGCTGCAACTGGCGCAGGCGGCGGCGGTGGTGGCCAACGGCGGCCTGCTGGTGAAGCCGCGGCTGGTTTTGAAACGCGGCGGCCAGACGGTGCCGGTGGAGCCGCCCGTGCGGGTGCTGAAGCCGGAGACGGCGATCACCATGCGGCAGAGGATGGAAGGCGTGGTGATGCCGGGGGGCACCGGGACGAAGGCCCGGCTGCAAGGCTACACCAGCGGCGGGAAGACCGGATCGGCGCAGATCTACGACCCGGCGGCCAAGCACTACACGCATTCCTACAACGGCTCGTTCATGGGTTTCGCGCCCCTCACGAATCCGGCCATGGTGGCGGTGGTGACGCTGAATGGGACCCACGGCACGGCGGGTTTCGGCGGGCAGGCGGCGGCGCCGGTGTTTCACGCGGTGGTCACGGAAGCGCTGCGCGTGCTGGATGTTCCCAAGGACTTGCCGGACCAGACGCCTACGCCGCAGGTAGCGGCGAAGGAAGCCGCCGCCGATCTGGCGATAGCGGACATCGGGCGGGGGCAGCCCAATATTCTGGAAGATGGCGACGACGACGAGCAGCCCGCGGCGGAACAGGCTCCCGCGCAGCCGGCCGGGCCAACGGTTCCGAATTTCCGCGGGATGACCATGCGCGCGGTGCTGGCGGAAGCGGTTGCCAAAGGCTTGACGGTGGTACCGGACGGGAGCGGCGTGGCCCGCGTTCAGGATCCGCCGCCGGGTGCGGCGGTGCACCGGGGAGAGCGCATTCGCGTCCAGTTTGCGAGATGAGACGGGCAAGGCGAGTTGCGGGCACCAAAGCGCGTCGCGATGAGTCGGGGCGCGGCAGGCTCGATCACGGCATTCTGCATTCCATGTGGGGCGGGCAATCTTGCCTAATGCCACATACTTTTCCCGAAGCCTGGAATTTGGCGAGAATTGTGGGGCAGATTGGCAGGGGTACCCTCTGGGTCCGGCGGGTTGGTAACCCGCCCAGCGCCGGTTGCCAACCGGCGCGCAGGATGCCATCCTGCCCCACGATCCGTGCATGGTGTCCGTTATCCCGAAAAGTATGTGGCATTAGGCAATCTTGCCCGCAGCCGCCTTCAGGCGGCTTCTTCGCGCCGTGCGCGAGTCTTCGGAGCCGCAATGGCCGGCTGGAAAGCCGGCTGCAGCCAGGATTGGCTGCCCCACGATTCGTGCAGAATGGGCACCAGAATCAAAAGGTGTGTGGCAGTGGGCAGGAGTGCCTGCGCCACAGTGGGGCTTCCCGATGACACTGGGCGAGGTACTTGCGGGGGTTCGGCTGAAGCAGGCGATCCCGCCGGAACTTGCGGGCGTCGACGTCGGCGGACTGGAATACGATTCGAGGCGCGTGGGAGAGGGGTTCCTGTTCTTTGCGTTTCCGGGGAGCCGGGCCGACGGGCGCCAGTTCGCCGAGGATGCACTGGCGCGCGGGGCGGTGGGGGTAGTGAGCGAATCGGAGTGCCCTCCGGGCCCGCCGGTTGCGCGCTGGATTCGGGTGGAGCACGGCCGGCAGGCGCTGGCACTGGCGGCGCGCAACTACTACGGCAAGCCGGACGAGCGTCTGGGGCTGACGGGCATCACCGGGACGAACGGCAAGACCACCACGGCGTACCTGATCGATTCGGTGCTGCGGGCGTCGGGCCACACCACCGCGATGATCGGGACGATTGAGTACCATCTGGCGGGGCGCGTGCTGCCGGCCGTGAACACCACGCCGGAATCGCTGGACCTGGTGCGGCTATTCGCGGAGCTGGAGCGGGCCGGCGGCAGCCACGCCACCCTGGAAGTTTCGTCCCATGCACTGGCGCTGGGCCGGGTTTACGGGCTGCACTTCCATACCGCGGTATTCACGAACCTGACGCGCGACCACCTGGATTTCCACGGCGCCATGGAGAACTACTTCGCGGCCAAGCAGGCGCTGCTGGAGGGAGCCGGGGGACCTCCGCCCCAATTCGCGGTGCTGAACCGCGACGACGAATACGCGCGCCGGCTGAAGGTGGATCCGAAGACCACTGTTCTCTGGTATGGCCTGGGCCACGAGCGCGATTTGCGGGCGCTGCACATCTCATCGAGCTTTCACGGCCTGCGGTTCGATGTGCAGTACGGCAAAGTGCGCTTCGCCATCGAATCGCCGCTGATCGGCAGGTTCAACGTGTACAACATCCTGGCGGCGTGCGGGGCGGGCCTCTCCTACGGCATCGCGCCGGAGGGCATCGCGCAAGGGATTGCCGGGCTGCGCGCGGTGCCGGGGCGGTTCGAGCGAGTGGAGCAAGGCCAGCCGTTCGTGGTGGTGGTGGACTATGCGCACACCGACGACGCGCTGCGCAACGCGATCTCGGTGGCGCGCGGACTGAACCCCAAGAGGGTGATCACGCTGTTCGGCTGCGGCGGGGATCGCGACCGCACCAAGCGCCCGCTGATGGGTCTGGCGGCGGCGGAAGCCAGCGACTTCGTGGTGCTGACCAGCGACAACCCGCGGTCCGAAGATCCGCTGGCGATCATGAACGACGCGCTGGTGGGAATCCGGCGCGTGGATGTGCCGCACGTGGTGGAGCCGGACCGCGGCGCCGCCATCGCCCGGGCGCTGAAAGAGGCGCGGGAGGGCGACCTGGTGATCCTGGCCGGCAAGGGCCACGAGACGTACCAGATGCTGAAGGACAAGACCATTGCGTTCGACGACCGGGTGGTGGCGAGAGAAGTGCTTAGGGGTTATGGGTATCGCCTTACCGAGTGAACCATGACCCTGGATTTACAAGAAGTTGCGCGCGCCATGCGGGCGGCGGGGAACCCTCCTCCGGTCAAAGTGACGGGCTGGAGCGTGGATACGCGGACACAGAACGCGGGCGATTTGTACTTCGCCCTGCGCGGCCCCAACCACGACGGCCACGATTTTGCAGCCGCCGCCCTGGCGCGAGGCGCGGCCGCGGTGGTGGTAGAGCGCGCTAGCGGCGCGCCCCATGAACTGGTGGTGAGCGACACGCTGGAAGCATTGCAGGCGCTGGCGGCGTGGGCGCGCGCGAAATGGGGCGGGACCGTGGTGGGAGTGACCGGCAGCGCCGGAAAGACCAGCACCAAGGACGCTATCGCGCATCTGCTGGCAGTGGAGCTGCCGGTAGGCAAGACGGCCGGGAATTTCAACAATCACGTGGGCGTGCCGCTCTCCATCCTGGCGCTTGAGGACGGCTGCCGCGCGGCGGTTCTCGAAATCGGAATGAACCACGCGGGCGAGATCCGTGCGCTGGCCGCCATCGCCAAGCCGAATGTTGGGGTGGTGACCAACGTGGGCTACGCGCACGCCGAGTATTTCGACTCGATCGAAGGCGTCGCCGCGGCCAAGCGGGAGTTGATCGAGGGGCTGCCGCGCGACGGGGTGGCGGTGCTGAATGCCGACGACCCGCGCGTGCTGGCGTTCCGGGACGCGCACCCCGGCCGCTCGGTGACGTTCGGTTTTTCGGAAAGCGCGGACGTGCGGGCCGAGGCGGCGCACTTCGAAGCCGGGGGCGCCCGCTTTCGAGCCGTGGGAGTGGATTTCGAGACGGGGATGGCGGGCCGGCACGCAGTCATGAATTTGCTGGCGGCCATCGCGGTGGCGGGCGTGTTCGGCATCGCGCCGGAGCGTCTGCGCGAGCCGGTTCGAAGCTGCGCGGCCGGCAGGATGCGCGGCCAGCGCAGCGAGCACAACGGCATGGTGGTCTGGAACGACTGCTACAACTCCAACCCCGAGGCGGCGCAATCGATGATCGACGTATTGCGGCAGACGCCCGCCGCCACGCGAATCGCCGTGCTGGGAGAGATGCTGGAATTGGGGCGCGCCTCCGGGGAGCTGCATGGGCAAGTGGGGCGGTACGCGGCGGAACATGGTATCGATTGGCTGATCGGCATTCGCGGGTATGCCCGCGCGATGGTGGACGGGGCCGTCGCCGCCGGGCTTCCGCGCGGCCGCGCGCGCTACTTCGAGGACGCCGCCGAGGCGGGGGAGTTCGCGCGGCGGACGGCGCGGCCGGGGGATGCGGTGCTCTTTAAGGGTTCGCGCGGCGTGCGTGTGGAACTGGCGATGGAAAGGTTCTTGGCTTAACCCGGATGCTTTACTATTTACTCTACGAACAGCTCCAACCATACATCAGCCCGCTGCGCGTGTTCCGCTACACCACCTTCCGGACGGCCTTTGCGAGCCTCACGGCGTTGTTCCTGTGCATTGCGCTGGGGCCCTGGCTCATCAGCAAACTGCGGCAATTCCAGATTGGGCAGTACATTCGCGAGGAAGGCCCGAAATCCCACCAGAAGAAGGCCGGCACGCCGACCATGGGCGGGGTCCTGATCATCGTCTCGATCGTGATTCCGACGCTGTTGTGGGCGGACCTGCGATATCCGTACGTGTGGATCGCCATCGCCGCGCTGCTGGGCTACGGCTGGATCGGGTTTCTGGACGACTACGCCAAAGTGACCCACCATCAAAACCTGGGGCTGACGGCGCGGCGCAAGCTGGTGTACCAGTTCGCGTTGGGGTTCGCATTCGCCGCGATTCTGCTTGTGATGCGCGGCTACGGCGATTACTCCACCGCCATGAACATCCCGTTCGTGAAACAGTTCCAACCGTCGCTGATGATCGAGTCGCTGGTGGGGAATCCATGGACGTATGCGCTGGGGGTGGCGCCGTTCTGCATTTTCGTGGCGCTGGTGGTGGTCTTCTCCTCCAACGCGGTGAACCTGACGGACGGGCTGGACGGCCTGGCCATCGGACTGATGGTGATTGCGGCGGGCGCGCTCACCGCGCTGACGTACGCCGGGGGACACGCGCAACTGGCCGAATACCTGCAACTGGCGCGCAATCCGCACACCTCGGAGCTGACCGTCTTCTGCGGATCGATGACCGGAGCCAGCGTGGGCTTCCTTTGGTACAACGCGCATCCGGCGGACATCTTCATGGGCGACGTGGGAGCGCTGGGGTTGGGCGGCGCCATGGCGGTAGTGGCGGTGCTCATCAAGCAGGAAGTGCTGTTGGTGTTCATCGGGGGCGTTTACGTGCTGGAGGGGCTTTCGGTGATCCTGCAGGTGGGCAGCTACAAGCTACGCGGCAAACGGATCTTCAAAATGGCGCCGCTGCACCACCATTTCGAAGCGCTGGGGTGGGCGGAATCGAAGATCATCGCGCGCTTCTGGATCGCCGGGCTGGTGTTGGCGTTGTTCGCGCTGACGACTCTGAAGCTGAGATGAGGCCAGGGGCCGGGGGCCAGGGGCCGGGGGCCAGGGGCCAGGGGCCGGGGGCCAGGGGCCAGGGGCCG
>Ga0182021_10003398_pt1 | contig 18715 bp, 19 predicted proteins | sample 612E3MmetaG_FD_120493 | JGI IMG/M metagenome (GOLD analysis project Ga0182021, IMG submission 120493) | Permafrost microbial communities from Stordalen Mire, Sweden - 612E3M metaG (Illumina Assembly) | ecosystem: Environmental > Terrestrial > Soil > Wetlands > Permafrost | place: Sweden... | reverse complement strand
GAGCGCGTCGGCGGCCGTGGCGCCGGCCGCGAGGGCGAGGTCGAACTCATCCCGCCCCGCCGCCTCGGCGTAGGACGCGAACAGCCGGATCCGCACCCGGATCCCGGTTTCGCCTGGTCCCGTTCCGCCGAGTTCCGTCACCGTTCGGCCCCGGCGATCCCTTTGAGAATCGCCCGAGCGGTGCCGTCCGCACGCGGGTCGGCTCGCAGGGAGATGGTCCGCGCGATGCGCACCCGCACCGTGCCGGAACGCACCACCTCCCGCCCCGCATGACGGTAGACGGCCTGGATGGGGCGGCCCTCCGCCGCGGCGTAGCGTGTCCGGAAGATCAGCGGCCAGACCGGGTTGCTGGTGGCGACGTCACCCACCCGGAGCAGCACGTCGCCCGGCTGCAGCCCCACCGCGTCCGCGAACGACCCCGGCGTGACCTCGCTCACCAGGACGCCTCCCTGCTCGGGCTTCTCCGCGCCCACTCCGACCATCGGTATGCGCTCCTCACGCCACTCGACCGCGATCCCGCCGCCGGGCAGGACACTGTCGTACGGCAGCGCTTCACGGCCGCGAATGTAGCGACGGTAGAACTCGTCAACCCCGGGATCCCACGGCCGGATGCGGTCGAGCAGATCCTCTGTCGTGAAGCCCCGTCCCCGCTGCCAGAAGTCCGCGAGCAGCGTGCGCATGACGTCGTCGAGGGAGTGGCGGTTGCCGGTCGCCTCACGGATCCGGATGTCGAGCATGAGTCCGAGCAGCGAGCCCTTCGGGTAGTAGTACTGGGCCTCGTCCACCCAGGTAGGGTGGATCCAGGTGTCAATGCTCGCGTCCTCGACCGCGACGATCTCCGCCGCGCCCTCGACCTGCTGGGCGTTGGCGTCCATGCTGGCGACGAATTGCTCGACCGTCCATAGCCCGCTCCGCGCGAGGGTGACGTCACCGTAGTAGTCGGTGACGCCCTCCGACCACCAGAGCAGCGGCGTGACCTGCTCGTGTGCGTAGTCATATGGCCACATCGCGGCCGGACGGATGCGCTTGACGTTCCACAGATGGAAGAACTCGTGCGAGAGCAGCGGGCGCGTGAACTCCCCGAGCACGCCGCGCCGCCGGTCGGTGGCGAAGAAGCCCTGCGCGATGATGTCGAGCTGCGAGTTGCGGTGCTCCAGCCCGCCGGCCCACTCCATATCGGCGGCCGGCGAGTAGAGCAGCACGGTGTAGTCATCGTACGGCGCGCCGCCCATGATCCGGTTCTGGGTTGCGGCGATGCGTCGCAGCGCGTCGGCGACGCTGTCCCACACCGCCGGCGTGAGGGCCGAATCGGGGTAGATCGCGAAACGGACGGCGTGGCCGTCCACGGCGACGCTGTCCAGCGCGAACTTGCCGAGGAAGGTCGGCGAGTCCACCAGATCGTGGTAGCTGGCCGCGCGATAGTGGCCCGGCTCACCTTCAGGCCTGAGGCCGGTCGCAATCCGCCAGCCGGCGGGTGCGTCCAGCTGCACGTCGGCTGGGTAGTCGAAGCCGGCGCCCTCCGGGTAGAGGAAGAGGTTCGTGCCGTTGAAGAAGGCGAAGTCGGGTCCGATGCGGCTCAGCTCGAGCGCCACCGAGTCGGGGTCGGTCTGGAACTCGACCACGATGCGAGCCGCCCCCCCGGTCACGATCCGCCAGGTGTCCTGGTCCGCCTTGTCCCAGAACAGCGGCCGCCCGTCGGCGGTCGCCGCCGAGAAGCCGTGGACGTAGCGGGCGTAGTGCATGATCTCGTAGGAGCCGGGCGACCAGGCCGGGAGCGAAACGAGAAAGGTGTCGCGCCCGGCCGGTGCCGGGAACTCGGCGTGCACGTGGAAGGCGCGATCCCCCGTGTTGCCCACGCTGACGCGATACGAGATGCCCTGCGCCTGGACGGCGCAGGGCATCAACAGCGCGGCGAGAGCGCTGACGAGTCTTAGAACAGAACACCGCCCGTGATGACGAAGGCGCCGCCGGTCCTGATTTCCACGCGCAGCTCAGCGAACGGCGTGATCTTGCCCAGTGCCGGGAAGTTGGTGCCAACGAGGAGATTGAGGCCGGCGTTGGTGCTGCTGCAGCCGCTGAACGGACAGTTCGACACGCTAGTGTGCGAGAGATTGAGACCGGCGCCAACGTACGGGGCGAAACTGACGTTGGGGATAGCAAAGTGGTATGTCGGGTCCGCGTTGATCTCCCAGAAGGTGATGCTGCTGCCCGGGAAGAAGTAGTCGAAGGAAGCGTTAACGCCGAGGCCCTTCACCGTCGGGATGTACTGGTCGAGGCTCATTTCAGCCCGGGCCCCCACGCCGAACCCGATGCTCTGGCTCGCCCAGTCCAACTGGGGACCGAACTTGAACTGAGCATGGGCCGGCCGTGGCGCCGCCAGGGCCAACACGGTGATGCCGATGAGCGGGAGAAGACGCGTTCTGGTACTCACGAGCCCCCCTTATGGGAAATTGAATTGCGTGTTCTGTTTCTGCGTCAAGTGACGGGATGGAAATATAGCGCCTGCCGCCCAAGAGGGGAGTAGCGATGCCGACTTTCGGTCCCGCCACTTCGCCGAGCGCCGTCGGCCGCACCTTCCTCGGGGCAGCCACCGTGCTGACCGCGCTTCTGGGCCTGACGGGCGACGCCCGATGGTTCGCAGCGTCCGGGGCGTTCGGTACCGTCTGGTGGGCATGGGACTTCCTGTCGGACAGCGTCTTCGGACCGTTGGGAAGTTGGCTCCTCGGGATTCTCACGGGCTCGGCCACCGTCGAGGAACCGCCCGACCTCACGCTCGACGACACCATCCGATTGCTCGAAGACCATCTCACGGCCGACGGCGTCACGCGTCACGTGCAGATCCAGGCGGCGCTGCGCCTGTCGGAGATTTACCGGCTCAATCAGAAGGACCCAGTTAAGGCCAAGGCCGTCATCGAGCGGGTGAGGGCCAGGTGGCCCGATGCGCCGGAACTCAGGCTGTTCGAAAGTGAAAGTGAGAAGTGAGAGGTGAGGCGTGAGAAGCATGGGTGAGAGGTGAGACGTGTGACGGCGTGAGAGGGCCTCTCACGCAGTTCCCCCTCTCACCCCTCACTTGACCTTCTCACCTCTCACACCTCACCTCTCACGATGCTCACCCCTTCACCTCACGTCGTACTTCATGAACATCCCGAATGCGAGCAGCAGACCGGCGGCCGCCCACAGCGCCATGATGACGAGGTCAGGCGTCGCACGGCCGAGGGCGGCGCCGAACGACTCGGGCCGCGGGGCGAACCGGGGAAGCGACGAAAGGTCGAGCCGCGTGTCCTCCGTGCCGGGGCCTCCGATGCGGACCGTCTGGTTGCTCGTCCGCCCGCCGGTGGTGCTCGATCTCGTGGTGATCGCGATGCGAAAGCCGCCGAGCTGCACGCCCTTGGAACGCAGGAACGCCTCGAGCTGCGAGCGATAGGCCAGCAGGTCGTCGCGCCAGCGGCGGTGCACCTCGAAGTCGGTCCCGCCCATGACCTCGATGGCATGACTCATGGCGGCGGCGGGCGAAAGGCGTGACAGCGTGAGGGCCAGGCGCGTCATCGCGTCCTGCTTGTTCCGGTACGACTCGTCGAGCTTGGCCATTTTCACCTGGAGCTCCGCGTTCAGCGAGTCCCTGCCCCGCGTCATCAGCGAATCCACGAGGTGCTGCCTCGCCTGCTGCTCCGCGTCCGTTCCTCCCGACGAAGGTGGGGCGAGCGCGAAGATTCCGTTCATGACCTTGAACAGCTCCTGCTGGAACTGGGCCTGCGCGCGGTCGCGGTCGGACTGCAGGCTGGCGTAGGTCGGGGCCGGCCGGACCTGGCCGGCGATCATCGGACTCGCCTTGGGGATGACCTCGACGAACGCCACCCAGACCAGGAGCAGCACGAGGAACGCCACGGAGCTGCGGCTGGTCAGCGTGGACACGAGCAATCCGAGGGCGAAAATGGCGAGAAGGTAGAGGCCGCAGCCCCCCGCGATCGTGAGGAGCCGGAGCCAGCCGCCGGCGCCCAGCTCGATGCGGAACCCGACCTTCATCACCAGGAGGCCGAGCAGGGCGGGAACCAGCGTTGCGGCGACGAGGATGCCGAACAAGCCCAGGGCCTTGCCGAGCAGGAACTGCGCCCGCGGCACGGGATTGGAGAGGACCACTTTGAGGGTGCCCGCTTCCTTTTCGCCCGCGACCGCGTTGTAGGTCAGCAGCAGGACGAACAGCGAGAGAAACACCCGTGCCACGCCGTCGAAGTCGAGTTCGCCCAGGACCGCGAGCACCGGGGTCTCCGCCAGCGGCGGTGGGGCTATCTCCGGTTGCGTCTCCGGTCGCACCCGCGCGGAGCGTCCCAGAGCGGACCCGACGCCGACGGCCAGGGCCGAGAGGGGGGCGGGCGGCCGGGCCACCTTCACCCCGAACTGCGACAGCTCGAAGTAACTCTTGCGGTTCTCGATTTCGCTCCGCGACAGGGACTCGGTCGCGCGGTACTCCGTCCGCGCGCCGACGTACGCGCTGCTGCCCGTGTAGAGCGAGAACACGATCAGGACAGTCGAGACCGCGAACAGGAAGACGAACTTCGGGCTCGAGATCTGGTCCAGCACTTCCTTCAGCGCGAGCGTGCGGATCATTACCGCCTCGTGAGCTTGAGACCGAACACCACCATTCCCCCCACCAGGCCGATCAGCAGCACGACCAGCGCGACGGTGCCGAGCCAGTTGGCCGGCGGCGCGACGTGCACCCGCACGGTCTTGTCCTCCGTGTCCACCCGGCGATCGGCGGAGAGCGCATCGGTGCGGATCTTGATGTCGTAGTCCCCGATACCCACGTCCGGCGGCGGCACCAGCACCAGGTGCACCCGCGCTTCCCCGTCAATGGCCACGGACTTCACCAGGTCGGGCGTCACCACGGCGCGCCAGTCGGGTTGCACCTCGGCCGTGACCTTCACGTCGTTCACGATCCGGCTGCCGGTGTTCTTCAGCGTGAGGTCCATCGCGACCGAGTCGCCGCGCGAGATCTCGCGATACAGGTTCGCGGCGTGGACCTCGAGCGCGCCGACGCCGCGCGGGATCAGCTCCAGCCGGACCTTGCCGGCGGGGATGGCCGCCGCGGCGGCCGCGGTGAGCGAGTCCCGCGCCATGCGGTCGTATTGCGTCGCCGCATCCTTGTCGAGCACCAGCGCCCAGAAGTCGATGGGGCGGTCCTGGTGGAAGCTCCCGGTCGTGCGCAGCGGCAGCGTCAGCACCAACGAGAGATGCAGGCTGGTGGTCCCCTCCGGAAACCGGAGCTGGGTGAGCCGCGCGCTGGTCGCCGGGTCGCGGAACTCGTAATGGATCTCGCGCGGCAGCCCCCCGACCTCGAGACGAAAGCCGCTCAGGTCCGAGGTGAAGCGCTCGAGCAGGAGATCGTAGGTGGCGGTCGTCCCCAGGTCGGCCTCCTGGGAGAACTGGGACGACTCCACGCTGACGATGTTGGCGGTGGCGTCCTTCTCCAGGAGTACGCGCCGCTCGGACGACTGATTGGCGTAGCTCGCCGAGACGGTGATCGCGTCCACGTCCTTGAGGAGCCTGAACTCCAGCGTCACGGGCTCGCCGAACTTCAGCACGGGAATGCGGGCCTCGTACGGCATCGAGATGATGGCCCCGCCGTTGGGCGCATCGTCCTTGAGGGAGACGAAGACGTCGGGGATCTCGTCCGGGTGCAGCTGCCTGAGCAACGCCGAGTCAATGATGCTGGAGAGCTTGACGCCCTCGGCGCTGGACTGCGACTCGTTGCGGAGCGTCAGCCGGACGTAGGGCCGTCCGTCCTTCCGCTGGAACTTGATGGCCCGGTCGATGATGACGTGCGGCGTCGCGAAGACGATGGCGAGCGCGGCCTGGAGGTAGTTCACGCGCGCCGTTTCCATGTTGGTGCGCGCATGCTCGAGGTCGGTGTCCGAGATGAGGTTCTGGCTCCTGAGCTGCTGCTCGCGCTGATAGTCCCTCAGCGCCGACTCGTACTCGGACTGCGCCCGCGTCATCCCCAACAGCCGGTACTGGTCGTCGCGGGGGTTGTAGTTGCCGTAGTTCTGGGCGAGGCCTGCCGACGCCACGGCCGCCAGCAGTACGACCCACCCGGTCAGGGTCCGCAGCCAGAACCTCCAGACAGCCGGCCGGCTCGCGGGACGGGGGCCTGGCATCAGGCGACGGTCTCCGCTTCCATGTACTCGAGGTAGAGCCGCTCGAGGTCCTCGGCGGCCAACTCCTGGCGCGTCCGCATCATCACCAGGCGTCCCTCCTTCATGATGCCGACACGATCGGCGTGCTCCTTGGCGCGGAACACGTCGTGAGTGGACATGAAGATGGACTTCCCGGCGTCGCGCAGGCCCTTGAGGAGCGACATGAACTCGGCTCCGGCCTTGGGATCGAGGCCGACCGTCGGCTCGTCGAGGAGGATGTTCGGGGCATCCTTGATGATGGCGATCGCGATGCCGAGCTTCTGCCGCATCCCCTTCGAGAAGAGCTTCAGCCGCTGCTCGAACGCCCGCTCCTGAAGCCCGACGCGGCGCAGCACGCCGTAGCAGTCGTCCCGCGTCGGCGAGCGGCGGCCATCGAGTCTGGCGAAGAAGTCCACATTCTGCCGCGCGGTGAAGTTCTCGTACAGCATGACGTTTTCGGAGACGTACGACAGGAGCCGCTTGGCTTCGAGCGGTTCCGTCGTGGCGTCCACCCCGTCCACCAGGCACCGGCCCGACGTCGGCTCGATGAAGTTCAAGAACAGGTTGATGGTGGTCGTCTTCCCCGCCCCGTTGGCACCGAGCAGGCAGAAGATTTCGCCCGGGTTCACCGTGAGATTGAGGCGGTCGAGCGCGAGCAGGCCGTCTTCATAGCGCTTAGTGAGGTCAATCGCCTGAAGCATGGGCTCTCCGGCGGTGGGCGGGACACACGGCAACCATGGTCTAGATGCAGTCCGGGGCGGGATCGTCGCACAAGCCCCTGCCCCACAACGGCTTCGCGAAGAAGAAGAAGGCCGGCGCTGGGAAGCAGCGCCGGCCTGGCTGGATCGTCGTGCGCAGAGCGAGTAGCGGCTACGCCTTGGGCGCCATCTGCTCGTCCCGCTCGGCCACCATCGCCCGCAACTCCTTGCTGGGCTTGAAGACCGGTACAGGGCGGGCGGCGACCTCCACCGGATCGCCAGTGCGTGGATTGCGAGCCATCCGGGTCTTCCGGCTGCGGATCTTGAAGGTCCCGAATCCTCGTATCTCGATGTTCTTCTGCTCGGCTAGCGCATCCTTGACCGCGTCGAGAAAGCTGTCCACGACGCGGGCGCAGTCCTTCTTGCTGATCATCGGGCCGGCCGTGCGCGCGATCTGCGCAGTGACCCTCTCGACGAGGTCGGCCTTGGTCATCAACTCCTCCCGAGTCCACAGGGTGGCCCCTCACAGGGGGCACGGGAGGGCTAATGTGGGAGCTTACTCGTTTAATGTCAAGGGGTTGAGGACATCAAGCGCACAAACTCCGCGAAGTGGTGCCTCGCGTCGTGCGGTCCCGGGCTCGCCTCAGGGTGGTACTGGACCGCGAAGATGGGCAATTCGCGGTGCCGCACGCCTTCTACGGTGTGGTCATTGAGGTTACGGTGCGTGACCTGCAAAGCTGGTGCCCCGGGCACGCCGACCGACTCGCTCTCCCCTTCAACTGCGAACCCGTGGTTTTGGGCGGTGATAAGCACGCGGCCGGTCTCGAGTTCCCGCACGGGGTGATTGCCACCCCGGTGTCCGTACGGGAGCTTGACCGTGCGGGCCCCAAAGGCGAGTCCCAAGAGCTGATGGCCGAGACAGATACCGAAGATCGGCGTCCCACTGCCCGCAAGCTCGCGGAGGATGCCCGGCGCATACGCCACCGCCGCCGGATCGCCGGGGCCATTGGAGAGGAATACCCCGTCCGGTTTCCGTTCGAGCACGGCCGCAGCCGGTGTATGGCTCGGCACGATCGTCACCTGGCAGCCCGACGCTTCGAGCAGCCGCACGATGTTCCGCTTCATGCCGTAGTCGTATGCGACGACATTGAAGCGCGCGTCGTCCCGGCCCACCGTCTCCCACTCCACGGACGTCACGCGCGATGCGAGATCGAGGCCTTCCATCCGGGGCGACGCCGCCAGGACGCGGCGAGCTTCGTCGGAGGGCTCGACTCCGGTCGCGAGCACCCCCTGCATCGCGCCCTTGTCCCTGATGTGGCGCGTGAGCCGCCGCGTATCCACTTCGGAGACGATCGCGATCCCGTAGCCGTCGAGCCACTCCCCGAGCGGGCCGCTCGCCCGCCAGGACGACGCCTGGCGGGACAGCTCGCGCACCACGACGCCCGCGACCATCGGTCGCTTCGACTCGAGATCTTCCTGGTTGATGCCGTAGTTCCCGATCATCGGTGCGGTCATCACGACTATCTGGCCGGCGTACGAGGGGTCGGTGAAGACCTCCTGGTACCCGCTCAGATTGGTGGTGAACACGACCTCGGCCGCCGTGATAGCAAACGGGGCGCGCGTGGCGCCCCGGTACCAGGTGTCGTCTTCGAGCAGGATGTAGGCCGGGAGCAGCCGGTCGCTCACTGCCTCAGCGTGCCGGCGTGGAAGACTTGGCCGGCGCCTTCTGGGTGCCAAGCGGCGGAGCCGCCGCCGGAGCGGGTGCCGCCGGATTGGCGCCGTTCTGGAGCGGAAGCGGCGCGAGGGGCGCCGGCGCGGCCTGCTGGGCCGGCTGGTTCTCGAATACGGACCGCGGCGCCGACGAGCGCACGGACAGCATGGAGAGAATGAAGCAGATGCCCAGGAAGATCCCGCCGCCCCACCAACTCGCCTTGGTGAGCAGGGTCGCGGCCTGGCGGTTGCCGACGAAGGCGTCGGTGGAGGACGCGCCGCCGAAGGAGGCTGCGAGCCCGCCGCCCTGCCCCGACTGCAGCAGCACCGCGGCCGAAAGGACGAAAGCGTCCAGGATGAGCAGAATCAGGAAGAAGGTATACATGCAGCCTAAAATGTACCTGGGAAGGCGCTGTCTGGTCAACGGAAAGGTGAGAGGTGAAAGGTGAGGGGTGAGAAGGTCGAGTGAGAGGTGAGAAGCCCAAAGGCGTGAGAAGTCGCGGACGGCCCTCTCACGCCTTTAACCCTCTCACTTCTCACCCATACTTCTCACCTCTTACGTCTCACCTCTCACCGGTTGGGTTGTGGGGTGGAGAGGATTCGGATCCAGCTCTCCGCGTCCAAGCTCGCCCCACCGACCAGCACGCCGTCCAGCTCCTCTTCGGCAAGCAGCGCGGCCGCGTTGTCCGGGGTGACCGAGCCGCCGTAGACGATCGTATGGCGGGCGCCAGCCGGGGCACGGGCGGTGAGCCACTGCCGGATGGTGCGGTGCACCGCCGCCGCGTCGTGGGGAGTCGCGTGGGTGCCCGTGCCAATCGCCCACACCGGCTCGTAGGCGATCACCACCTGCGCCGTCGTCGCGGCGTCGAGACCCGCCAGCCCGGCGTCCAGTTGCCGCAGCACGACCTCCTCGGTACGGCCGGCTCTCCGCTCCTCGATCAGCTCGCCTACGCACAGCATCGCCTTGAGGCCGGCTGCGAGTACGGCGCGCACCTTCCTGCCTGTCTCGGCGTCCGTCTCGCCGAACTTGTGGCGGCGCTCGGAGTGCCCGACCAGGGCCCAGGTAGCGCCGGCTTCCGCGGCGATCGGCGCCGAGATCTCCCCCGTGAAGGCGCCCTTCGCCTCCCAGTAGACGTTCTGAACGCCGGCGGCGACGTCGCGCCTGCCCTTGATCTCCTCCAGCACGGCGGCCAGCGACACCGACGGAGGGAAGAAGATCTGCTCGCGGCCGGCCACGGGACGATGACGCGCCAGCACCTCGTGCACCACCTGCCGCGCCGCGGCCGGGCCATGGTGCATTTTCCAGTTGGCCGCGAAGAGAAGGCGGCTCATGGCGTGCGGTCGTCGAGCGCAGCGACGCCGGGCAGGACCTTCCCCTCCAGGAACTCGAGCGAAGCGCCACCCCCGGTCGAGACGTGGCTCACTTTGTCGGCCAGCTTCGCGCCCTCGATCGCCGCCGCCGAGTCGCCTCCGCCCACCACCGTAATCGCGCCCTTGGCGGTCGCGTCGGCGAGCGCGTGCGCCATGGCCAGCGTGCCGGCGTCGAATGGCGGCGTCTCGAAGACACCCATGGGGCCGTTCCACACGACGGTCTTCGCGCCCATGACGATGCCGGCAAAACTGGTGCGTGTGGTCGCGTCAATGTCGTACATCGCCCACCCGTCGGGGATCGCGTCCCACGCGACCTCTCGGCGCAACTCCGGCTTGTCCAACGCCGGTGCGATGACGCCTCCGCTCGGCAGCACGAGCTTGTCGCCGGCCGCAGAGAGCAGGTCCTTCGCCATCCCGATGCGGTCCTCCTCCACAAGGCTGGTGCCTGTCTTCACGCCCTTGGCCCGGTAGAACGTCGCCGCCATCGCGCCGCCGATCAGGATGCGGTCCACGCGCGGCAGCAGGTTCTGGATGACGTCTATCTTGCCCGAGATCTTAGCGCCACCGAGGATGGCCACAAACGGGCGAGCCGGGGTCTCGAGCAGGCGGCCCAGGTATTCCAGCTCCTTCTGCATCAGCAGACCCGCGACGGCGGGCTTGAGGAGGTGCGCCACCGCCTCGGTGGAAGCGTGGGCCCGATGCGCGGACCCGAACGCGTCATTGACGTAGAAATCCCCCAGCGCGGCGAACATGCGCGCCGTCGCCGGGTCGTTGGTCTCCTCGCCTTTCTGGAAGCGGGTGTTCTCGACCAGGGCGACCGCCCCGCGCGGCAGCTTGTGGGTCGTCTCGATCGCCGCCGGCGTCGCCGGATCCTCGATGAACGTCACCGGCATGCCCAGCAGGCCCTCCAGCACCGGGACGACGGGCTTCAGGGAGTACTTGGACTCCGCCACGCCGCCCTTGGGACGCCCGAGGTGCGAGAGCAGGATGACCCTGGCGCCGCGGTCCTTGAGGTCCATGATCGTCGGGATCGCCGCCCGAATACGGGTGTCGTCGGTGACCTTCCCGTCCTTGACCGGCACGTTGAAGTCCACCCGCACCAGGGCCCGCTGGCCCAGCACGGCCGCCGCATCGAGGTTCTCGATGGTGCGCTTGGCGATCACAGTCGCGCCGCCACGTATTCCAGCAGGTCCACGCAGCGCATCGAGTAGCCCCACTCGTTGTCGTACCACGACGACACCTGGAGCATGGTGCCATCCACCACGCTGGTGCTCAGCGCGTCCACGACGGACGAGAACGGGTTGCCGATGAAGTCGCAGGAAACGAGCGGCGCCTCGCACACGTCGAGGATGCCCTTGAGCGACCCGCTGGCGGCCTTCTTGAACGCCTCGTTCACCTCGGCGGGCGTCGTGGCCTTCTCGACCTGGACGATCAGGTTGACGGACGACACGTCGGCCGTCGGCACCCGCAGCGACATCCCGTCAATCTTCCCCTTGACCTCGGGAATCACCAGCGCCGTGGCCTTCGCCGCGCCGGTCGTCGTCGGGATGATGCTCAGCGCCGCGGCCCGGGCGCGCCGCAGGTCCTTGTGCGGGAAGTCGAGGACGTTCTGATCGTTGGTGTAGGCGTGCACGGTGATCATGTAGCCGCGCACCCAGCCGAAGCTGTCGCGCACCACCTTCACCACCGGCACCAGGCAGTTGGTCGTGCAGGAAGCGTTGGACAGGAGGTGGTGCTTGGCCGGGTCGTACTTGTCCTGGTTGACGCCCATGACGACCGTGAGGTCTTCGCCCTTGGCCGGCGCCGAGATGATGACCTTCTTGGCGCCCGCCGCGAAGTGGGCCCCCGCCTTTTCCTTGTCGGTGAAGCGCCCGCTCGATTCCACCACCAGCGAGACGCCCAGGTCCTTCCACGGGAGCTTCGACGGGTCCTTCTCCGCCGTGACCCCGATGCGCTGGCCGTTGATCATCAGGTGGTCCGCGCCCGCGGTCACTTCGCCGTCGAACGTGCGGTGGACCGAGTCGTACTTGAAGAGGTGGGCGAGCGTCTTCGTATCCGTGATGTCGTTGACGGAGACGAACTCGAGGTTGCTGTGCTTCTGGAGCGCCGCACGCAGCACCAGCCGCCCGATCCGCCCGAACCCGTTGATTCCTACGCGAACTGCCATGTCCGTCATCCTCCGTCGTTCGTAGTGTCGCCTATGCCGGCACCAGCGCGCGGGCGAACGTCACCGCGCCGATCGAAACCGGCCCCTGCTCCGCAAGCGCCGTGGCCGCTGCCCCCAGCGTCGCGCCCGTCGTCAAGACGTCGTCCACCAGTGCAACCCTCATGCCAGCCACGTCGCCGGCGTCCGCCGCGAATGCACCGGCAACGTTCCTCCATCGCTCCGCCGGCGTCAAGCGCGTCTGGGTGCGCGTCTCCCGGGTCCGCCGCAGCGCGTCCTCGAGGACCGGCACGCCGAGTGCCCGGCCGAGGGCGCGCGCCAGCAGCGCCGCCTGATTGTGGCCCCGCTCGCGCAGTCGCGCCGTCCCGAGCGGCACGGGAACCAGTGCGTCGAGCGCGCGCAGCCGCGCGCCGCCCCGGATCCGGATGCGCTCGGCCATGGGCGGGGCCGCGATCCGCCAACCGCCGTACTTCAGCGCGTGCACCAGGTTGCGGGCCGGCCCCTCGTCGAGCCACACGGCCGACGCGGCCCAGGCCAGCTCCCGCGGCCACTCCCCGCAGAACGCGCAGGTGGCGTGGGCCGCTTCACACTGGGCGCTGTCCACCACTGTGCGTCTGCGCGTCTTCACACTACGGTCCACTCCCAGCTGCAGACTCCATGGATCAATCGGCTGCCCGCATCTCTCGCACGCCGGCGGCGCCATCGGCCGCATCCGGTGCAGGCACAGCGCGCAGCACGCCCCGTCCCGCTCCGCCGGCGCGAGCGGCCGCTCGCAGCCCAGGCACGCCCTGGGCAGCGCGAGGGCCTCGATCTCACGGCCTCTCGCCCTGGCCGCCGCCAACATGCTACGCGCGGAGAGCATCCTCCACCGCCGCGCGCATGATCTCGGCCGGGGCCGGGACGCCGAAGAAGAGCTCGAAGGAAACGACTCCCTGAGCGACCAACACGCCGCGGCCGTCGGCGGCACGGATGCCGCGTTCCCGCGCGGCGCGCAGCAGCCGAGTCCCGCCCGGCGCGTACACCAGGTCGAGCAGCGCCGCCGGGGCGAGGCGCTCGAGGTCCCCGGGTTCGATGGGCAGCGGGTCCGCGGCCACGAGGCCCAGGGGCGTGGCGTTGACGACCAGATCGGCGGTCGCGGACTCCCCTACACCCCACACCCTACACGCTACACCCGCTTCCCGAGCCCAATTCACGAACTCCTCTCCCCGCCCCGCGTCGCGCGAGCTGACCGCGATCTGGGCTCCGGGCCACGCATCCGCAATCGCGACCGCCGCCGCGCGCGCCGAGCCGCCGGTGCCGAGCACGAGGGCCCAGCGCACCGGGCGACCTCGGGTGAGCGATTCGGCCTCGCAGGCGATGGCGGCGACGTCGGTGTTGTCCCCGGCGAGCGCGGCCTCCCGGCCCCAGACGGTGTTGCATGCCCCGGTTCGCCGCACCACGTCGGTCGGAAGATCAATCAGGGCGGCTGCGGCGCGCTTGTGGGGCACGGTGACGTTGAGGGCTCCGCCCGCTGCCACGAGGCCGCGCGCGAGGGCCGGGAAGGTGTCCCGCGTGGCGCGCAGCGCGAGGAACGCGGCGTCGAGTCCCAGGGCGACGATGGCGGCGTTGTGCATCGTGGGCGAGAGGGAATGGCCCACGGGATCGCCGACAACCGCGAGCAGCCTAGTGGTCGCCCGGATTCGCATCGGCCTGCGGCTTCTCCAGTCGCTCGACGGCGCCGGCCAGCAGCTCCTCCAGCCGGTCGAAGGTGGTGCGGTACTCCTCGAGATCCCCGCCGAACGGGTCGTCCACCTGTGCGGTGGCTCCGGTGCGGCCAGCGAACTCCCCGAGCAGGTGGGTCTTTCCCTTCCCGCCCAGCGCGAGGGCGCGCTCGACGTGGTGCGGGCTCATGCCGAGGATGAGGTCCGCGGAGGCCACGATGTCCGTGGTGATCTGGCGGGCGCGATGCGCCGACAGGTCCAGGCCGTGCTCGAGCGCGATGAGGTACGCGCCCTCCGATGCCGGGGCCCCATCCCAGGCGGCGGTTCCGGCGGACCACGCGGCGACATCGTGGCGCCCCCGCGCGGCGAGCAGGCGTCGCGCGATGGCCTCGGCCATCGGGCTCCGGCAGATGTTGCCGGTACAGACGAACAGGAGCTTCACGCGCTACGTCACGAGCGACGGGACGATGCTCGCCAGCCGCTGGCGGGAGATGGCGCCATCGCGCAGCAGGCGTGGAGCGTTGCCGGTGCAGTCAATCAGCGTCGAGGGAGGCGAGTGGGGCAGCGCACCGGCGTCGAGCACGAGCAGCGTCCCGTCCGCCACCGCCGCGCCAAAGGTCTGCTCGATGGCCGGCGCTTCCATCAGCGAGGGCTGTCCCGGGCGGTTCGCGCTGGTGGAAGTGATGGGCGAACCGAGCGTCTGAATGATCTGGGCGGCCCCGTAATGCGACGTCCAGCGCACCGCCACGCCGCCCTCCGGCCCGCGCAGGGCATCCGGCAGTCTGCCTTCCCCGCCCGGCAGCACCAGCGTCAGTGGCCCCGGCCAGAAAGCGGCGGCGAACCGCTCCGCCGCGTCGGTCAGCCGAAGGCCTACGCCTTCGAGCATCCGCCGGTTCGCGACCAGGACGAGGAACGGTTTCCCGGGTGCGCGCCCCTTGAGGGCCGACAGGCGGTCCACGGCCGCGGCGGCCGTCACCGATCCGAAGCCATAGACCGTCTCAGTGGGATAGGCGATGAGCCCGCGCCGAGCGAGATGCGTCACCACCATGGGGAGCGCCGCCGCCACCTCGTCCGGAGTGCGGAACGGGATCACGCCGGCACCTCGGCCGCCAGCGCCTCGGCCAGGGCGAAATCCTCCGCCGTGGTGATCTTGATGTTGCGGGCACTGCCCGCCACTATGCGCACCGGATGGCCGAGCCGCTCGCACAGCGCGGCGTCGTCCGTCGCGGCGCCGGTCGCCGGGTCGTTCCGCGCGCGCTGGTGTGCGGCCTCCAGCATCGCGCGAGGAAAGGCCTGCGGCGTCTGCACCGCCACCAGCCGGTCGCGGGGCACCGTGCGGACCACCAGCCCGGCCGCGTCCGTCTCCTTCAGGGTGTCGGCGAGGGGGAGCCCGGGCACCGCCGCCTCACCGCGCGCCGCCACGGCGAGCACCCGGTCAATCAGGTCGCGCTCGACGAACGGCCGCGCCGCGTCGTGCACCAGCACCAGCGATGGCCCGCGCGGCAGCCTCTGGAGCCCGTTGTCCACCGATTGCTGCCGCTGCTCGCCGCCCGCCGCGATCAGCAACCGGTCGGAGAGCAGGGTGCGCAGCCACTCCGGCGGGGCCGCGGCATGCTGCGGCGGCAGGACGACGACGATCGGGCCGATACGGGGGTGCTGCGCGAACGGGCGGATGGCCCTGAGCAGCAGCGGCACGCCGCCCACCAGGCGGAACTGCTTGGGCTCCCCGGCGCCCGGCCCGCCGGCGCCGGCGCGGATGCCGCGTCCGGCGGCTACGATCACCGCGGCGGCGTCAGGCGGCGAGCCGATGGGCCAGCTCTCCCAGATGCTCGACCCGCACCAGCTCCAGGCCGCCCGGCGCCGCCTGCTTGAGCCCGGTGCGCGAGCCGACGAAGGCGCGGCGGAACCCGTGGCGCGCGGCTTCGGCGAGCCGGCGGTCCACGCCGGCCACGGCGCGCACCTCGCCACCCAGGCCCACCTCGCCAAGGAACAGCGCGTCGGCGGGCAGCGCGCGGTCGCGGACGCTGGAAATCAGTGCGGCCACGACGGCGAGGTCGCTCGACGGCTCGCTGAGCCGAACCCCGCCGACGACGTTGACGAACACATCGAGATCGCCGAATGGCAGGCCCGCGCGGCGCTCGAGCACGGCGAGCAGGACGGCGAGGCGGCGATGATCCACGCCTGCGCTCACTCGCTGCGGCGTCCCGAAGCCGGCGCGCGCGGCCAGCGCCTGGATCTCCACCAGCAGCGGGCGCGTGCCTTCCATGAGCGCGGTAACCGCGCTGCCGGAGATCCCCGCGTGCCGCGCGGCCAGGAACGCGGCCGAGGGGTTCGCGACGGGCAGCAGTCCCGCCGACGTCATCTCGAACACGCCGATCTCGTCCACGCCGCCGAAGCGGTTCTTGGTGGCCCGGAGGATGCGATGGTCGAGCGAGCCCTCGCCCTCGAAGTAGAGCACCGTGTCCACGATGTGCTCGAGGGTCTTGGGGCCCGCGATCCCGCCGCCCTTGGTCACGTGGCCCACCAGCAACACCGCGGGGCCGGATTCCTTGGCGAATCGCATGAGCCGGGCGGCGCATTCGCGCACCTGGCCCACGTTGCCCGGCGCCCCCTCGAGGTCGGCGGTGTAGGCCGTCTGGATGGAATCCACGACCACGACGCGCGCGCCGATGCGGACCGCCTGGTCTATCACCCGCTCCAGCACCGTCTCGGCCAGGACGTGGACGCGGCCCGCCGGCTCCTCGATCCGGTCGGCGCGCAACCGCACCTGTTCCGGCGACTCCTCGCCGCTGGCGTAGAGGGTCGGCACGCCGGCCGCCTCGAGGCGCGCGGCGACCTGCAGCAGCAGCGTGGATTTGCCGATGCCGGGCTCGCCGCCCACCAGCACGAGGGAGCCGGGCACGATGCCGCCGCCCAGCACGTAGTCGAACTCAGCGAGGCCCGTGCGGTAGCGCGGCAGGGCCTCGGACGACAGATCGTCGAGCCGCACCGGCTCCGGACCGGCGGCCGCGTGCGTCCGTGCGCCGGGGCGACCGTGCGCTCTCGCCCTCGCGGCCGCCACCTCCTCGACGAGGCTGTTCCACTCGCCGCATGCCTCGCACCGGCCGGTCCATTTCGGCTGCTCCGCGCCGCATTCGGTGCAGCGGAACACCGACCGGGCCTTAGTGGCCATTCCCGCCGCCTCCGGTCTCGCGGGCGCTGTAGTTGTCGAACCGGGTGTATGCCTTGTGGAAGTGGAGCTTCACCATGCCGGTGGGGCCGTTGCGCTGCTTGCCGATGATGACCTCGGCCTGGCCCTCGATATTCTCGCCCGTCTTGGGGTCCTCGCTGCCCGAGTACATCTCCTCGCGGTAGATGAACAGCACCACGTCGGCGTCCTGCTCGATGGCGCCCGACTCCCGCAGGTCCGAGAGCTGCGGCCGCCGGTGTTCTCCGCCCCGCTGCTCCGGCGCCCGCGACAGCTGCGAGAGGGCCACCACCGGCACGTCGAGCTCCTTCGCCAGCGCCTTGAGCGCGCGCGAGATCGCGCTGATTTCCTGCACGCGGTTCTCCGCCTGATCGGGCGAGCGCATGAGCTGCAGGTAGTCCACGATGATCAGCCCGACGTTGTGCTCCGCCTTGATGCGCCGCGCCTTGGACCGCAGCTCGAGCGGCGTCATCGCCGCGCTGTCGTCAATCCAGATCGGCGCGGAGGAGAGAATGCCGGCGGCGCGCGCCAGCAGCGCGTAGTCCGCGTCCTTCAGCAACCCCTGCCGCAACCGGTGGGCGTCCACCCGCGCCTCGCTCGTCAGCAGGCGCTGGACCAGCTGCGCCTTGGCCATCTCGAGGCTGAAGATCGCGACGGGGATGCCCTTCTCGATCGCCGCGTACTGCGCGATGTTCAGGCACAGCGCCGTCTTCCCCATGCTGGGCCGCGCCGCGACGATCACCAGGTCGGCGTTCTGGAACCCCGCCGTCTTGTCGTCCAAGTCTGCGAAACCCGACGGGACACCGGTAATCGATTGGCCGCCGGCATGGAGCGATTCGATGCGCTCCATCGTGGGCCACAGCAGCTCCTTGAGGCGGACGAAGCCCTCGGTCTTCCGCGTCTCAGAGACCAGGAAGATCTTCTGCTCCGCGCTATCGAGCACTTCGTCGGCGAGGCGCTTGGCCTCGTACGCCTCCTGCACGATCCCCGTCGCCGCCTCGATGAGCCGGCGGAGCAGTGCCTTGTCCCGGACGATCTTGGCGTGGTAGTCAATGTTGGCGGCGGTCGGGACCACGTCCAGCAAGTAGGAGAGGTACTCGATCCCCCCGACCCCTTCGAGCTCGCCCCGGCGGTCCACCTCGTCGCGGAGGGTGACCGGGTCAATTACCCCCCCGCGCTCGATGATGCCGTGCATCGCGCGGAACAGCCGGCGGTGGCCTTCGCGGTAGAACATCGCGTCGTCGAGGAGCTCGGTGCCGCGCAGCGCCGCGTCGCCGTCGAGGAGCATCGCGCCCAGGACCGCCTGCTCGGCCTCGGCGCTGTAGGGAGGCTGGCGGCCGCCGAAGGCGTCAGGCGGTGTCGCCATCGTAGATCCGGCGCGCGATGCGGACGTCATCCCAAGTCGGACGCTTCCAGTGGGGGTTTCGGAGGAGCGCCGCCGGGTGATAGGTGACGATCAACGGGATGCCCCGGTAGCGGTGCAGCTTTCCCCTGAGGTCGCCCAGCGACGCGTGACCGCCCAGCAGCGCGTGCGACGCCGGGAGACCCATCGCCAGAATCACCCTGGGGCCGATCAGCTCCAGTTGACGATGGAGATACGGCGAACAGGCCGCGACTTCAAGCGGCTCCGGGTTGCGGTTCTCCGGCGGCCGGCACTTGAGGACGTTGCAGATGAAGACGTCGTCCCGCTTGAAGTCGATCGCCTTGAGGATGTC
>Ga0182021_10003397_pt1 | contig 18716 bp, 12 predicted proteins | sample 612E3MmetaG_FD_120493 | JGI IMG/M metagenome (GOLD analysis project Ga0182021, IMG submission 120493) | Permafrost microbial communities from Stordalen Mire, Sweden - 612E3M metaG (Illumina Assembly) | ecosystem: Environmental > Terrestrial > Soil > Wetlands > Permafrost | place: Sweden... | reverse complement strand
CCAGCAGTTTCCGGGCATAGTTTACCCTGCGTTTAGCTACAAGATTGCCTTCTTTAAAATGGCAACTGCCTTCTTCACAGCCCGCTATGATAACGCCATCGGCCCCATTTTCGAATGCTTTTAAGAAGTATTCTACTTCTAACCTACCTGTACAGGGTGTGCGGACGATGCGGATGTTAGACGGATACTGTAGGCGCATAGATCCGGCCAGGTCAGCAGCCGCGTACGCACAATAAAGGCAACAAAAGGCGACAATTGTAGTTTCCTTATTATTCGAGTTCATACTTCACTTCTTTACTGCGGCACTCCCACAGGTTTGATATTTTCGTCTTCCTTGACTTCAAAAAGCTCGGCCAACATTGTTTTGAACTGTTTAGATTCAAAATGGTTAAGCTGTATCGCGCACGCCGGGCACTCAGCTGCACATATGCCACATCCCATGCACTTAGCGCTGATGATTTCCGCCTTGCGGTCCACATTTATGGATGGTGCGCCATATGGACAGACTTTCGTACAGGTCATGCATGAAATGCACTTGGTCTGATCGACATGCGAGACCTGGGCGCCAACTTCCAGCGTAGTCTTGGAAAGTACCGTAGCTGCACGTGCAGCAGCAGCCCGCGCCTGGGAGATATTCTCATCAATCATCTTTGGCGAGTGGGCAAGACCGCACAGGAAAATTCCTTCCGTAGTAAAATCTACGGGACGCAATTTCATGTGCGCCTCAACAAAAAACCCATCTCCATTGAGAGGGACCTTTAGCATGTCCGCTACTCGCCTGTTGCCCTTTTCAGCTTCAATGCCGGTGCTCAGAACAACATTGTCCGCCTCGATCTCGATAGGATCGGGAAAGTCCGGGCTGTTAAGGGCCACACTCAGTCCGTTAGTATCAGTCACAACCGGCGGAGCATCCCGGTCATACCTGATGAAGACAACGCCTGCTTCGCGCGCCTGTTTATAATATTTCTCCCTGAATCCATATGTCCTGATGTCCCTGTAAAGGACGTACACGTTGGTACCCGGATCCAATTTCTTGATCTTGAGGGCATTCTTTACCGCTACAGAGCAGCAAATGCGGCTGCAATAAGCCCTCTCTTCATTGCGGGAGCCAACGCACTGAATCATGACAATATTTTTATTTTTAACAGCGAAACTGCCTTTTTGCAGTTGATTCTCAAGTTCGGATTGCGTGATCACACCGGCTGATTTACCGTGCAGATATTCTTTGGTCCCGGCCGGCCCCGCGCCTGTTGCAACAATTAAAGCACCGCAGGCTACCTCTTCATCCCTTGTATCGTGACGTAACGTAACCTGGAAAGAGCCGATAAAACCGGCAACTCCCGCCACTTCCGTGTCCAAATGAAGAGTTATGTTTTCGCTGTTTTCAACACGTTTAACTAATCCCGCTACAAAGTCTGCAACGTTATCATGTTCGAGGGTATAGCTGACATCCAGGGCATTTCCACCAAGCCGGCCGGACCTCTCTACAAGATGGATTTTGAAACCCTGGTCAGCCAATGCGAGTGCCGCCGTCATACCGCTTATACCACCACCGATGACCAGCCCGGTTTGATTGACGCTGAAAGACGTCCCGGTCAATGGTGATAGCAGCCGCGCCCGTGCGACAGCCATCTTCATTAACTCCGTAGCTTTTCCGGTGGCCTTTTCGGGTTCGGACGAATGCACCCAGGAGCATTGGTCCCTGATATTGGCAAGTTCGAACAAATACGGATTCAATCCGGCTTCCCGCAGGGTATCCCTGAATATCGGCTCATGCGTCCTGGGGGTGCAGGAGGCGACCACAATCCGGTTAAGACGGTGCTCACGTATCATGTCTCGAATATTATTCAGATTGGAATCGGCGCAGGTATACATGGTATGCGTGGCAAAGACAACATTGGGTTGCTGCAATGCTATTTCAGCTACACGTTCCACATCTACCACGGAGGCAATATTCTTGCCGCAATGACAGATAAATACACCGATCCTGGCCTGTTCATCAGTCACATCATGTTCATCAGGGTAGACCCGTTTGGTTACAAGTGAATTGCGCGCCTCTGCAAGCAGTTCCATAGACATCGATGCAGCGGCACTGGCCTGTGTCACGGTTTCCGGAATGTCCTTCGGTTCCTGGAAAGCTCCAGCGACGAATACACCGGGCCTGGAAGTCGAAAGCGGTGAAAACCGGTCGGTATCACAGAACCCATATTCATTTAGTTCAATTCCCAGTCTAGCAGCGCTTTCCTGAGCTGATTTGCCCGGCTCCATGCCAACCGACAATACAACAAGATCAAAATCACTTTCCGTTATCTGCCCTTTTTCATCAATATACTTCATACGCAGGTCCCTGCTATCAGGCATCTGAACGATCCTTGAGGGCATACTCTTTATATAAGATATATTGTCCTTGCTTCTGGCACGCTCGTAATACTGATCGAAATCCTTACCGTGAGCCCGGATATCCATGTAGAAAATCGAAGCATTAATATCCGGTGAATGGTCCGAAGCTACCAGCGCCTGCTTGGTTGATACCATGCAGCATACGGATGAGCAATAATCATTCCCGCAACTGGAATCACGCGATCCTACGCACTGAATCCAGGCAACACGTTTGGCCTCTTTCCCGTCCGACCGCCGTATAACACAGCCTTCGAACGGGCCGGACGCCGATAGCATCCGCTCAAACTGCACACTTGTGAGTACATTGGGATAGCGGCCAAAACCGAATTCTCCTTTTTTCTCTGCATGGAACTCCTCGAATCCGGGAGCCAAAATGACCGAACCAATGTCCAACTGCACTGTCTGCTCTTTCATGAAATGATTGATTGCATTCTGCTCGCAGGTTGCCACACACTCCTGGCACTCGGAACAAAGCGCACAATTCAAGCAGCGTTCGCACTCAGCTAGCGCCTGCTCTTCGCTGAGCCCACCCTCTATTTCGATAAAATTTGCAATGCGTTGCTCGACTGTTACATTGCCCGGTATTGCCCGCGGCTTTTTTTCTTTATCTGCAGCTGTGGGGAGAAGGTCTTCAGGCACTGGTTTTACGGTATCACTGAAGCGGGCAACCCGCATATCTTCATTTTTCAAGAAACGGTCGATCGATTCGGCAGCACGTTTGCCGGCAGCCACCGCCTGGATAATTGAAGCCGGGCCGGAGACACTGTCGCCGCCCGCAAAGACGCCTTTGACCGACGTTTCAAGCGTGACAGGATCAACTTTAAAGCAGCCGCGTTCCATGTCAACGCCGGCATGATTCATAAACTGCTTATCAAGAGCCTGACCTATAGCTATTATTATCTGGTCGGCTTTCAGCGTTGAAAGGTCTTTTTCATCATAGACCGGACTAAAGCGTCCATTCACATCAAACACGCTCGTGCAGCGTTTGAATTCAATTCCTTCGACAGCGCCAGTCCCCGTGATACGCCGGGGACCCCAGCCGTTATGGATCTTAATACCTTCTTCAAGGGTCGCCTCAACTTCTTCCGGAAGAGCAGGCATCTGGTCCCGTTGCTCAAGGCAGACCATTTCAACGTCTTTAGCGCCCAGGCGCCTGGCAGTGCGGGCTACATCCACGGCCACATTGCCGCCGCCGATCACAATAACCTTATCCTGAACCTTTGGAGGATTCTCCTTCGAGCTGGCTTCCCTCAGGAACTCAACACCATAGTTGATATTAGACAGGTCTTCTCCTTCTACACCAAGCTTGCGGCTCACCTGCACACCAACACCAATAAATACAGCTTCGTTCTCTTTGCGCAGCTTTTCTAATGAGATACCGTCGCCTATACGGCAGTTATAGACAAATTGAACGCCCTTGCGTCTGATAAGTTCAACCTCATGATCGAGGATCTTCTTGGGAAGCCGGTATTCCGGGATTCCCCAGCGGAGCATACCACCCGCCGCCGAAGATGCCTCGTATACCGTCACCGCGAAGCCGCGGTCGGCAAGGTCAGCAGCAGCAGACAATCCCGCGGGGCCGGCACCGATTATTCCAACCTTCCTGGCACCCTGGACAGGTGTCTTTTCAGCCGGTAGGGAGATTGCGCCGGATTCGATCATTTCAATTTCTTTATCTGAGGCAAACCTCTTTAATAGACGTATGGCAACGGGTTCATCCACAGAATTACGTGCGCAAGCCGCTTCACAAGGATGGTTACAGGCACGACCGCAAATGGCAGACAGAGGGTTCCTCTCCCGGATCAGGTTGACCGCCTTGATATATTCTTTCTTCTTTATAAGCTGAACATAGCCCTGAACATTCACGTTGGCCGGGCAGGCGACTTTGCATGGTGAATGACCATTTTTCAAAATCTCAAAAATATTCGGCGTGGCCTGTGCATAATGCATGGCGATGGCCTTGCGCGTGCCAAGATTGCGGTCGAAGAAGTTGGGGACATTAACCGGGCAGACATCGGTACACTGGCTGCAGGCCGTACATTTTGCTTCATCGACAAACCGGGGATGCCGTTTGATGGTTGCTTTAAAATTGCCGGGGCCACCTTGCAGGTCCACCAACTCCGAGAGCGTTAATATCTTTATGTTTAGATTGCGTGCGCATTCCACCAATTTGGGAGAAACTATGCAGGTAGCACAGTCACCGGTCGGAAACGTTTTATCCAGGTGGGACATCATTCCGCCGATGGCTGCAGAACGTTCGATCAGGTATACTTTGAAACCCGAGTTGGCAAGGTCCAGCGCAGCCTGAATACCTGCAATGCCGCCGCCTTGTACCAGTACTGCTCCGATCTTCTTATTTTCAGCTTTATCCATTTTCGGTTACCTTCCAGATATTAGGGTTAAACTGTTCATTTCATTGCTTGTAAAATTGCCTTTGGTTCCACCATCAGCCTGTTAAGTCCGAGCTCTTTCTGCGGGATACCGAGACACAGGCCGAGAAGCTGAGTAATATAAACAACCGGCATATCCAGTTTCTTCCCGGTCTCTTTTTCAATGTCTTTTTGCCTGAGATCCAGGCTGGCCTGGCACATGGGGCATGCCACTGTTATGCAGTCCGCACCGGACGCTTTAGCCATTTCAATGATTGACCCTGAAAGTTTGACCACTACATCAGTACGCGTGAGGTTCAATCCCCCACCACAGCACTCAACTTTGTGAGGCCAGTCCAGGCTAACTCCCCCCATCGCTGTTACGAGACGGTCCAGGGAAGTGGGATTCTCGGGGTCATCGAACCCGGTGACCTCATGCGGGCGCACCAGGAAACAGCCGTAATAGCAGGCTACTTTTAACCCGTTTAACGACTGCTTAAAACGCTTGCGCAATTTATCGAGTCCATACTCGCCAAGAAGTACTTCAACGAAATGCTTCACTGCAACCGAGCCGTCATATTCTTTGCCGATCGAATCAGCCACTTTAGCTTTCATGGAAGGAGAAGTTGAAACCTCATGATTGGAGGTCTTCATCCGGTTGTAGCAGGCTGCGCAATTGACAACAGTATCAAGGCCCATCTCTTTGGCCAGAATAAGGTTGGCGGCAGGAAGAGCAGCAGCCAGTACACGGTCTGTCTGGTGGGCAGCAGTAGCGCCACAGCACAACCATCCTTTAATCTCTACCAGTTCGATGCCGAGCACACGTGCCACAGCCGCCGCAGACTCGTGCATATCACGTGCCGTCGAGTGTGCCGAGCATCCTGGATAATATGCGTATTTCATTTTACTGTTCCTTTGCTCTGCTGCGATTTCTTGAAAATCCGCTTCACAACTTGCTTATCTGCGCCGGAATGCGGCAAGAGAGCCATCTTGCCTTTCTGCAGCATGGCAGGGAATTTTTCCGTATCGCTCATAATGGAACCGGTACCTAGCTTGTAGGCCATTATCATTGCAAGGTCATATGTGCGACCGAAGGTCTCCACAGTTTTCAGGAACATGCTGTTCATCAACGGCACATTGCCCTGCTGTACAGCAGCCTTCTTCTCCACCGCCAGTACACGCAACGCATCGATGACCGCAGCCGTATTGATCTGCATAGGGCACCTGCTGTAACAGGTCTCACATGACAGGCACATCCAGATCAGATCACTGTCCAGCAGCTCATTGCCGGCGCCGAGATGCAGCCGCCTGATAATCTCGGAGGGCACCGATTTTGTGAGTCTGGCAACGGGGCACCCGCTCGTGCATTTTTTACACTGATAACACGTGCCCAAATCAACACCGGACATCTCTTCTACGATCTTTCTGAGTCCATTTTCGGTTGTCGGTTTCTTAATCTTTACAGCCATTTTAATTCTCTTTTATGACTATTCGCCCGTGGATACGGTCAGTTCTTCTACTTCAGTTGTACCCGGCGCCTCCGCTTTTTTACCCAGAGCAGCGATTTTAACGGGTGCAACTTTACGATATACATCCATCGGTTTGAGCAGCTTGCCGTCTACAGTCAATAACTCTTCTACCTTGATGCCAAATAGACGTTCATTCTCCTCAAGATATGGACGGATCAGTTCCCAGTCCTCATCGGTCATGTGGTAAAACCCGCAGCCATTCAACTGCTGCCAGACGAGGCGTTGATACGGGTCACGTATATAAATTGCACCTCCGGAAGCCAGCGAGAAGAGGTTGCTACCCGGATACGGTTCTTTTAGTGGTACCATCCGGCCTTCGTCGTCAAACGTTACGCCGTTAAGAATGACAAAGCCGCCGCCATTGAAAACATCACCCGCCATGAACGATTCTCCAAGAAAATCGAGGCAGGTGCCGTTAATAACGACCCTTGGCCTTCCCACTGAATTAATGAGTGGTCTTCCTGCGCCGTTGCCCATAACATAGATGGAGCCGCCCTTAGCGCCATACAGAAATGTTTGGCCGACATCGCCGTTTATGACCAGTTTACCTCTCTTTATGATCTGCCCTACCTGGTCCTGGGCATTACCGTGGACCGTTATCGTCAACCCGTCAAGACCTGAGCCCAGGTAATCTCCCGAACTGTCATACACATCAATGGTCACGCCATCCGTATCCGGTCCCAGGCCACAACCGATGAATCTCTGCCCGATACAGTTGAAGCTAATAAAATGTCTCCAGCCTTTAAGATATCCATCCATCAGCAACGTGGCGTCGCAACCCTCACCCTCCGCATCGAATCCCCTGACATTGATCACCAGCGTGGTCTCACCAGTGTGGGGAGCTCTCAGCAAATTCCGTGTATCAAAATCTATCAGGCGGTATTGGCTCTCTGACGACTCCACATCGAACCTGGGAATACTGCTGAACAGCCGGCTGAGGGCGCCGCGGATGATATAGAGCACATGGTTGCGCTTCTTAAATCCTGTAGAGTATCGCCTGTCATTCAGCAATGTGAGCGTTTCAATGCCGATTGCCGTATTTTTGGGCTCTTTTGCCGTATCCACTATCGCATCACATGCTAACCGGATGTCATTAAAAGTCCACTGCTTTATATTACTGGAAACGTAGTCAAAAACGTCGCCTGCATTTTTCTTTTCAAAGCACTGCTCAATGCCGTTTCTGATATTCCCATCACTCCCCGCTATTTTGGTTGAGAAGTTGCAGGCCTCCTTCTGTGAAGGCAGGAGAACAGTGATACCGAATTTATCCTTACACGTCATACGCATTTTGCCTGACGCATCCGGCTTAAGGTCGAAAATGAACGCGCCGCCATCCGTATAGCTTCCTCCCCTGGCATTCCAGTACCGGTCTGCTATCGGGCAAATCCTTTCATCGTCCTTGTGCATGCTCAACAATGTTGCATCTATGGCCTGTTTCTCCGATGCGATTAAGCCGATCTGCACATCTCCATCGCAGAAAGCAAACACCTGGGGCCTTAACATGGCCGTATCGGTGATTCCCATCAATTGGAATGCTTTTTCATCCGGCAAAGACCTGGCAATGATGAAAAACCACGGCCCATCCGGCGAACCGTGGATATGAGCCGTCTGGATTGCCCGGTAAATCGCCTGTTTATCATTAGGAAGACGGTCGAAGTCCAGCTCAGTTGTTGGCGCCAGAGCCTCGATAATGTATTCCAGCGGATAATGATATGTCCTCTCGAGTAAATCGAACATTAGTATGGAGACTTCAGTATCGGTTAAAAACTGCGGGTATATATGGCGTTCCGCCAGGTACTCACAAACCGAATGATAGTTGGCGAAGTCGCCGTTATGTACCAGTGCAGCATTAATACCGCCGAAAGGATGCGCCCCACCCGGATGCCAGACACGGCCCTTGGTAGGAAAACGCTGATGTGCAATCCAAACGTGAGCGCAAAAGTCCTCAATCTTATAATATTTGGTAATCGCTTCTGCGTATCCGACGACTTTAAGAATCATGATGTTTTTGCCCTCGGACATAACAAAAGCCTTCTGTTCCCCCAGAGACGCATAATATTCCTGGTTCAGCCTGATACTGTTCTGATTCAGGAACTCCTCTTCGGCCTCATCCCTGGTAAGACCGGCAAAGTTGTTCTTGCTTATAAACTCGCTCAGTACATCAGATTTCACCCGCACAAAATACCTGTAGACGTCGGGTGGTTTTGCTTCCAGGCCTTCGACCTTAGTCCAATCGGGTAACGTGTCGAGTTTCTGAGTAACTTTAACCTCGAAATTCGAGGAGATGTATTTATTTTCAAGGTTAGTACGGACTCCCAGGTCAAGATATGCTACGTGGATCATATAGTAATCTTCCAGTACCTGTCGGCTGACGCCCAATTGTTCCGGGATAAATCCGAGTGCGGCGATACCACCGCCTTTTCCATTGCCCCTGTTGTGCATCTGCCTCGATGGCTCATAAATATGTTTCGCCGACATGGGTTTAGTGCAGCAAAAACCTACGACACCACATCCCCCCTCTTCTTCAAGCTTTCTCTCAGCAGTGGGCGGTTCAAGCTCTTTCACAAGGCGGCCCCTGGAAAGGAGCAGCTTCTCAATCATTTCGCCATTCATTTCTTTTGCTCCACATCGTTGGTGTAATCCATGTGGATGAGGAGATCCGTGCGGCCTCTAAGTTCACGGACGCTGCGTAAACCCAGTCTTTTAAGTATACCCACCAGGTCCCTGCGCCATGCATTGTAGAGGTTTATTATTCTCTGCGAGCCCCATTCCACAGTAATCTGCTCCTGCAGCTCAGCGTCCGTCGTAGCAATACCCCTGGGACATCCACGTCCGCTCTCACAACGGGCACATCGTACACAACCAAGGGCGACCAGTTCACCCGTACCAACTACCACGCCATCAGCACCAAGCGCAATAGCTTTAGCTATATCGTAAGCATTCCTCAGTCCGCCACTTGCTATCAGGGTGACTTTATCACGTACGCCTTCCCTGCACAGGAAATCGTGCACTTTCACGATGGCATATTCAATCGGCATGGCAATATTTTTCTTCGCAATATCGGGGGCAGCGCCTGTACCGCCGTATCCGCCGTCCATATGTACAATGTGAGCACCGGCGGAGTAACTTCCCACAGCTACCATATCCACATCTATCGGTGTCGACACCTTAGCCGATACCAGCGTATTCCTGTTGATGTGTTTGATCCAGTCCATATGTTTCTTATGGTCTTCAATCGAATAAACACTGTGGAAGGGGAAGGGGGAGAACAGCGAGATTCCCATCACGGTCTCACGCATCCTGGCCACGGAAGGCGTGACTTTGTCGGCCAAAAGATGTCCACCCAGTCCCGGTTTAGCTCCCTGGGCATATTTAAATTCGACTATGCGTACGCGCTGGATAGTTTCTTCACGCACGCCAAACAAACCTGTAGCAACCTGTGTAATCGTATGGTCGTCATACGGCCTCAAACGTTCCATGTAACCGCCTTCACCGGTGCAGGTGAAGGTATTAAACGCAACTGCCGCACGCGTCTTGGATAACTGGGTAACATTACTGACCGATCCGAATGACATCCCGCCGCCATACCAGGGAACGTCGATTTTAATTTGCGGGCGGCCGTCATTGCGGCGGTTCAATTCAAGACTGGTATCTATTTCATCTTCGCTCAACTCCACCGGCGGCTTTTCCGGAAATTTAAACCTGATACGGTCAAATCCGCCGCCCGAGTTTCCGCACTCATATTCATATCCATATTCAGGAGAGGGCGGCTCACCTGTTTCCGCCATTTTCCAGGTGGCCAATATCATGTCAGACGTCCAACGGAAATCCCCAAGAAGCTTCATCATGGGGTTTTCTACCATTTGCAGCGCCTTCTGCGGACAAAGGTCCACACAATAATGATCGGTTTCCTTGCACGAAGGCCCTATGCATACGTTCAGATGCGGCGCTGAGAAGTATTTATAACCGGGTTTAAGCACGTGGACACCCTGAGGGCAGACCTTTGCGCATTTGCCGCAAAGCTTGCAGTCGTCACTGCGGCGAATAATATACTTGGCGATCTCATTGCGATAGCGCGACGGCGCAGGTTTAACTACACGCGGCACTTCGGCCTGAGGTACCAATGTTTTTACCGTGTTCTCCGGCAGCTTATCTTTATCTAGTTTTTCGTGAACCAAAGAGTTTCCCAAAGGTTGCCTCCTCGAGCTCGTCAAAGAATAATGCCCGGCCTACTTCACCACGCAGGCGCCGGACTTCGCGTATCCCCATGGCACCCATCATCTCTATTAACTGATCATGCCAGGCGGCAATCAGATTAACCATGCGTCCTACACCATATTTTGAATCTATTTCATCGATCCTGGCGGGGCATGTGTCGCCGGGTCTGCAGGTGGCGCAAAGGTGGCATTCAAGCGCTATAAGCAATGGCAAATTAATAGTGACCAGGTCGGCCCCACAGAGAAGCTGCTTAGCCACATGCTCAGCCAAAGCTATCCCTCCTCCTGCCATCAGTGTAATCTCGTTTCTAATCCCACTCCCGACCAGAGAATTATGGACCTGTCGGACCATGTCCTTAACAAACCTGGGAGTTTTTACACCCGTTTGGTCGCCGTTGATATCCGCGACAAGGTGCAATACTTCCACATTTTTCTTTTGAGCAAGTTCGATAGCACGCTCCGGTCCTTTGGCATCCAGATCGATCCTGATGGCAATGACTATGCCGGGATTTATGTTCTTCAGCTCTTTTATACGCTGGTCGATTTTATCGTCATCGCTAATTTCCACCAGCTTCATCTTTTGCAGCAATTCGCGGGAAGGCAAAGAAGCGCCGGTCCCCAGGTAAAACGCCAGGTTCGGTAGATACTGCTCAATATCATTGCCTACCAGGTCCCAATCATTTGAGTCGACAATTAATATGATCCCGGTTTGCGCCGCTACCGTTTTGAAAATAGGGAGAAGCTTCGGGATGCGATATGCGGCAGGCATCATATCGATGATCATCGGCATAGGAATGTTCACCAGCGGCGGAAGGCCTTCGGCCGGTTTGGCGGAGCTAAAATGAATCAGGGATGGTTTTCTGCCGATATCCACGGCCGTGCTGATATACTCGCGCCCGTGGATACCATCACGGGTAGGGCGAACGATCTCCGACATATCCGTCCACATCGAGTCGAAGCCCGGCCCGGTAAACGGGCCTCTATATCCTGCCCCCGAGACAGGGATTTTGGCAGTTTCAGCCTGTGCCCAGGTAGTATCAACTATTGCGGGCGTCCAGTACCTGTTCCCCAGCCTTTCATATACAGGATTGGAGGCTAAAGCCAGAATACCCTTAGTACATTTCTGCACACAGGAAAAGCAACCCATGCACTCAAAGAAGAATGCGTCCATATCCTTGAGGCCGCGTATATATTCTGTTTCCTGCCTGTAACGGTCGAAGACGCAAGCTTTCTTAACACAGTTGTGGCACCTGGCGCAATCCTCGCGCCAGTCTACCACGCCGCACTTGCCTATTCGCGGGCGCCGGGACGGTACAGGTTGAGTTTTAATGTGATATTTATCCGGCATTTGTTCTTCCCTATTATTTATACTGTTGCGGATATTAGCTGTGGTACAACAGCCTCATTACCTCCGGAGAGTATATGTATGCCCCGTAAACCGGGTAGGCCTTTAATCTTTTTGATTACTTCAACGCAGATAGCCACGCCTTCCTTTTTCTGTGCTTCTTCATTTCCGGCCTTGTCCAGGCGGGCAATTACTTCATCCGGAATATTGAAGTCCGTATAGGTCTCTTTCAACCTTTTAGCCTCAGCGGCGCTTGCCAGGGGCATTACGCCCGCCAATATCGCAACTTTTTTAGTAATCTGCTCACTGCGGACCGCATCTAACCAGTGTTTAAATGCTTCGACGTCGAATACAGCCTGCGTCTGAATAAAATCCGCCCCCGCTTTGACCTTCTTCTTAAGACGGATGATATTAAGCTCGAGCGGCATTAAGGAAGGATTGGCGGCGGCCCCGATAAGCATGGAAAACGGACCGTCAATTTTCGTTCCATCCAGAAGCAATCCCTCTTCATTCATCTTTTTGATCGCCGCTATTAACTGGATCGAATCTATATCGAAGACATTTGCCGAGTCCGGGCTTCCCATTAAAGTCTGATGATATCCAGACAGGCAAAGCACATTCTTAATTCCCAGGAACGCAGCTCCGATCAGGTCGGACTGCAGGGCAATGCGGTTCCTGTCACGAGTGACAACCTGGTAAACCGGTTCAATGCCGGACCGCTCCAGTCCTATAGAAGCAGCGAGACTCGACATCGCCACGCCGTAATGATTGTCAGCCACGTTAACGGCAATAGGGCCGTCATGCAAAACGCCGGCACAGGCTTCGATTGGCGAAGCAGATGTCCCGCTTCGAGGCTGATACTCAGCGGTAATGATAAAATCTTCACTCTGTATTACTCTTGCGAGTCTGCTGTCAGGTTTCATATCTTTCTTCCTTATGTAACAGATATCTTACGCACTAATTATTCTTTGCTCTCCAAATCCGGATCTTCGCCGGAGTAGGCCTTCCTTGGGGCAGCTTCAATTCTTTTACGGAAGTCTTCCACTTCGCGGATAATCTGTTCGATTCCACCGTCACCCATTTGGATGATTGCCATACGCCCCCTACCCAACCCGATCTCGTCAAGTAATATATCAACGGCTTCCACCCTTTTCCTGGCCCTGAGATTACCTTCAAGATAGCGGCAATCCCCTTTCTTACATATCACCACTGCAACTCCGTCCGCACCGGTCTCAAATGCCTTGGTCAAATAAAGAATATCCACCTTCCCGGAACAAGGCACCGGTATGACTTTTAACTCACAGTTATTCTTACCGCAGCCCCTGATGAGTTCATCGGGATCGAAGCTGGATGAACAGCAAAACAAATCGATTTTCAAAGCCTGGTTACTCACGTTATTACGCCCTTTTAAATTCGTTTTGGAATGAGCAGGCTATTCATTGCCACCATTATTTAATGGTGACATGCCCATTATAATCACTTTATTTCAATAGCTCCTCAAATTCGACGAAATTCCGGTAATCGATTACTGTACTCATAGCATGTGACTCGACCTCAATACCGGCCTCCTGCACAGCGGCTATTGGATTAAGCCCACCGATCAGGACCATACCTACCCTGTTTAATTCCATCGGTATCTCGCAAACAGGCTCGCTGACACTGCCGATCAGAAAAACGCTGTTAATCCCGGCCTTGCCAAGCTTGGAAACAATCTCTTGAGCTAGGGGTCGGCACAGTGCCGGAATTTCACGGTAGTTCGCCAGGATACTGCCGTTACCGGATTTTACAGCGCTCATAACAGAGGTCATTTTGGCCTTAATAAAAACCTCGGCTGGGTCCAGTGAACAGCCGGAATAATGAATCAAATCGACGAACCGCAAAGGCCTGCGGTCCCGAATTTGCAATAAGCCACCGAACTTGGAGTTCATGGGCACACCCGCTTTCAGCAATGTACCGTTTACCAGCACACTGCATACAGTCGCCAGGGCCATCATCCCGTGTGGAACGATAAAATCACCAATCCTCTCGCCACCGCGTGCTTTGCAGACCAGGCTGCTGGCACAAAGCTTGGCAGAGAAAACCGTCCTCATAATCTGTAATGCTTTCTGAAAATCCTGCTTCCTGAAAACAGAAACATTTACCGGCACCAGCCCTGTACGTGTATTAATATCAAAAGTGGTGAGGAAAGCAAGTAATTCGATCCGGGAAATGGCATATCCCACTTTTTCTTTAACCATTCCCTGCTTGAGCTCTTTTAGCCCGAGGTCAGTAATTGACCTGCCATCCCTTCTGCCGGCAAGTCGTGTCAATCCGTGTTCATCCGTTAATTTGAGATGATACCTCACTGCCCTTTCTCCCAGGTCCACTCCAAGTCCCTTCAGTTCACGGGCAATGACTATCGATCCAAGTGGCTTTGATGTATTGGCCAGCACCTGGAGTATGGAGAAGGTCTTTCTCTCAACTGTATCTGCCATAAAAGCTGTCTTATTACGGATTATGGAAGCCATTTGCCGTATTATAGCAACAGATATGAACGTATGTCAAAAACTAAAGTCACACACAGGAAGAATACAGCAGATTTGCAGCCGGGCCAAATAGAGTTTTTCAGAGACAGCTAATCAATGTGGAGTGATAGAAACTGTGTTAAGCCTGGAAAAGCTCTGAGGGTTCAACGTATAACCTTTAACATACGGCCTGATAAGTACGTAGTATTTTCCAAAATATAGCGGGGCGCAGGCGGCTTTATCAACCAACTTCTGCTCGACTTGTTGATATATTTCTATACTGAGGGTGTTGTCAGTCTCTAACGCAGCTTTATTAAGCATATCATCGATTTCGGCGTCGCTGAATTCGCCGTAGTTATGCTCTGAATTACTCCGGAAGATCTCTAGAAAGTTCTGAGGGTGAGGGTAGTCAGCATACCATCCCATGCAGAACAACTCGTCTTTCTCTTCCTTTAAATGATAGAGAAACCTTTCCGGTTCTATCTGCCTCACCTTCACCTCAATGCCCAGGTTATGACGCCATTCTTCGATAATAGCCTGTTGCAGTGGTTCTATATCACCACCCTCTCCGGATACTGTCATCGTTATGGGAGGCATCGATGTTGCATACTTTGACCTGGCAATCAGTTCTCTGGCCCTGGCGACATCGTACCCAGTCACATGCAAGTCCTTGTTGTAGCCAGGCATGCCGGGTGGCAGTATTCCCCCTGCCGGCTCGACCATATTCTTGTACGTCAGTTTTGCCAGCTTCTCTTTATCAACAGCACAGGAAAATGCCAAACGTACGTTGTCATCGTCGAAGGGTGGCTTCTTTGTGTTGAACCCAATATACGAGGTCATCAATGCCGGAACGGTTATTATTTCCCTATATAAAGATCCGGTTGGGTCCGTTGCCCTTTCAATGTACTCGGTGGTAACGCCCACTATATCAATATCCCCTTTCTCGTACATATCCATAGGCCGCCCCACCAGCAAATGAACATTGACAGACTCAACTTTTGCCTGTCCACCATAGTAATTGGCATTTCTATTTAGAACCAGCGATTTGCCCTTATCCCATTTCTCTAGCAGGAACGGGCCGGTACCATTTGGTTTTCGCCACCACTCGCTTCCGGATTCCACATTCGTTTTATCTACCACGAAAGCAACTGGATTCGTCATTTTGATAAAGAAATATGTTACCGGAACACTGAGAGTCACCTGGAGAGTATAGTTGTCGACAACCTTTAGACCGCTGATTACTTTTACCTTACCTGTAAGTACGTCCTCGGCGCCCGCAATATCACCAAGAATTTCCCGCGCCGTTAGGGACTTAGTAGCAGGATCGCACGCTCACTCCCACGAATACTTGAAGTCCTCTGCTGTGACTGCACGTCCGTCGTGAAATTGGACGTCATGGCGTAGATTGAACGTATATACCTTGCAGTCAGTACTGACGTTGCAACTTTGAGCTATATCGGCAGTCGGTTTCATGGAATCATTAAGGCAGACAAGGCCATCGAACATCTGGATGATATATTGATGCGACGTGCTATCACCGGAAGTTGCGGGGTCAAGTGTCAAAGGGTCACTACCGGCCAGGTTGAGTGTACCATTTACTTCCCCTGTTGGAGACACATCAGGTGCCGGCTCGAGCACAGGTTTCGCTATCGACATGGCAGGCCGGGACGTCATGGGCTGGGGGCCGGTATTTCCACAGCCGGCAAATACGAGATTGGAGCAGACTGCTATAGCCATCAACCAACAGATGATGCCGTTAGCTATATTTTTATTCACCATTGGACCGTTTTACCTGCTACATTTTGGGAATAATATATTTCTGCCATAACAAGTCCAGCCCTTCCGTATCAGTGTCGTATATTTTCTTAAGTGCGTCATCAGAGGTGATGCCCTGCTTGAAAGTAGCCAGCAATTCCATCATTTTGCCTTGCCCATAGCTATTAATCAGAAAATCCACCAGGTTGTAGCTCTCAGCATAACCTAGGTTAGCTAATTCCGTATCGTTAGAGAATGGACTAGCCAGGCTTTTTATCGATAAGAGCTTGTGTGATTTGACCGCATCTCTCAACTTACCATTGAGTATGTTGCCCATGTCCCCCTGCGCATACATGGCCAACCCCTCGTTAAGCCAGATGGGTATATAGCTGTAGGCATTTCGTGTTAATTGGTACGTAAATTGATGGCTTATCTCATGATTGAGTGAAGCTTTCCCCCAGGGGATGTTATACATGGGTATGAAAGCGATTATCACCGCAAAATTGAAGTAAGAGACTGCCCCCTCCCATCCATGGGGAAATACCAGTGCCCCAAGCAAATCATCCTGACTATTGTATAAATAAATATTGATTGGCCTCATCAGTGTAATTCCGGAGTCTCCCGCCATCTTCTTAAGGCCTTGGTTTGCCGAACTGAGCATATCCCGGGCAAACAAGGGGCCTCCGAAATAATAGTGGACTGTCACCTGCCCATCAGTCACACTCTGCCAGGAGAAACGCTGATCTTCATATGTAAGTGTAATTGGTTCCGTTTGCATCTTATCGGCGCCGCTACTATCAGTCAAGACCCACCAGTAAGTCATCCTGGTCCCAGGCGACCAGCCTCCTGTTTTTCTCATATCCAGAGTCCAGTTCACGTCAACATTAACGTCAGATTTAAACTCAATGTAGCTTTCACTGGTTACAGAAGCAAAGCTGATCTGGTCAATGTTATAGCGTAACCTGATATCAGTTATTGGAAAAGCGCTCTTGGCCGCCAGCTTAAACGTAATTTCCATCGGGAAGTTTACCCGGGCCGAACTGTCTATTATCTGAATGCGATCCGCGGCATGAACGGGAGCAGTAGTACCCAAAACTGCCAGCAGGCAAATAATAACTAATAGCGGTCGAATGATTCGCATGCGTGACTACTCCTCAATCTAACCGTAACGTGTTTCCGGATCGTCGGACAAATTATCTCCACCAGAGATTTTGTCTATGCCGTCATAAGCCAAAAATCGGTATATGCGAACATTGTAACCCACCTAATGCACACTATGCAAGCTCATATACGCATAATTCATGTCGACGCCAGATAAACACGGTACACATATCTGACGTGATTTTGCTATAATTTTTAACTCAATATGTCTTACTATCTCGGCATTGATATCGGATCAGTCAACGTAAAACTGGCATTGGTTGACGATAATGGAGTTGTCGTTCACCTTGATCACTGTAAGATAAACTCCAAGCCCAGGGTTGTAGTCGCTTCGCTCATCAACCGACTGCGAGGAAATATTGATCTCGACGGTATTGTAAGCGCAGGAGTATGCGGCTCAGGCAAGACTATAATTCCAGATGATCTCGGCTGGGGGGAATATAGCAGCCCACTGTCAGTGGCCTCAGGACTCCTTCACTTCAACCCCGATGCCAGGACAATCATCCAGATCGGCGGGCAGAGCTCCCTTATCATAGAGCTTGAAGATGGGTTGAAAAAGCCGTGGAAAGTAGCTTCTAACCCGCTTTGCGCCGCAGGTACCGGCAGGTTCCTGGAACAACAGGCTTACCGCCTCGGTATCAGCATGGATGATTTCGCCAATTTTGCACTGCATTGCCAGGGCAACCCTCCAAGGATCGCTGCCAGGTGTAGCGTGTTCGCCAAGTCCGATCTTATTCATTTGCAACAGAAAGGGACGCCAGTTGAGGCCATGCTGTACGCTCTTTGTGAGAGCATCGCCCGAATGGTGGTTTCTCTTAAAAAGGGGGCGATACCCGGTCCGGTGTACTTTGTGGGAGGTGTGGCTGCCAATGCAGCGATGACCAAAGCCCTGGGTGAAATTATTTCCTTCAGGAACGGCCATCGTGTAGAAATAGATGTTCCCGCCAATTACCTTCACGTTGATGCCATCGGCTCAGCCCTGCTTTCAATAGGAAAAACATCAAAGTCGATTATGCTGCCGGAAACAGATATACGGCAGAACTACTTCGAATTGCCCGGGCTTCAATCTGTCCCGGCACAAAATTCGAACTCTAAATTAATAATAGAAAAACCGTGCACCGGCTATCTGGGCGTCGACGTAGGCTCCACCAGTACCAAGGCCGTGATTATCAACCAGTCAGGCGAAGTACTGGCTAAACACTACCTGATGACCGCCGGCCGGCCGGTGGACGCAGTCAAAGAGGTTTTTAAAAACCTGCTGGAATGCGGAGCCTATGAGGTCACTATCGCAGGCGCTGGTGTCACAGGCTCAGGCAGATATCTGGTAGGCAGCCTGATCGGAGCTGACCTGGTCAAGAACGAGATCACGGCGCAAACTAGGGCTGCTGCTGAAATAGACCCGGACGCAGATATTATTGAGATTGGCGGGCAGGATT
>Ga0182021_10003396_pt1 | contig 18716 bp, 15 predicted proteins | sample 612E3MmetaG_FD_120493 | JGI IMG/M metagenome (GOLD analysis project Ga0182021, IMG submission 120493) | Permafrost microbial communities from Stordalen Mire, Sweden - 612E3M metaG (Illumina Assembly) | ecosystem: Environmental > Terrestrial > Soil > Wetlands > Permafrost | place: Sweden... | reverse complement strand
TTAATGAGTCTTGATTTTGATTATTTATTGGTAAGCGGAATGAGAATTGAGCTTGCCCAGTGCTGTTTGTCGTCATGATTCTAGTTATGTTTGCTGAACTGGTGGAGTTTAATGGTCCTTGGATACTGAAGTAAGTCAATATGTTCGGCTGTGAAGCGTTATTGTATGTTACATAAGCGGAAACTTGAATTTGTTCAAATGGAGCGAAAACGGTGTTTGTTGAGTTTTGTCCAGCTTTCTGTATTTGAAGGCTAATAGCCCAAGGGTTGTTTGTTGTTTGGGCATTTGTTAACTGAATCGTTTGTGTTACTATGAGTACAGCCAATAAGACCACTATAATTTCATTTGCTGTTTTCTTGAAAGTCTTCTGGTTCCATTGGGTCATGTGTTTTTCCCTTTTAATTTCCCTTCATACGTTTATTAAGATAGTTCCTGAGCAACAATGCTCCTATGCATAATATGAGATATAATGCGATTAATACTGTTCCTGCTGCAAGGGCTAAACTATAAGATAGAAACAGGGCATGCACATTGTTGCCTCCTTCCAAAAGATGTCCCTGATTGATTAGAACTCCACCAGGTTCAGTTAAAATGAAAACCGTCAATGATGGAAGTTGTTGATTAATGTTAAAGACGCTCATGAAATTTTGAGGCAACCCTGTTAACCATGCTCCTGTGTAGTTCATCTGCAGAACCAAAGTTTCGCCTAGGGCAACCCCTATCCCCAAGAGTACCCCGGTGATAATGCTCGGCATCGCTGCATACAAAGTAACAAGTCTTGCAGTTTGCCATTGTGTAGCTCCAAGAGCAAAGGAACCTTCCCTATAACCTCTAGGAACTTGTTTTAGGGCTTCTTCAGCTACGCGAATATTCCATGGCAAAGCCATAATTGCCAAAGAAATCCCGCCGGAATACAAAGAATATCCCCAACCAAGAGTAAGTGTGAACATAGCGAAACCAATAATTCCAATAATAACCGACGGTGCCCCTGCCAAAGTTTCTATAAAGAATCGAATAGTGCTTGTTACACGGTTTTGCCCTGCATATTCAGAAAGATAAATTGCTGCCCCAAGCCCAATAGGCACAGCAATTAACTCGCAAAAGGCAACAATTAGAACTGAGCCAATAACGTTTGATAAGACCCCTCCGATAGAACCAGTTGCTGGTAAACCGTAACATATTCGCTGAATCTGGTTGGAATCCAAAGTCATATGAGTGATAAGATCAACCGACAAAAACGGTGACGCCATAACAACCACGAAAACCATCATAGCAACCAAAACACCGACACAAACAACCGCAGAAAGACGCAAACCAATCTTTATTACGTTTTCAAAGGTACTTGGAGAATCTCTATGATGCCTACTATTTCGTTTGTTCTTAAGTATCTCTAAAACTGCGGATAATCCGCTTAAAGCAAAGATTGGTAGGGTGGAATATGCAGTAGAAAAGCTGGCGACTGACAGGATTAATGCTACTATTGCGGTTCCTATTGCAATTTTCCAGCCGAATGAATGGCTCTCCCAAACTAGATATGCAGTGCAGAAAAGTATGACGCTAGGTAACATCATAACCAAAGAAAATATCGATAGTGAAATGAATTCGTCAACTGTGTAAATCGAAAATTCTGCACTTGAAAAACCATTAATTAGATGGAAAATGCCTGGCAGTAACGCGATGAATGCGGAAGAAAAAATAAGGATTCCTGACAATAAATTATCTTTGTTTTTATTGAAATATTTGAGAAGCTTTCCAGTTGAAAATGATAAGTGCATATTATATTTTCATCCTTTTATTTCTGTTTGCAAGAAAGATTCTTATTGAAATGTTCACTAGTCCGATCATAACAAATAGCATGAATGAAGCCGCATATAGGTGAGGTGCAAGCACTGCACCTCCGCCTTCATTTAATCCAATAAAGTCTTGATTTATCTGCAAGGTAAGCGTAACACCTTGTTGTAGTGGATTGAACGGATTTGCCCAAAAAAACGAAGTGAATCCTCTTCCCGTAACCCATGTTAATGCTACGGTTTCACCCATAGCTGCTGCGAGCGCTAGTAGAATTGATGCAACAATATTTGACATTGCGTATGGAATTAGAACATGCGTGGTTGTTTGCCATTTTGTGGCGCCGATTCCAAGCGATGCCTCTTTTAGTTCATTTGGCACAGCTCTTATTGCGTCCTCGGAAATGGTTGCAATAACTGGGAAACTCATTATTGCAATAATAAGAAAACCAAAAAATATTGAGCCGCTCCCCGTTAATCCCAGTGAATGCAAAAAAACGTTTATTGAATATGGACCAGATGGGACGGAGAAAATTTCCCAGCCTACTACTCCAATAACTATTGAAGGAAATCCATCAAGTACTTCCAATGAAGTTTTCAATACGTTTCTTATTTTCATGTTGACAAATTCAGCCATGTAAATTGCACATGGAAGTCCAACAAATACTGCTAACAAAGTTCCCATTAATGCCACATACAAGGTGCCGAACATTGCTTCTTTGTATTCAAAACCATGGAGAACATCGTTAATGAGTTGGGGGCTTCCAAGGTATAACATGTAGAAAACTATGGCTAATACAAAAATTATTGAGAAAGCTGCACAAACGAACAGACTTGAAGTAACTAACCTCTCGACTATTGCTTTTCTATTAGTTTTTGGTGTCCCTATTTTTTCTCCCCGATGGTTAAAAAAGCAACCTGACAAGATATTGGTTGTCTATTTACTATCAGTAGTCTAATTAGAAATATGCATTCTACCAGTTAGCGCTTTTCAGTAAATATAGACTAAATTGGCTGTCGTAGAATACGTCGAGAACCTAGTTATATTCAACGCCCAAACTAATCATACGAACGAGTAATCGTTCAAACACTAAATTGAGAAAGGAGAAAAACTAAATTGAACAGAAATATGAAAATTGTAGTTTCAATACTTTTGCTATCATTGATGGCAGGTTCTACAGCAATCGCAGTCACGCAAGCAGCCCTTGCTTGGCCAGGCGCTTTGGTTACACCCAACGTCTTGACAGTCAAAGGCTCAAGCACAGTCGGCCCAATCGCACAAGAAGAACTTGACGCAGCAAGAGGCAATTTCCCAGGATACTGGAATAACCTCGTCGCAGCAAACTCAGCTTGGGGAACTCCAGCTGCACTGAACATTAATTCAGTCAGCTTAGCTACGGACGGTAGCGGAACAGCAGTTCCAGCATTAGCATTACCAAATGCTGATGTCGGTGAAATGTCACGTCCACCAAGCACCGGTGAATACTCAAACGCCGCTATGACCAACATGCAGCTCTGGGCAGTCGGAATTGACAGCGTGGCAATCGTTGTCAGCCCCGACATGACTGGATTCCCAACAAGCCTCACAACATTACAAGTCGCATCACTATTCGCAAACACAAGCCCACTCTCAAACCTACCTGTAGGAAACGGGGGAACACCTATATTCGCAACTTGGGGTGCATTCATGACCTACTGGAACATTCCAAACACCTTAACCGCACAACAATTAGCAGAACCAATTAAAATTGCAGTAAGAGACCCAACCTCAGGAACAGCAGACTGCTTTAACAACTACTTTATGAAACCTAACGGCGTAAACGTACTTCACACTTCTAACAGTGTCACTGACAATTATCAGAACTTAGCATCATACACACTATGCACTGAAAACATCGATGTCTTCAACGCAGTTAGCCAAGGCAGTACATCCACTGGCTCAGACTATGTCGGCTTCATATCCTTAGGCTACCTAGAAAGCTACGGCAACATGATCGGCGTAAACATCCAATTCAACATTGCAGCACCACCATCAGGCCAAACCGTTCCGTCATTGCTCAAATACTACGGCAATACAGGCACATGGGGCAAAGACAATCCATCAATTTTCACATGGGGTACAGCAGCGGCACCAACACAGCCAAACGTTCTATGGGCAGTATCAGGCATTAAAGGCACAGCAGCAACCTCTCAATATGGCGCATGGAGATGGCTATGGGAAGTTACACCAGCAACCATTCCAAGCACTGGACCAACCTTAGCAGCAGGCGTTTGGATTGCATACATGAAAAATGCTACATACCAAGGTCACCCAACCAACTTTGTCAAAGACAACAACTACATCGAACTTAACCGTGCAGACATGGCAGGCGGAGCAATGATTGACTCAAACTTACTATCATACACTCCAATAGGCGGTCAGACAACACAAATCCCAGACGGCAAAGACAACTTCCGCGACCTAAGCTATTTCGTCTCAGCATACATCGCATACGGAAACGCAAACACATACAACCCATACGCAGACATGGACGCAAACGGCAAAATCAACTTCAACGACCTCAAAGCATTCGTATCAACCTACATCAACTACTTCGTAAATTACAACCCATAAAAAAACCAACCTTACCTTTTTTTTATTTTAAGATTAACATGAATAATATGAAAGGAGAAAAAAAACATGAAACACACAAACTCTAAAACAAGATCAACAATAGCAATAGCATTGGCTATTTTTATGGTCGTGCAAATGCTTTGCGTTGCCTTGCCAGGGGTTAAAGCAGCCGGTAACCCAATAATCAGTGTTGTACCAACAGGCGCTCCAGGCGCAACTGGAACAACAATGATACCGGGTTCAGCAGTCGGTTCAACATTCGTTGTTGATATACGAGTTGATAATATCGGCAGCGTTAGCCCAGGCGTCAACGGTTTAAGCTACGGTTTAACCTACAACGGAGCAGTCCTAAACTTAACAAGCTTCGCGACAAAGCAAGTATCCTTCTGGGGTGGAGCAGTCGGTGATGTAACATCAATTCCATCTGGCGGAAAAACATCAGGCACATTCTCTGAATCAGCAATCATTGTCCCATCAGGCGCACCAGACGAAAGTACAAACACAGCAGGCGTTGCAACAAAACTTACCTTTAAAGTCCTAGCAGCAGGATCAAGCAACCTTAACTTACAGCCAAGCGACGTTGGAATCGCATACTTGACATTCCCCGACTCCGGAGGAACAAGCCATGACATAGTTGCCACACCAGAAAACGCAATATACAACCTGCTTACCACACAAATCAGCACCTACCAACATGGTACATCTAACTCTGTCATTCAATTCGCTCCAGGCAGCAACCCAATCGGAAACACCTTCACAATCGACATTAACATGAGCAATGCAGCACAAGAACCAATATGGGGATGGAACTTAGGCGTAAGCTGGAACCCAGCAGTACTTCAGCTCGAAACAGTTACTGAAGGAACATACCTTAACCCAACTCCAGGCCTATTCGATGGAAGCCAAACACTATTCGTAGTTGGCCATATTGACAACAACGCAGGAACAATCCAACAAGGAATCAGCGACATATATCTAACAAACACTACAACAACAGCCATGTTCGGAACTATGGCAAACTTGACCTTTGAAGTCATAAATTATGCAAACAGCAGCATCACCTTGAACACAGGCATTCCAACCTTGATCGACAACTTTGGCCACAGCCAAGCAGTCACCCTGAACAGCGCACAATACGTTACACTACCACCACCAGCACCACACGGTCCAGCAGCAACAATTACCAACTTGGGCTCAAGCACGTACCAAATGGGATCAACCATCTCACTCAGCGGACTCGCCTCAACACCAGGCTTTGACGTAATTCCAAACCCAATGGCACCAAACTTCCCAATACAAACCTACAGCTGGACCCAAGTAAGCGGCCCAACAGTAGCCGGATTACCAATATCAGGCAATTCAGCAACAGCAGGAATCGTAAACTTAATAGCACCAGCAGTTAGCGGCTCAATCGTTCTACAACTAACAGTGACAACAGCAACAAACCCATCAGACTCAGCAAACTACGTTAACACAGGTACCGCTCAAATAACCATCGCACCAGGCATTATACCACCAACAAACGCAGGACCACAAATTGACGTCTTCATAATTAACAACAGCACCTCAACAGCATTCCCATACAAATCACCAACCAGCTTAGGAAGCTACAATACACTAGACCAAGTTGATCAATATGCACCACAGCAAATCATGAACCTCGGAGCAACAGTCCTCTTCAACGGCCAATCAGTAGCTAACAAACTAGTCACATTCGTAGTTGCAAACTACAGCAACCCATCACAAATCATTGCAACATTCGTAGCATACACAAATGCTAACGGAACCGCATATGCAGTATACCGCTTACCAAACTACAACAGCGCAGTAATGCAATTCGGCACATACAAAGTCACCGCAACAGTCGATGTCGCCCAAAACATAGTGTCTGACTCATTCTGGTTCAACTACGGCTACACACTAAACTTTGGCAGCCTCACGGCAAGCGGAATAGTAGCTAGAGGAAGAGACGCAGTTAGCGTAAATGCAACATTCTACAATTATGACAATCTGCCAGAGAACTACTGGATGACCTTCACCGTTACAGACGTTAACAATGTACCAGTCGCATTCCTCGAAGTTAACGGAGCAGCAACCAGTGCAGCCTATACATCTCAACCAGTGTCCCTCAGCATTCCACTATATGCATTCGTAGGTACTGCAACAGTCCACGTTGACCTATTCAACGCTGACCCCATGGTACCATCACAGAACGCTCTGCCATACTGCCCAGAAGCAACAACAACCTTCACAATCGGCGCTCAACCAGGTTGGGTCTAAACCCAAAACCTTTTTTCTTTTTTCTATTTTATAAGCAGACCCTTAATTTTGCCAGTTCAAGGAGACTATTTTTTCAAAAGCCTTTAGATGACAAATTAATGAGTCTCGATTTTCAACTCTGCCATTTACCTTAAGGAATACTTACACTGCCCCAATTATTTTTTTGAGGCTCAGAAAAAGTATTCCTCTCTTTTCTCTACAACGCGCTATAATGTCATATATATTATGGTTTGATTAGGCTAAAATAGCTTTTTACCGTTAATTTTGTTGCAAGGAGATAGTGCTTGATGACTATAGAGGGTTGAAATTTCTGTTTCTGAGTAGGTGGCAATGTGTTAAACGGCAAGATATCAATCGTGTTTCTATTGATTCGGCTCGTATCTTCGTTTTTTGCTTCGACAGCCATCGTCAGCGCTACAAGTATGCCACTGACTCAAATCATAATGAAATCTGGCATCGCCGATATATCGCATCATCACAAAATGTTTGCCATATTGCCTCGAAGCGATTCAATACTTTACAATTTATCCATGATATAGCATTAGATGCTGCCTTAGTAAAATACAATCAACCTATATAGAAAATCTGAGTTCTCAATACAATATTTTGGATAGGCTAAAATGTCTAGCTGATGAGTCATACCTGAAGGGAGATAAGAATGAAAAAATTATTACCTGCATTGCTTTGCTGTATACTGGTTATTTCTTCAACCGTTGCTTTAGTTAGTGCAACTTCGATATTAACAGTTACAGCTACCTCAAGTAGCAATCTTTACAATCGATATACACCGTTTATGTTAACCGGAGGTTTGGATTTCTACAATTATGCGTATCATCAATATCCAAGTGACGCGTTAGTGGGTCTAGAAATTCAAGATCCAACCGGAGCAAGAACAATAGTTAGAACAATACGAACTGGGGATTCAATGCCCAACAACATAACTGCATTTATTGATTCAGCGAGCTTATGTGATATTGCTGGCAACCAAAAATCCAGCATACTTATGCCAACTGCCGACAATGGAGTTGTACCATATTACTATGTTCACGTAATAAACAATGCTGGGATTGCAACTTCAATGCTATTAACCATGAACGTGTACGATAGCAACGGGGTTCCAGTAGTCTTAACCTATCAAACAGTGAATGTCGGTCCATATGCATCATCTTTTGTTCGAACCAACTTTAACATTGACTCCTCAGCACACTTCGGAGTAGCGACAGCTTACCTCAACGTTTACTCTAACTGGCCAAGCCAAGGCGGTATTCCATACGGTTTAGAACAATCATTCCAGTTCACAATAACTGGGGGGTTAGCATTCACTGGAACACCAAGCGTAACACAGAGCGCAAGTGGCTGCTACAACTTCTCATGCATTGTGCCAAGAAACGCTGCAATAGGTACATACACCGTCTATACTACAGCTAACTACCTGGGTATCTATGGTTCAGCAACCACAACCTTCCAAGTTGCACTACTAGGTGACCTCAATAATGATGGCGCTGTAAACTTTAAAGATCTTACGTCTTTCGTATCCGCATATATACAATACTTTAACACTCATCAATTCAATGCACTAATAGACCTCAACAATGATGGAAAAATAAACTTTACAGACCTTCAACTCTTTGTCAAGGACTACATAGTTTACTGGAGTTCGTAAATAGGATGAAAAAAACCACCGCCCTACTCTTCATTATTCTTTCAATCACCTTACTTTCTATTCCGTTTAATAACAAAGTCACCGCCCAGACAGCGCCGACAGTGGCCCTCACGCCTTCACAAATAACAGTAAGCCAGGTAAACCAAGTTATCAACGTCAACATAACAATTTCTAACGTTCAAAATCTAAATGTTTGGGAAGGGCGACTTAATTGGGATTCAGCAGTTCTCAATTTGAGCAACTCTCCAAAAGAAGGAAACTTCCTCACACAAACAGGCTACAACACCGTATATGTCGTGTCCCCTGCAGCAAATGGGAACTCTTGTTTGCTTTCTGATATCATCATATCAACGGATGGTATGAGTGGAAGCGGAGTGTTGGCTCAGCTTCAATTTCAAGTAATAAGTAACAGCCCAACCACATCCATTAGTTTAAGCAGTATTACGCTTGCAGGGCCTCCGCCTAAACCTGTAGATATACCCCCAGCTATTACTCCGACATCTGATTCTGCCACAGCAACTCTAACATTTGCTTCGGGTGGAGCGCCTGCTGCTAACGCTGGACCAGACCAAGTTGTTACTCAAGGAAGCTCTGTAACCTTTGACGCCTCAAGCTCGTTATCATCAGGTTCAAACCCTACTTACATATGGTCTTTTACAGATGGAGCCCCAATGATTCTAACTGGCAAGACCCAAACATACACTTTTAGCAAACCGGGCATATACTCAGTAACTCTATCGCTTTCAGATTCCAATGGTGCAAGCAATGATACTGCTTTAATAACTGTAAATAATTCATCTCCACCGGTTGCAGTAATAAAAATTGAGGGTCTATCCCAAGGACAGAAAGCAACCCTTGGACAATCAATAATCTTTAACGGTTCGGATAGTTTTGAAGCAAACAACGGAACGATAGTTAAGTATCTTTGGGACATGGGGGACAAGGCATCCAATGTTTTTTCCACTACTAACTCAACTTTAACGTTTGCTTATCAGAGTAACATAGAATCTGACCAAATATACAATGTTAGCCTAACAGTATTCGATGTGACTGGTCTTAACGGGACCACAACAACTCCAATCACCGTTCAGAAAGGGACAATATCTGCATCTCCTTCGCCAGCCTCAAGTTCAAATCCAACCTCAACTCAAACTTCAGGTCCAAACCCAACCGACCAAGGCTCAACCATTACAATTACCCCCTTGCCGATCGGTGTTCAAGCATCAAGTTTGCCCCCGGCAGTCTTAGCTATTTTAATATTAGTCACAATTGCAGTATTAGGCGGCTCAACCATCTGGCTCAGAAAGAGAACTTAAATGTTAAACTTTTTCTGCAGTAGAAAAATATTTTCTATATAGTTACCGAACAACTAAATATACTATTTTGGATACGCTGAATAGTTTCAGCTAAACATTTAGACCTGAGAGGAGAGAAAATATATGAAAAAAACGGCATCAGTCTTATCTTTCGTTGTATTAGTTTTGGCAAGTTTCTTGATGATAGGTTTTTCACAAGCAAGCACAACCCCGACTTTAACTGTTGACCCAGCCACTCAACAATTTCCTTCAGCAAAAATAGGTGACACAATTCAAGTAAACATCACAATAAACGATGTCCAAAATCTATGGTTATGGGATATTACCGACATAAAATTCAATTCAGCAATAATAAACCTTACAGGCGTTACCGAGGGGCCATTCCTACAAAAAGCAGGGCAACAAACGATATTCGTTACAGCTGCTTTCACTGGCAAAACAGATCCTAATTATTGGCCTAGGCAGGGTCATATCAATGACACAACTGCAGCCATACTCAGTTCAACTGGTGTTAATGGTAGTGGAGTAATTGAGACCTTAACGTTTAAAGTTCTATCTTTAGGAACTTCACAAATTGGTTTTGGCCAAATAAATCTCGAACAACCCAACATCGATCCCAACGAATTGCTGTTGATTCCTTCTAATGCAGTAAATGCAACCGTTACATTAGGCGGATCAACCCCATCAAATAGTCCCTTACCTACACCTACGGCTTCTCCAACAGGCAGCCAATCGCCTATGGGTTCCCCATCGTCAACACCTATTCCCACGACACCTACGCCTTCTCCAACAGGCAGCCAATCGCCTATGGGTTCCCCATCGTCAACACCTATCCCCACTGCACCTGAATTTCCCTTACCAATCATCATTATAGGGCTATTGATAGCAGTATCACTCTTCACCATTATCGTCAAAAAAAGATACGAAAACCAATCCTCATCTTTTCTTTGCAATTAATTATAGTTCCCTCAGAAATGTTTTCTATTTAATTGCAAAAGATGTAAGAACTAAAAACTATGGTGGTCTATATACTCTATTTGGCTAAAGTACAAGAGTTCAAGACCGATTACTTTCTTCTGAACGCGAAGAGATTGATATACCTAGTAATAGGTCTGCAATTCCCAAGTATGATTTCAAGATGAGAAAGGAGTAAATAAAATGAAAAAAAAATTGCTTAGCGTAATCGCAGTTATAATAATTGGAATACTAGTACTTTCGATGAGCGAAGTTCTAATCAACGCTAATACTATCCCGCCAGTCATTAGTGTAGTTCTTTCAGGTACCACAGGGACGAACCAATTGCCTTCCGTAAGCGTAGGTAGCACTTTCAAAGTAGATATCCGAGTAGACAACACCGTAGGTATTACTCAAGGAATAAACGCTTACAGCTATGCATTATTATGGGACAAAACAATACTAAGCGTCACAAGCGTGGTAGATCCAGCCGGCTTCCTAAATGCAGGCGATGGAGGTTCAGTCACAAGCATTGTTACGGGTCGTCAAACAAATACAGGTAAAATTATCGTTAATTCTATCATTATCAATACTTCAAACGCAAGCGCAAGCTCAACCGGGTCAGGAGTATTAAGCACCATAACTTTTCAAGCTTTGGCAGCGGGCTCAAGCAATATTGGTCTTGCACCAAGCGATGTTGGAATAGCTTATCTCTCTTACCCAGATAGCTCAGGGAACAGCCATGACGTAGTAGCCAATTCAGTGAACGCAATGTATGCAGCAACAAATATACCTACTCCTACTCCAACTCCAATCGTTACTCCTACTCCAACTCCAATCGTTACTCCTACTCCAACTCCAATCGTTACTCCTACTCCAACTCCAACCGTTACTCCAACACCCACCCCAACCTCATCGGGCTCAGTCTGCGGCCCAATCGCCAAATTATCTAATCAAGGCACCATTTTCCAAGTCAATACACCCATTGTTTTAGATGGAAGCTCTTCTAAAGCAGGATTCGACGTACAGGCATGTCCAATAACTAATTATGCGTGGTTAATTCAGTATCAAAACGGTGCAATATTCGGCGCCTATAGCGGACCAATTATAGCGTTTTCAACTAGTTATATAGGGGATCTCAATGTGACCTTAATCGTAACCGCTGCAGATACAAACCCCAATCCTAATCCAACTTACCTAAACACGTCTTATGCTACCGTTTGGATAACCTTATCACCAGCGTCTCAGCAACCGACAACAATAATCGATGTGTTCACGCAAAGAGGCGGTGTAGGACACAACGTTAAGAGTAGTCCATTTGCCCCTCAAGAGCTAGTTCAGGGTTATGCCAATGTGACTTTTGGCGGCGCTCCTGTTGTAAACAAGAACGTAATTTTCACTGTTCTAAATCCGAGCGGTGCAGTTATTGCGGTTCGAACCTCTCTCACAAACTCATCAGGATTTGGCTATTTTGAATACAGGACCCCCTGGCTTGATAATGGGACCACCAGTTTCGGAATATGGTCAATAATAGCCACCGTAGAAATATCCCAAGTGGTAGTAACGGATACGGTCTCATTCGACTATAATTACTTAGTAACAATAAACAATAATATAACAGTCCCAGCAAGTGTACATCGAGGTTCTCCAATAACTGTAAACGTTCCTATCATAGACACAGACAACACTGCGCTTTCAATAACAACAACCCTTACAATATACGACACAAACAGTGTGCCAGTTGCAACTTACATTAGTAATCCCATGAGTATTACAAGCAGCACAACAATTTCAGCAACACTAACCATACCATCTTGGGCTTTCGTTGGAACGGCAACGGTCTATGTAAACGTATTAACCAACAGCCCAACAAGCAACGGAATACCATATTGCCCAGAAAGATCAGCAACTTTCCAAATACTCGCATAAAATGTGATAACTAAAATACAAGGGTAAAAAATGAGGATCAAAAAAATCACAATTACAATTACGCTAATCATCCTCTGTGCCATCGCACCTTACGTATACCTAAGTCATGCAAGTTTAAATCCCGCACTGCCGGCAGTCAGTTTTAATCCGTCCAACATTACAGGCGTAAATGTGGGGAGCAGTTTTAGTGTCTCAGTCCAAATCAGTGACGTTACCAACCTTTGGGGTTGGACAATAACATTAAGTTGGGATCCATCTATTCTGCAAATGCAGGGTGCACCAACCGAAGGACCATTTCTAAAAACAGCTGGAAGCACATTATTCGTTCCAGTCGGACCAAAAAACGACATTGGTACACTTGAAGGACTTAGTTGCTTGGTGCTATCTTATAATGGAGCTACAGGAAGTGGAAACTTAACCAAATTAACGTTCAACGTAATAAAAGATGGCGCTTGCCAAATCAAAGTAACAGATTCGGAATTTGACAACGTTGATTCAAGTGGAAACAGCGCAAAAATTCCAGTGACCGTGTCAAACGCAACCTTCGCAAATATAGTAGTGCCTTCTCCAACTCCCAACCCAAATCAACATGGTCCGAAAGCTATCTTTACCCCTACAGATGGATCATTCTTCAAACTTGGAACAACTATACAGCTAAATGCTACCTCATCACAACTTGGCGCTGATTCAGTAAACGGATTAACAACCTGCCCAATAATCAACTACGCCTGGAGAGTCGAATACCAAAATGGAACAACCTTACAATCAATAACTGGAGTAAACCCAACATTCACCCCTACTGAAGAAGGAACATTTAGAATCATTCTAATTGTAACAGCAACAGACCCTAACCCTCCTTCTGATCCATCATTCCAACCGACAGACAGCACAAGCGCAACCATTCAAGTTTACGCGAACCCACAAGACACACAAATTGACGTAAATACCGACAATGGAGGAATAGGTCAAGGTACTGACAGCAATCAATATGGACCCCTACAAGTCGTCCAGATTTATGCCTCCGTTAAAAACCACATCAACTTGGTACCCAACCAAAACGTAGTATTCAGCGTTAAGAGCGCAAACCAATCAGTCTTTCTTATTCGGCAGGCAACCACAAATCAAAGTGGAATTGCAACAACTCAATTCAGATTACCTTCACCTGACCCAAGCTCACCGGTAACACTTTTTGGTAAATGGTCGATAACTGCCTCCGTTAACAATACTAATACCTTGGTGAATGATACAACATCGTTCAACTTTAACTACCTTAGTGGTCTGCATGATGTACAAATTCCCACAACAGTACACAAAGGGGACAGTCTTCCAATATTCTTGGGCGTGGACAACACAAACTCTCCTGAATCTTGGTCAGAACTAAGCTTAACAGTGTTTGATCAAGCAGGGATTGCTATTGGATCCTCTGTTATTAGGGCTGCAAAACAATTCCAAAACATCACCATTATAGATACCACTTTAACCATTCCATCTTGGGCTTTTACAGGACAAGCAACTGTATACTTTTGCTTACTGACAAATTCAACCACAACTCAAAAGATCCCTCTAGCACCTGAGAGCATCGCCACTTTCCAAATATTACCCTAAGAACTTGTCAAGAAGCTTATTGTAGCCTAATTATATCTAACGATTACTAAATAGAATTGAGAAAAAGTATTTGCCAAACATTTTCTATAGCGAAAAGTATCATATAACCTCTCGCCACTCTTGCTATATCGGAGAAACTAAAATGAATAAACAAATAATATCAATATCGTGTTTACTAATTCTGATAGTCTGCACGTCTTTGGCAGGATTGAATGGATACACGGTTTCCGCTGCAGGGGCAACAGCTGTCACAATCACTTCTTCACCAAATCCAGGCAACGCTAACATATCGATAGTTCTTACTGCAAATGTAGCTGGAAACCCAACCAATTTTGTTAACTGGTTTTCAAATAGCTCCACTGGAACATTCAACGTTACCAACCCAGTATCCTTGGTGAGCGGGGTTTCCGTCGTCTCATACATTGATGCCCAGCCAGGAAACGTAAACATTACTGCGACATACCTGGGGGACGGCAGCAGCAATTCCGTTACCATAACGCTATTTCGACCAGCCGACATCAACCACGATGGCTCAATTAACTTTAATGACATTGTCTACTTTGTCACAGCATACATTGCATATAAAAATGGTGCTCCAATCAATCTAGTTTGCGACTTAAATAATGACAAGACACTAAACTTCAACGACCTTACAGCATTCGTTGCAGCTTACCAAGCTTGAGCTTAGAACGGCATCAGCCATTGAAATCTCTCCTCTCACCTTTTTTTATTTTGGAGCTTTCACAACTTATCAGAGACTATTGTGCATAGCGCGCTGGCTTGTCGAGACCGTGTGAAAACTAACTGTTTACTTTAAGCCTCCGGGAGCTTCAAACGTGCAAAAATCCTGTTCCTCTATCTTTCCACTCCATTCTTCCTGACTCACCAAAAAATCCGCGTAGCCCCAGGTCCAAGAATGTTTAGAACCCGCCTCATATTGTAAGCCAACATAGTGAAACCCACTTCTCCGCCTACTTTTCTAAGCCCCCTAAGCAAAAGATAACCCTGATTAAACGCTCGCTTCATCGTGCCAAACGGATGCTCCACAACCCTTTTTCTCAAAGCCAACTTCTCAGGTTCAACCAACAACCTTACCCCCATAGCATCGAGCACTTCAGCGTGTTCCCAGCTGGACAAACAAACATATCTCTCTCCACATTATAAGCGAATTTATCAACATGGAAATCTCGAGTTAGAACCCCTTTCCTTTTGACAAAACCAACCCCGTACCTATTCTGCTCCGGCACATAAGGAGTTATTCCACTGTCAACGCAATCTTTGATTTGAACAAAACTAAAGTACCCCTTATCTGCAATAGCATCCAAACGTTCAACTCCAAGCATGTCTTTTGCTCCCTTTGCAATTATGCTAAGCTGACAATTGTCAGCTGGAGCATTCGTTACGTAATAATCGACAATCAAATGATTCTTGTCATCGACTGCAACTTGACCGTTATAGCAAGGTTCAATCCTGCCTCGATTCTTCATAAGCCTACACTAAGGGTCAACCATGGATACCTCATTTTGCTTTGACTCCTTGAGCTTGTTTAAAAGCGCAGAGTACTCTTCTTTTTGTTGCATCAGTTTCTGCACTTTTTCCTGAAGCACTTCAGCATGTTTATGGTTAGTTTGCTCTTCTCTGCGATCTTCCTGTTCAATTTCAGCAAGATACTTCGCTACGTGCTCGTCGACCATTTTCATTCGGTGGACCAGTTTTTTGCGGTTGAAGTTGCTAACAAGCGAGTTTACGGCTTTGAATTTAGTTCCATCTACCACGACAAATTTAGCGCCGAACAGGTCTAAGCCCATGCAGAGTTTAACGAATTCTTTGAAGACACCTTTGACGCAGCCGATGTTGTCTTTGCAGAAGTCAGCGATTGTTTTAAAGTCTGGAGCCAACTTCTTCATGAGCCACAAAACTTCGATGTTTCGGTGGCACTCGCGCTCCAGCTTTCGGCTTGAACGGACTTGATTGAGGTAGCCGTAGAGGTAGAGTTTGAGAACGTCTGACGGGTTATAAGATGGCCTTCCAACCTCAGCGAGTGTTGAGTGTTTGAAGCCCAGTTTCTCCATGTTTAAGCTGTCAATAAAAGCGTATGAACCTGACCGGGTTGTCCTTGTCTACGTATTCTTCAAGTGTGTCTGGAAAGAGCGCTGTCTGGTTTCTGTTGAGGCCTTCTACGTGTTCACTCATGGCTCATCAGCTGCTCTAATGCTAGACTAGATTTAAGCTTAACGGTAACCAAACATTAACGAAAAGACGTTTTCACACAATCTCGACAAAGTGGCGCGCTCTATAGTATCAACCTATTTGTTAGCTCTAACTAAATAGTTCTATAAGTTAGCATTTTTCACACGTGTTCTATAGCCACAAATAATTTATACGCAAGCTTCCGTTAAATAAAATTAAGCCGTAACTAGAAAGGAGATTTGACCTGTGAAGAGAAATAAAATATTCGTCCCGTTGCTCATTACACTAATATTAACTGCTCTGTGTGCAACCGCTTATGCCCAAATTGTCGTCCAAATAGGGACCCCGAGTTCACCAACTGACTTAGGCATCTTTACTTCCCAAGGCTATTGGATTGGACCCTTTCCAGTTACAATGAATGGAAAAACTGGTGCAGCTTACTGCTTAACCCCTGATGGCACGGTTTACTTTGGTGCTTCATATACATCAGACGAAGTCTTAGTACCAACACACGACACGACCTGGCAAGCCATCAGTTACTTATTGAGCTGGTCAGCTCCCAGAGACGCAATTAGTGGAGCAATTGACCAAGTTGCAATCTGGCAGCTTCTTGGCGACAATCCACCTTATGCTGACTTTACCCTAGACTCCTCAATTACAAACCCAGCTGCCATATTGGTGGCTAATGCGAGCGGCAAGAATACTGCTCTGCCCGACGACAGATTAATGTGGATTTCACCCGCATCAGGCACCGCAACTGCTAATGCAGGTGACACTGTGAGTTTCCTAGTTCAACTTAGTTCCGCACGTCCAAACGTGCGAATCGACTTCACCGCGAACCTTACATCCCCTAGCGGTTCGTCCATTACTTTATCTTCGGCCTATGTTAGCCCAATTGTAACTTTCACAGACGGTGCCGGCATGGCCCAAGTTAGTGTTACCGTGCCTTCAGACGCACCTGTGGGTTCAACAATTGCAGTTGCGGCTTATACCCAAAGTGTATGGCCAACAGAATACTTAGATCTGCTAAACTATAATAGCGGCGCTCAAAACCTACTCGGGGTAGGTCCAGCTTTAAACCTAACAGCAAATACGAGCGCTTCAGTCTCTCAATCCCTAACAGTTAAAGCGCATGTGACTATAAAGTGTAACATCGATAAAGATGGATTAGTGGAGGGATCTGTTAACCAGCCCTCAGGAAGTTACGGACAGGATCCCACAACAATTACTGCCACCGCGAATCCTGGCTACCAATTTGTGGACTGGGTAGCAACAGGCGGAGTATCCTTAACCTCTACCTTGGCGAGCACCACAACTTTCACTGCCTCTGGACTGAGCTCAATAGAAGCGTTCTTTAAACCTCTAACACCCATACAAATCAGCAGCATAGAAGTCCCAATGGTCGCAACTCAAACCGGTTTCACGATGCCCTCAAGTCTGACTTTAACCAACCCCAATTCAGTGTTACAAATAGCAAACATTCAAGTATCCACAGGCTCAGCAGTCGTATTCAATAGCACATTGACATTAGACCCTCGGCAAACACAGGTGGTGCCATGTTCCATCAGCACTAACTCATTGCCAATAGGAGCCTACAGTTTCACCGTTACTGTAACGACCACAAGCCTGCCGGATTCAACACCTCAAACAGTAAATGCACAATCCGGAATAACCTGCCTAGGTGATTTAAATGGTGACCGAATTGTAAACTTTGCTGATTTATGCATTTTTGCAACAGAATACATCAGCCATTACTCTGGGACATACCATTCAAACATTGATTTCTACCATACTGGAAACATAAGCTTTAACGACGTATCTGCATTTGTTAATTCTTACATTCAATACGGAAAATGGGCAAGCACTTGATAAAATACAAGTAATTTGTTTTTTCTTTTTCCGATAATTCTTTAACAAAAAAGGACAAAAGGTTTTTGCGGGCGATATCTCCAAAACAGGGGAGTTCGAATCCCACCCCCTGCACAAAAGCTTTGGTCTAAAATTAGCGCGACTCACCCACCCAATTATTGTTTCAATTATTTTATAAAAAACCTAGCAGAATACCTGCCGCGTTAGCGGCAGGATGAATGCGTCCAATCCGTAGTTCTATTAGCTCTACCTGCGATAAGGTTTGTCACAATTAGATAAGGCGGTGATAGACCTGGAGAAAGCAAGATCTTGTGTTTTCCAAGCCAATTACCACCTTATCTGGGCTACTAAATACCGGCGCAAGGTACTCTTAGGCTCAGTTGAGGTTAGATTGGTGGAGGTACTTAAGACGATTGCTTATCAGAGTGGCTTTCAGCTGCTGGCTGCTAGAGTTCATCATGGCGACCATATTCACGTGTTTGTTTCAGCTCGTCCAAAGCTGTGTATTC
>Ga0182021_10003395_pt1 | contig 18723 bp, 14 predicted proteins | sample 612E3MmetaG_FD_120493 | JGI IMG/M metagenome (GOLD analysis project Ga0182021, IMG submission 120493) | Permafrost microbial communities from Stordalen Mire, Sweden - 612E3M metaG (Illumina Assembly) | ecosystem: Environmental > Terrestrial > Soil > Wetlands > Permafrost | place: Sweden... | reverse complement strand
TCACCCATCTGGCCTACGCCCCCGAGATAGCGCAGGCCATGCTGCGCCGCCAGCAGGCGGAGGCGATCATCGATGCGCGCCAGAAGATCGTGCACGGAGCGGTCAGCATGGTGGGCATGGCTCTGCACGACCTCTCGGAGGCCGGCGTGGTGGATCTTGATTACGAGCGCAAAGCAGCCATGGTGAGCAACCTCATGGTGGTCCTGTGCGGGGAGTCGGAGGTGCATCCGGTCGTGAACACCGGCACTCTCTACACGTAAGGCATAATGGCCGAGCGCAAACAGTTTCTGCTGCGCATCGATCCGAAGCTCTGGGCCGAGCTCGAGGCCTGGGCCGCGGACGACCTGCGCAGCGTCAACGGGCAGATCGAGTACATCCTGCGCGAGGCCACGCGCAAGCGTCGCGGGACCAGCCTCATAGAGAAAGGACCGGCCGATGAGAGATCCGCGCCTGAAGAACCTGGCGGCTAGCCTGCTCGACTACTCGCTCGAGATACAGCCGGGGGAGAGACTGCTCATCGAGAGCGGCACCGCCGGCCGCGACCTTGTCATCGAACTGCTGGAAGGGGCGTACGAGCGGCGGGCAGTGCCGTTCGCCGAGGTGGGCGACGCGCGCATCCGCCGGGCTTGGTCCCTGGGCGCTGCTCGGGAGCAGATGGACCTGCAGATCGGATGGGAGCTGCACCGGCTGGAGGGCGTCGAGGCGGTCCTCTCCATCATGGGCGGGGATAACGCGTCTGAGATGGCGGATGTCCCGCCCGCCGTCCTCGAGGCCTCCCGCCTCGCCAGCCGGCCGCTCATGGACGCGTACCTCCAGAAGAAGTGGGTGCTTCTCCGCTTCCCGACCCCGGCTGCGGCGCAGGCTGCGGGCATGTCGTCGGAGGGGTTCGAGGATTTCTGCCTGGATGTCTCCACTCTCGACTATGCCCACATGGACAAGGCGATGGACCCACTGGTCCAGTTGATGTCGCGGACGGATCGGGTGCGCATCACCGCCCCGGGAACGGACCTGTCGTTCTCCATCAGGGGGATCCCGGTGCAGAAGGCCGCCGGCAAGAACAACATCCCCGACGGCGAGGTGTTCACTGCTCCTGTCCGGGACTCGGCGAACGGGACGATCCTCTACAACACGCCTTCTCTCGAAGACGGCACCACGTTCGAGCGCATCCGCTTCACGTTCAAGGACGGCAAGATCGTGGACGCCGATGCCAACGAGCGCCAGAAGCTCTTCACGATGCTCGACACGGATGAGGGCGCCCGGTATCTGGGCGAGTTCGCCCTCGGGATGAACCCACGCATCGATCGGCCCATGAAGGACACCCTCTATGACGAGAAGATCAAAGGGAGCCTCCACCTGACTCCCGGCCGTGCCTACGAAGACGCCGACAACGGCAACCGCTCCGGCGTGCATTGGGACCTGGTGCTCATCCAGACCCCGGAGTGGGGTGGTGGCGAGATCTACTTCGACGACGTGCTGGTGCGCAAGGACGGCCGGTTCGTGCTGCCCGAGTTGGATGGGCTGAACCCCGAGAACCTCTGATGGCCGAGCGGACCGGCTAGGCTTCCCGCTCCGCGAGGTGTGATTTCTCCCGCCAGAACGGCAGGCGGTCGCCGATCACCTTGCCCAGTGGTATCCAGAACCACACGGCCGCGCACCAGGCGGCGGTGACCACGTCCACCACCCAACCCGTGGGCCATGTCACAGCGAAGTAGTTGACGGTGACCGACCACCAGAACCCGAAGATGTAGATGGCGATGATGGCCAGCACCAGGCCGAGGCGCCAGCCGCGGAGCGGCCGCTCGATCACCCAGATCACCCTTAGGCCGACGGCGGCGAAGATGATGATGTCCATGGTCTGAGTCTGGGCCAGGTTCGCTCCGAGCGCGCGGATAGAGAGGAACGAGGCCAGCATGAGGACGGCTGACAGGAAGCCCGTCGGGATTACGAAGCGGGCGACCCGGTAGGCGAAGCCGGGGACGAAGCGGCGGAAGTTCGGGGCGAGGGCGAAGAAGAACGCCGGGATACCGATGGTAAGTCCGTCGATGGCCGTGAGGTGGCGGGGAAGGATGGGATAGGCGGTGCCGATAATGGCTACTGCGATGGCCAGCAAGGCCGCCCACACGCTCTTGTTGATGAACAGATGGGCCACCCGCTCGATGTTGGCGGTCACGCGGCGGCCTTCAGCCAGGACGCCGGGCAGGGTGGAGAACTGGGAGTCCACCAGCACCAACTGGGAGACAGCCTGGGCCGCCGCGGAACCGCTGCCCATGGCGATACCCATGTCGGCCTTCTTGAGGGCGAGCACGTCGTTGACGCCGTCGCCGGTCATGGCCACGACGTGGCCCCGGCTCTGCAGGGCTTCGACCATGGCCGCCTTCTGGTCAGGGTCGACCCGACCGAAGACGGTGGAGGTGTCCATGATCTCTGCCAGCTCTTCGCCGCCCGCGGGCAGGGTGCGAGCGTCGACGGCCCGATTGGCGCCCTCCACTCCGGCCTTGCCGGCGACGGTGGCTACGGTAGCCGGGTTGTCGCCGGAGATGACCTTGATCTGTACGCCCTGCTTGCGGAAGTAGGCGAGAGTCTCCGACGCGTCCTTGCGCACCCGCTCGCTCAGGATCACCAGGCACACGGGACGCAGACCTTCGGGAAGCGCCTCGCCTTGGAGCGGAGCCTCGGTGTGAGAGAGAAGCAGCACCCGCAGACCCGTCTCTGCTTGAGCCGCCGCCCGGTCGCGAGCGTGGGCGGCGGCTTCGCGCGCCGCCCCCTCAGAGGCCGCCCCGCCACCGGCGTCCGCCGCCACGATCTCCGGCGCACCGAGCACCCAGGAGCCGTGGCCGCCCAGGTGCGCTGCGCTCCACTTGCGGGCCGACGTGAAGGGCACGGAGTCTTCCACCGTCCAGCCGGGGGGTGCCGGGATCGCTTCCCCGATGGCGCTGAGGGTGGAGTTGGAATGGGAAGCCGTGGCCGCGATGGCGCCGAGCACCTGCAGCGCCCGCTTCTCGGGGTCGCCGGCGCCGGCGGGAGCGAGCGTGTCCGCGTCGAGCAGCTCGATGCGCTCAAAAGCCGGCTGCGGCTCCGTGATCGTTCCGGTCTTGTCTATGCAGAGCACGTCCACCCTGGCGAGGCCTTCCACTGCGGGCAACTCGCGGGTGAGCACCTTGCGCCGGGCCAGGCTCACGGCTGCGACGGCGAACGCGATGCTGCACATGAGCACCAGGCCCTGCGGGATCATGGCTACCAGAGCTGCCACCACGTTGGTGACCGCATGGGCCATGGTGGCGTGGATGCGGAACTGCGCCCAGATCATCAGTCCCGCCACCGGCAGGATGCCGATGGCGATCACCCGCAGGAATCCGTTTATGCCCGACATGAGGTCGGAGTGGAGCCGCGAGTAGCGTTTGCTCTCGCCGGCGATGTGCTGCGCGTAGGCGTTGCTGCCCACGGCCGTGGCGGCGAAGACGCCCCGGCCGGCCACCACGAAGCTTCCGGACAGCAGCGTGGCGCCCTCTTCTTTGTGCACCGGCGACGATTCCCCGGTGAGGAGCGACTCGTCCACCTCCAGCTCCAGCGAGACGAGCACTTCCCCGTCGGCCACGATCTGGTCGCCGGAGGCCACCCGCACGACGTCACCCAGCACCACCCCCGCGACGGGGATCTCCTGGTCCCGGCCGTCGCGGACGACCTTGGCGGCCGGGGCGGTCAGCAGGTTGAGGCGGTCGAGCACGAGCTTGGCCCGCATCTCCTGGTAGATGCCGATGCTCGAGTTGACGACGATCACCCAGCCGAACAACGCGTCCCGCCAGTTGCCGAACACCAGCATAACCACGAACAGCACGCCGAGGATGCTGTTGAAGAAGGTGAGAGTGTTGGTTCGGACGATGTCCCATGTGCTGCGTCCCCCGGTGCGGGGGGTGACGTTGGTCTGCCCGGCCTCGATCCTCTGGCGGACCTCGGCGGAGTTCAGACCCCGCTGGGCCAGCCCGGGATCGGTGGCCAGGGCGGTATCGCCCTCAGGACTCATAGCGATACTGGTAGTAGGCCACATCCAGCCAGCGGTCGAACTTGTATCCGACCTCCTCCATCGTCCCGACCTTCCGGAACCCCACCTTCTCGGCAAGTGCGCAACTGGCCCTGTTCTCCGCCGTGATGGATCCGATGATGCTATGCATGCCGTTCTCGGCTCCCAGGCGGACGATCTCGCGCAGGAGCGCTTCGCCTATGCCCTTCCCCTGAGCGTCCGGCGCCACGTACACCGATGCTTCAGCGGAGAAGCGATAGGCGCAGCGGGAATGGTACGGGCTGAGGGAGGCCCAGCCCAGCACGCGGCCGTCCTCCTCCCAGACGATGGCGGGATGGGGCGGGACATGCTCCCGGAACCAGACCTGCTGGACTTCGAGAGTGCGCGACCCGACGTCGAACGTGGCGGTGGTGTTCGCCACCGCGTGGTTGTAGATGTCGAGGATCTCAGGAAGATCCGACTCTCGTGCTGCCCGTAGTTCCAACGATGCCTCCGGCCGAACGATCGGGCCGCTCCGACGCGGCTGCCCCTGCCGTCCAAGAGGGTACCATGGGGGCGGACGGCGAAGAGATGAACGTGGATGTGAGGCCGATGTGAGCGCGCTGCCGGTGACCGAGCACGTGTACCGAGTGCCGGAGATGTTCGTCAACGTCTTCCTGATAGTGCTGCCCGGGGGCATCACCATGGTGGACGCCGGGCTGCGGCGCGGCTTCCCGCGGATCGAGCGGGCCATCCGGGAGTTGGGCAGACGGCCCGACGAGGTCACCGACATCGTAGTGACCCATCTGCATGCGGACCACACCGGCGGACTGGCGGAGGCGCGCGCCGCGACGGGCGCGCGCGTTTGGATGCACCCGCTCGACGCCCGCATGACCGCCGCCGGCGAATCCCGGCGGCCGAGCTCGCCGTCGCCCGGCAGCGTCATGGGCACGCTGTTCGTCGGCATCTTCGCGGCCATCACCTCGGCCAAGATCGCTCCGGTGGAGGCCGACGGCCTGGTGAACGACCGGGAGGAGATCCCGGTGGCGGGCGGGATGCTCCCCGTCTGGTCGCCCGGGCACACGGAAGGCCATGTCGCCTACCTCTGGCCGGGCGACGGCGGGGTGCTCTTCGTGGGTGATGCGGGTGGCCGCGGGAGGGTGTTGCAGGCCTCTCCCGTCTATGAGGACTACCAGCAGGGCCTACGCTCGCTGCGCGAGCTGGCCTCCCTCGATTTCCAGACCGCCTGTTTCTCGCACGGCCGCCCGTTGATCGGTGGCGCGGCGGCCGAATTCGTCAAGACCTGGGGAAGCGCTCGATGATCCATGCCGACGCCGCGCTGGCGCGGCGGCTGGAAGGCTTCATCTGCCGGGAGTGGCGCCAGTTGGCCGACATCGCGGCCACGCTCTGGCCGGAGAAGGACGTCGCCACGATGGAGGTCGGCGGAGGCGTGGCGCTCTGGCTCGGTGACGGCGGCCTGGTGAACGTGGCTGCCGGGATGGCGATGGAAGGCCCCATCGGCGAGACGGAACTGCGCCGGGTGGAGGACTTCTACGTCCGGTGGGGCGCGCCGCCCATGCTGGCCACCTGCCCCTTCGCCGATCCCACGCTGTTCGCCGTCCTCGGGAGGCGCGGTTGGCAGCTCACCGAGTTCGAGAACGTCCTGGCCATGGAGCTCCCCAGCGCTGCCGAAGGCATGGTAGGGTTGGCGGCCAAGTTGCCGCCGCAGATCGATCTCCGGGTCTGCGCAACGCCTGCCGAGCGCGCCGTTTTCGGCCGGGTGGCCGCGCGCGGGTTCTCAGACGACACCGCGCCGGGCTCAGCCCACGTGGAATTCGGGGACATGATGGCGGCGCACGAGGCCAGTATCCTGGCGCTTGCCTGGGTGGACGGCCAGCCGGCCGGCACGGGGGCCTTGAAGATCGAGGATGGCATCGCCTGGCTCTCGGCGGATTCGACCATCCCGCTGTTCCGGCGCCGCGGCATTCAGCAGGCCCTGCAGCGCTTCCGGCTGCAACTCGCCTGGGCGGCCGGGTGCAGGCTGGCGATCATCGAGGCGGCGGTCGGCAGCGCATCCCAGCGGAACATGGAGCGCCTGGGTTTTCGCGTCATCTACCCGCATCTTCACTTCGCCAAAGTCTAAGAGCGCGAGGCGCCGGAGGAGTCGCGTCCCCGACCTAGAAAGAGTTGGATGGCCGGCTAGTCGCGACGCGGGTGTCGAAGTATGCCCTCATACATTCTCTTAGCTTTAGTGGTGATAGTGATCATCGCTATCGGCGTGGTAGGGATACTGCTCATACGCAGAGGGCGCCGGGTGGCCGACGAGGACTTGTTCATGACCGAGCCGGCCGGCGGCGACTGGGCTGCGGACCAAGCGGCCGGCGCGCAGGCGCACGAAGCCACTCTTTCCGGGTCGCCGTTGGCCGGGGACCACCCAGAGCCCGAGACATCACTGAACGCGGAGTCGGACGGCGGACTGCTGGGCATCGGCCCCCTGCTGCATCTGAATACACCTGAGCGCTTGGATGCGCACGCGGTGGTCGAGCCTCTGCACGCGGGGCCGGCGTCCCAGACCCAGTCGCTCGCCATGGCCGAGACCCCCGTCGCGGTCTCCGAACTAAAACCGGAACCTGAGCCGACTGAGGAGATGGGAGCCACCAGGCCGCTTGCGGCCGCTGAGCCAGCGGCGCTCCGGCCGCCCGCGTCCGAACCGGTCCCTGAGCCTGCGTCCGAGGGACCGCCACAGCCTGAGCCCCAGCCGGTTCCGGCAGTGGAGGAGGACTACCTTCAGGGCGTGGAGCAACTTCTCGCAGAATGGCGCGCCCGCCACGAGCTGTCTGTAGTACGAGGTTCCCCCGCTGCCGCGCGTCCGGCGGCCCGGCCGTGCCCCAACGGCACCTCCGAACCGCCTGTTCCTGATGCTCCGGCCGAGGAGCCGGCGCCGTTCGCCGAGACTGTGACCTCTCCGGTGATTGCTGAGCCTTCGCTCCCGGCGGTGCCTCCGGTCTTTACGGAGCCTCCGGTCACGCACCGTGCCGCAGCTCTTTCGTCGGCAAGGACGCCGCTCAGCTTGTCGGTGTTCGACGCGGCAGAGTACGAGATCGGCGCTGCCGACCTCGCCGCCCACGCCATCCTCCTTGACCCGCTGGGCGTGGTGATCCTGGACATGGTGGACGGCGCAGGCAGTCTCAGCGCCGCCGAGCTTAAAAGGCTCGAGGTGTTCCGGTCGGACAGGATCGAGCTGGCGGCTACCACGCTCGAGCTTCCGCCGAGGCTTCGGAGTGATGAGGACGTGGTGCTGCGTCTTGCTCAGATCCAGCTCTATGCTGCTGCGCTGGAACTCCGCTCCAAGTGGTCGGGCAAGACCTTCGGGCGAGGCGATCGCCCATTGGATGCGCCTTACTCAGCCCGCGACTTCAAGCTCAAGATCGCTCGGGACATCATGGACCTGCCCGCCTCCGACCGCTCCGAGGTCATCGGTTACGCGCTCGGCGAACTCCTCACCGACCAAGACAGCACCACCGAGCTGAAGCGGGCCGTCATCGACACTCTTGAGAACCTCCACAGTGCCGTCCTGGCCAATGTGCTGCTCGACTGCCTCGACGACCCCGACGTGATCGTCCAGGAGTACGCTCTCGCCGCTGCGGATCGCCTGCTGGACAGCTAGCCGCCTCGTTCACTTTGCCCCGGTCTGTCCGTATGGACCTGGCATCTTCTCTCTCAACTGAACAGCAGAATATGCCGACGAATACTGTGCAGCCGCGCGGCTGCACCTGTGTCGACCTGCCCCGCGGGGATCAGGCGGCTGTTACGGGACGGAGAAAGATGAGCGAATCCTACGGCCGACAACCTGAAAGGGCCGAAACGCCGGATTACCTTCGGATAATCCGCGTCCGAGCCTGGGTCATCGTTCTTGCAATCATAGTGGTGGTCGGGGCGACGATGATCCATACGCTCGGCACGACCCCACAGTACGTGGCATCGTCGCAACTCGTCTTCCAGCCGAACTCCCTGGACAAGACCTTGTTCGGCGTTCAGGTGTACCCAGATTCGGACCAGCCTCGCGACGTCGAGACCGCGGCCAAACTGGTGAAGGTGGAGCAGGTGGCCGAGGCAGTGAAGCAGGACCTCAGGTCTCCGTACTCGACGGGTCAGCTGCTTGCGATGGTGGACGTCACCACCTCGAGCGCCGATAACCTGCTGGTGATAACGTGCCAGAATCCCGATGCGAACGCGGCCGCCGAGGTGGCCAACTCCTTCGCCAAACAGTTCGTGCTCTTTCGCATGAACACCGACAAGGCTACGGTGGTCGCGGCCCGCGACCTCGTCCAGAAGCAGCTCGAAGGTCTCAGTCCCGCCGACGCGACCGGCGAATATGCTCAGACCCTGCGCGACAAGTACGCCAGCCTACAGGTCCTCGAAGCCATGCAGAACGGTGGCTTCAAGGTCGTGCAGGAAGCCGCGGCGCCGTCGGCGCCGGTCTCGCCCAGGCCGATGCGCTCCGGGATCATGGCTCTAGGCGTGGGGGCCATCGTCGGCCTGGGCCTGGCGTTCCTGTTCGAGTACGCGGACAAGCGCATCCGCGACGTCAAGACCATCGAGCGCTATGCCGAAGTGCCGGTGCTGGCCATCGTGCCCCGTGTGGGTGGCACGTTCGGCAGGCTGTTTGGTGCACGAGATCCTAAGCGCGCAGTCGGTTTTGCCCGGGATCCTATCCTGTTGGAATCCTTCCGGATCTTGCGTTCCAGCCTCAAGTACTTCGACCTGGACGATGAACGCGGCGGGATCAAGACCATCCTCGTCGCCAGCGGCGAGTCTGGGCAGGGCAAGACCGTCTGTTCCATCAACCTGGCGCTCAGCCTCACCATCGCCGGGAACCGCGTGGTGCTCGTGGATGCAGACCTCCGGCATCCGAAAGTAGACCAGCACCTGGATCTGCGCCGCGATATGGGTCTTTCAACCGTACTAAGCGGAAACTCTTCCTTCATGGACGTGCTCCAGCCGGTGAACGTCCCTGCATTCGTCCCCGAGGAGATCCGCGGGCGGATGAGCGCCTCTCGCAGCGGGCTGCCGAGCGCGGCTTTGTTCTGTCTGGCATCCGGGCCACTGCCTCCCAACCCGGCTGAGATGCTCGGCTCCTATCGCATGGAAGCCCTGCTCAGCGAACTGGCCGTCGATGACATGGTGGACTACGTCGTCGTCGACAGCGCGCCCATCCTTTCGGTGGCCGATGCTCTGGCGATCGCGCCCAAGGTCGATGCCGTTCTCGTGGTCGCTCGGGTGAATCGGATCACGCGCGACGAGGTGACGCAGGTAAACGAGCAGTTCGCGCGCATCGGCGCCAGGGTGATCGGAATGGTGGTCGCGGGCGTGAAGACCAAGTCCAGCCCGTACTACAAGCAGAACACCAGCGCGGCGCCGGCTAAGGGCTAGCTCACCGTCCGGCGCTGTCGGTCCGCCGGGCGCGAACCTTCTAGTACGCCCCGTTTCGGGTGAGCACCGCGACTACCGTCCGCATCATGATGCTGAGGTCCAAACGGACGGACCAGTTGTCCAGGTAGAAGCGATCAAGCTTGACCATCTCCTCGAAGCTCAGGTCGCTGCGGCCCGACACCTGCCACAAGCCCGTGATTCCCGGGAGGCCCTTGAGCCGGGCGTAGTGCTCGGACTCGTACTTTTCCACCTCCCGCGGGAGCGGCGGTCGCGGTCCCACCCAGCTCATCTCGCCTTTGCAGACGTTGAGGATCTGTGGCAGTTCGTCCAAGCTCCATTTGCGGAGGAAGCGACCGACCCGGGTGACCCGGGGGTCGTCCTTGATCTTGAAGAGCTCGCCGTTGCCGTCGTGCTCGTTCAGATCGCGCAGTTGGTCCACCATCTTGTCCGCATCTACGACCATCGTTCGGAACTTGTACATCATGAACCGGCGGCCGTTTCGGCCGAGGCGAGCCTGTTGATAGAAGAGTGGGCCGTGAGAGTCGAGCTTGATAGCCAGCACCAGCAGCAAGGCGGGGATGCAGCCGATGAGCAGCACGACGGTGGAGACGACCAGATCGAGTGCCCGCTTGAAGGTCCGCTCCACACGGTCGAGGGGGTCGACGTCGACGTCGATCACCGGCAACTCCGCATAGCCCATGAGCTCGGTTGATTGGAAGGTCTCCTCGAACAGGGAGGGGACCACCCGAAAAGATACGTGAGCTAGAGACAGCATCTCAGTGATGTCCGGCAATAGGCCGTAGTCCTCCGCGTCCAGCGCCACGACCACCTCGCTGGCTCCTGAGGCCACCCATACCCTGTCCAGATTCTCGAACCCTTTGTAGCTGGCAGTGATGTAGTGCGGGGAGTCCGGCTGCCCCTCCTCGAAGACTGGATCGTCCACGTTCCGGTACTCCAGCGCGCCCACGCAGGCAACGCCGAGCCAGGGTCGTTTGGCCAGAAAACGCACGAAATCGCTCGCGGCCCTACCGGCGCCGAGTACTAGCACCTTTCGGAAGGCGACGCCTCGCATGAACATGGCTCTTTGGCGAGTGGCCAGTGCGAGCCGGCTTGCAGTGGCCAGGGCCAGAAAGATGCACATGCTGCCGGCGACATCCAGCCGCGAAAAGTCGAGAGACCCGAAGAAGAATCCTTTTGTGAGAAGTGCCAGCAGCGCGACCACGCACACTGCGGCAACCATATGCACGAAGAATCGGCCCGCATCCGAGATTCGCGACAGGCGTCGGCTATTGGTGTACTGCCCGTTGCGAAACCCCAGCACGATGGTGATGATCACAACGAGGGCGGTTCCGATCTCCGCGCTGCGGGCGGCATTCGCCGACATGGGCCGCCACTCGATGGCCGCGAAAAGGAAGAGGATGGATGCGATCGCAGCCAGCCCATCGAGCAGAGCCAGGAGACGGCGAGGCCGCCGCAGCCATTGGTAGCCGACTGCGGCTTCATCTCTGGAACCCACTCGTGCTGCCACGCTGCTACGCATTGCGTCTCCCCCGGTGACTTGGACAAAAACTATACAGCAGGGTAACCGAGTGGTCAAGCGCATTTTTCCGAATAACGAAAACCTTTGTTACGATTCGCCAGCATTTTGGGAACATTTTCGTTTTCTGCCGTATTACCCAGGCTCTAACCGGTGCAAACCTTCGCTAATAAGCAGTTTTTGTGCACCTAAAGTGCAATGTTCCACATCGCCGTTACTGGAGGCTGTTCGGGCACGGGCCGGTCTCCGTCACTCGGAGCGCCCGCGTTGCGATGCCGCTCCTGGCGGCACCCGCGGCCTACGAGTCGTGCCGGTGAATGATGGGCAGACCGTTCTCCAGCAGGCAGTCGAACTTCTGGGCGTCCAGCAGGTCGACCCAGACCATCTCGTGCACGAGGTCGCCGAACAGAGTGACCGGCTCCCAGCCGAACGTGGTGCGAGCCCTCGAGGCGTCGCCGAGGAGGCTGACCACCTCTGTGGGGCGGAAGTAGCGTGCGTCCACGCGCACCAAGGTCTGGCCGGGTCTGATAGCGCCATCGGCATCGACGCCGTTCCGACCGACGAGTCCATACCCGTTGCAGGCATGGGCCAAACGGGGTCCATCCACGTCTTCGGCGATCCCGAACTCGTTCGCTCCCTCACCGTGCCAGGCGACCTTGATCCCCACCTCGGCGAACGCAGCCTCCACGAACTCGCGCACCGAGTGCTGCTGGCCGGTAGCGATAACGTAGTCGCCGGGCTGGTCCTGCTGCAACATGAGGTGCATGGCCCTGACATAGTCCCGGGCGTGTCCCCAGTCGCGGCGCGCGTCGAGGTTGCCGAGGTACAGCGCGTCCTGGATGCCAAGTGCGATCCGCGCCACCGCGCGGGTGATCTTGCGGCTGACGAAGGTCTCTCCCCTGATGGGGCTTTCGTGGTTGAAGAGGATGCCGTTGGAGGCGTGCAGGCCATAGGCTTCGCGGTAGTTCACTGTTATCCAGTAGCCGTAGAGCTTGGCTACGGCGTAGGGGCTGCGTGGCGAGAACGGGGTGCTCTCCCGCTGGGGGACCTCCACCGAGTTGCCGAAGAGCTCCGACGTGGACGCCTGGTAGAAACGAGTCTTCTTCTCCAGCCCGAGTATGCGCACAGCCTCGAGTAGCCGCAGAGTGCCGAGACCATCGGAGTTTGCCGTGTATTCGGGGGTCTCAAACGACACCTGCACGTGTGACTGCGCAGCGAGGTTGTAGATCTCGTCCGGCTGCGTCTCCTGCAGAATGCGGATCAGGTTGGTGGCGTCGGTCATGTCGCCGTAATGGAGAAAGAAACGGATGCCGGTCTGGTGCGGGTCGCGGTAGAGGTGGTCCACCCGGTGGGTATTGAGAAGGCTGGACCGGCGTTTGAGGCCGTGCACCACGTAGCCCTGGTCGAGTAGGTGCTCTGACAGGTAAGCGCCGTCCTGGCCGGTGACTCCTGTTATCAGCGCGCTCTTGCTCACTGGTGGATCTCCCTGTTACTCGCCGGCGACTCGGCCGTCCGGGGCGACGGCGAGGTTTGCGAGGAACCATTCATACGTTCGCGCGATGCCGTCCCGCAATCGTGTTATCGGCACCCAACCGAGATTCTTGATGCGGCCGATGTCCATGAGCTTCTGCGGGGTACCGTCCGGCCGGCTGGTATCCCAGCGGACAGGGCCCGTGTAACCCACCACGTCGGCAACCGTGGCCGCCAATTCAGCGATGGTGGTGTCCTCACCGGTGCCAACGTTCAGCAGCCCGTCAGGGACGTCCCGCCAGCTGTCGCTCTCCAGCATCAGGCAGACCGCATCGGCCAGGTCATCGACGAAGAGCATCTCCCGCCGGGGCTTACCGGTGCCCCAGAGGGTGACAACGGGTCCCCCGTCGGGAGCGTCGCTCGCTGCCAGTCCGGCCGCCGCCCGGGCGACCTTGGCCTCGTGGAACTTGCGAAGGAGCGCGGGCAAAAGGTGGCTGTTCTCGAGGTCGAAGTTGTCCCCCGGGCCGTAGAGGTTGGTCGGCATCAGCGACAAGTAATCGGTGCCGTACTCCCGGTTGAGGCTGCGGCACAACTCGATGCCGGCGATCTTCGCTATCGCATATGCCCGGTTGGTCTCCTCCAGGGGACCGGTGAGCAGGTATTCCTCCTTCAGCGGCTGCGGAGCCAACTTCGGGTAGATGCAGGAGCTACCGAGGAAGATCAGCCGCTGCACGCCGCACCGGTGCGCCTCGCCGATCGTGTTCAGTTCGATCGCCAGGTTATCGGCGACGAACTCCCAGGGATGCTCCCAATTGGCGAGGATACCCCCCACTGTCGCCGCGGCCACGATCACGACCTCCGGGGATTCTCGCTCGAAAAAGGCGCGCGTCTGGCTCTGATCGGTGAGGTCGAGTTGGGCGTGCGTGCGTGTGATGACCTGCTGGTAGTGCCGGGTCCGCAGATCGCGGAGGATGGCGCCGCCCACCAGCCCGGTATGGCCGGCCAGGTAGATACGGCTGTGCGACTGTCGCATCGCTGTCATGGCGCTCCTTCGAGTCTTCGACCGGCGAGTCTGGTCGGTCCACGGGCGGTATCCGGCAGGCACGCTGACGCAGTACGTCGAATCTGTAACCGGTAGCGTGGTCTTCACCCCTACCCTAGAGTAACATTCGCCGCGCTTCGTGCGATAAATCGACTGGCACGCTGCTTATTCTTCAATGAGTGTTGTCTGTCGACCTACTGAGCAGCCGGCGGGCTGATGGTCCGGGAGATTCTGGAGGCCTCCTTGGAGTTGATCGCGCATCAAGAGGTGCATAGCGAGCATCCGTGCTGCGACCCCCTCTTCCTGGTCTCGCGTCCCGGCCGTACGGGCGTGAGAGGCGGCCGCGCATGCCATTGAGCGTAGTGTTCCTGAGCAGGTCGATAGCCGTCCCCTCGGGCACCGCGGCTACCCAGCGCGTCTCTCTGCTCGCGCGGTCCCTGATGGAGAGAGGCAATGAGGTTCGTGTGCTCGTGACCAGGGTCAGTGAGAGCCCCGGACAGGAGAAGAATCGGCTGTCCCGGGGGTCGATGCGGGGCGTCCGGTTCGAGTACACCACCGGGACCCCCATCAGGTCCCGCTACTTCCTAATGAGGAGATTGATCGAACTCAGGGGCTGGGTTACGGCGGCCAAGCGGCTCGCAGCCATGCGGCGCCACAAGCGGCTCGACTGCGTCTACCTGTATGCCGATGAGACCAACTGGTCGCTGGGCCGATTCCTGTTCCTGAGACTCCTTCGCTTGCTGCGGGTGCCGGTCGTTCTGGACATGTGCGAGCGGCCATGGAGACTGAAAGAATCTCCGAGTCTGCTGGAACGAGCCGGTTCGCCCTTGAGCCTCGTAACCGGAGTCGTTGCCATCTCCAGCGTCTTGGCCGATTGGGCCCGGTCGGAATTCGCCCGACTAGGCCATGCACCGTCGGTCATGAAGATACCGATCCTGATGGACCATAAGGAGTTCGATGCCGTCCCGCGCGGCAGCGTCGAGAAGCAGGTGCTCTTCGCGAGCTCACCCGCCTATTCTGAGACTCTGGAGTACATAGTGGCGGTCATGAGAGTCGTCTGGGAGAGCCACCCGTCCTGTCGGCTGATCGTCAGCGGATGGCCCAAGGGGAGCGAGCCTCCAGCTCTGCAAGCGATCGACGGGGAATTCGGGGCCAACGTGACCATGGCCGGCTTCGTCCCCCGGCCCGAGCTGCTGAGGCTCTATCGGCAATCGAGCCTCCTGCTCGCCCCGCTGTTCGACGACGTCCGTTCCGAGGCGCGCTTTCCGACGAAGATCGCTGAGTATCTGGGGTCAGGTCGCCCGGTGGTAACCACGTCTGTGGGGGAGGTCCCTCGCTACCTGACGGACGGTGAGACGGCGTTTGTGGCTGCGACCGCAGACGTCGAAAGCTTCGCCCGCAAGATCTGCGAGGCCTTGGATGACCCCGCTAAAGCTGATGCGGTCGGCGAAGCGGGTAGCCGGCTTGCCGCCTCTGAGTTCGACTATGCCGTGCACGCTGAACGCTTCGAGGCTTACCTCAGAGGCGTCTCCGGCCGCGGGGAGTCATAGAGCATCATGTGCGGGATCTTCGGCGTTTGGAACTACGAGAGCAGAGAGGCTGTCGACAGAGAACTCGTCGTGGCCGCCCGGGACTCCATGCGTCACCGGGGCCCGGATGATTGCGGCCTGTACGTCGACGACCCACAGGGCTTGGCTCTGGGATTCAGACGTCTCGCGATCATCGACCTACGCCCCGAGGGCAATCAGCCGATGACCAATGAAGACGCGACGAAGTGGCTGGTGTTCAACGGGGAAGTCTTCAACTTCCCGGAGTTGAGGCACGACCTCGTTACAAAGGGCCACACATTCAAGAGCGACTCAGACTCAGAGGTGATCCTCCACCTTTATGAGGAGTACGGGGACCGGTGCGTGGAGCATCTACGCGGTATGTTCGCCTTCGCCTTGTGGGACTCGGTCGACCGCAGGCTGCTCCTGGGGCGGGACAGATTCGGGATCAAACCGTTGTTCGTCGCCGAGGGTGACGGGAGAATGGCGTTCGCCTCGGAACTCGAGCCCCTTCTGAGGATCCCATGGGTCGACCGCACGTGGGACCTGACCGGGCTCTCGGCCTATCTCGAGTTGGGCTACGTCCCGGCTCCGCTCACGGCCTACAGGGGCATACGCAAGTTCGGCCAAGCAACGACCGAATCCTGGGCGGCGGGACTGCAGAAGGGCGTGGGACCGGTCCGTCGGAAATACTGGGTTCCCTCTATCGCGGTCTCCCAGCCCGCGCCCTCGTACGAAACCGCCAAGGATGCGGTCAAGGAGCTACTGCTGGAAGCGGTCGGCCTGTGGATGAGAAGCGACGTTCCCTTGGGCGCTTTCTTGAGCGGCGGTCTGGATTCGTCGAGCGTGGTGGCGTTGATGCGCGCGTGCGGCAAAGAGGAGATCAAGACGTTCTCCATCGGCTTCGAGGAAGCCTCCCATGACGAGCTCGAATATGCCGGTGAAGTGGCGAAGCTTCTCGGCACCGAACACTACTCGCTGGTTGCGACTGCGTCGGATGCTCTGGATGTCATGGGCCTCCAGGCACGATTCGGCGAGCCGTTCGCAGACAGTTCCATGATCCCCACCTACCTGGTCAGCAAGTTGGCCCGCGAGCAGGTCACCGTGGCGCTCAGCGGGGATGGCGGCGATGAAGTGTTCGCAGGGTACAAGACCTACACTCATCTAGACAGATATCGCTATGTGGACTGGATGCCTTCCTCGGTGAGAGCGGGACTGGGGCGCATCGGGGCCGGGCTCATCCCGGTGCATGCTCGCGGGGGAGGCTTCGTGCGCCGGCTTGATGCCAAGCCGGAGGAGCGCTTTTTTTCGCTGGGAGCCACGCGCGACGACAGTCTCGGCATGCTGAGTCAGGACTTCAGGGCCGCAATGGCGGAAAGCCCGCAGCATCACGACTGGAGATCCGGCCTTCTCTGCGCCCCGACGGTGTCCGCCGCCCAGATCGTGGACCAGACGCACTACCTTCCCGACGACATCCTGGTGAAGGTGGACCGCTCGAGCATGGCCGTTTCGTTGGAAGCCCGTGTCCCGCTCCTCGATCACAAGCTCGTGGACTACGTCAATTCCCTGCCCCAGGAGTACAAACTGCATCGGGGCGGGACCAAGCGGATCTTCCGAGAGTGCATGGCCGCTGACCTTCCCGTGCGGGCCATCGAAAGGCCCAAGATGGGCTTCTCGGTCCCGCTCGCATCCTGGCTGGCCGGTCCCCTGTCCCAGCAGGTGCGCGAACATCTTGTGGACAACCCCTTGGGGCTGTTCGAACGAGGCGCCGTATCGAACCTGTTGCAGGTCCCGCTCACCAGGAAGACCAGCAATCAAGTCTGGCGCCATCTCATGCTCGGCGTCTGGGCCGCTGGTCACGATGACGGCCTCCCGTGGTAGGCGGGAGGGCGACGTACCTTCAGAGGTCAGGGCGCCCGAGAAGCAGGTAGGGAAGGTAGCCCCGGCTGGTTCAGCCACTTGTCGAAGAGCGAGTCAAGATCGGTCGCCGGTACCTGCGGCGCCTCCTCCTTCGCTAACGCGATGAAGTCCGATGTGCTGACATTGCCGAACTTGTGCCGGTCGGCCCAGGCCCGCATGGTACGGAAGAAGGACTCGTCGCCGACTTCCAGCCTGAGCGCGTGCAGGGTCAGGGCGCCTTTCGAATACACGAAGTCGGCGAAAAGGCTGCCCGTGCCCGGATCCGTCAGGATCTGCCCCGGTGATGTCCCCAGCTCCTTCTCAGCGCGCTCGACCTCGGCCTGAAGCCCTGGCCAACCGTCGGTGTGTTCGTACCACAGCCAGCTCGCGTACGTCGCGAACCCCTCGTTCAACCAGATGTTCTTCCACCGGCTGATGGTCACGCTGTCGCCGAACCACTGATGCGCCAACTCGTGGGCGAGGAAGCCCATCCCCGAATCGAGCTTGTTGCGCCCGAAAAGGATGAGGGTCTGATTCTCCATGGCCGCCTCTATGTCGACGTTCAGCGCCACGACGCCGCAGGCCTGGAACGGATAGGGACCGAACAAGGTGCTGAAATAGTCGATCACCTCGCCCTCTCGTGCGAACGCTTGACGGGCCTTGTCGGCGACGTTCACGTCGTAGTAGTTCCGGATGGGGACACCGCTCGACGATGTCGACGTGTCGCTGACGAAGGACCCGATGTCCACGCCCGCGAGATAGCTGGCCATGGGATCCTTCATCTCCCAGACGAACGTTTGTCGATCCCCCTGTGATTCTGTGGTCACGAGCATGCCGGTCGCCACAGCAGTGTAGGGTTTGGGGACGCTGATGCGGAAGACATAGGTCGCCTTGTCGGCGGGAGTGTCGTTCACCGGAAACCAGCAGGCGGCCCCCTCAGGCTCGTCGAATGTGTAGATCGTGCCGTTGGCCTCATGCCAGCCCCGATCGTGATCCAGCCCTTTGGGGACTCCGGAGTACGAGACCTGGACCGAAAACTGCTTGGTGCTCTCTATCACCTGGGGACAGGCTATCTTCAGGTCCTGCCCGTCGCGCTTGAAAGACGCGGCGGAACCATCGACCAGGACACTCGACACGTCGAGGCCGACAAGATCGAGGCTGAATGCTGAAAGGTCCTCCAGCGCCATGGCATTCACCACGGTTCGGGCGGCTATCCGGCCGGTACCCGGGTCCACATCGAGGGTGATGTCATAGCCGAGCACGTCGTAGCCTCCGTTGCCGGCCGAGGGTAAGTAGGCGTCGCCTCCTCCAGGAGAGCCGGTGCTCCCTCGAGCGGGCGTCACCTGACTGGTCTCGGTCTGGCCCACGGTGGTCTCCGACCGGGCGGTGGAGTTCGTCGTCGCCGCGGCCGGAACGGTCCCTGTCTGCCCCGTCGTCTCTGCAGAAGCGCACGCCGGCAGCAGCAGGACGAGCAGGAGCAATGTGAGGGCGACGCAGGCATGTCGAGCGATCGAGCGTGCAGCCATGTCTTCTCGCAATCCGGTCATGCCGACCGTGGGTCGCTTCGCCAGGACCGAGCACCTTCCATATGCTAGCAGGCTGTTGAGAACAGTAGTCCTGCCGCCAAAAGGCATGCAGGAGTAAGGACAGCATGATGCCGTTTCATCGTCGCCTCGCCCCTAACAGGATGCTGAAATAGCCCGATTGAAACGCGTCTGGCCGTCAGCACGAACGCTCGGTCAGCGAAATCCTTCGGCCAATCGGGGGATGATGCCCCTTGACAAGGTCGATTCCCGGC
>Ga0182021_10003393_pt1 | contig 18730 bp, 15 predicted proteins | sample 612E3MmetaG_FD_120493 | JGI IMG/M metagenome (GOLD analysis project Ga0182021, IMG submission 120493) | Permafrost microbial communities from Stordalen Mire, Sweden - 612E3M metaG (Illumina Assembly) | ecosystem: Environmental > Terrestrial > Soil > Wetlands > Permafrost | place: Sweden... | reverse complement strand
TGGGTTACGAGGTCTGTCCGGCAGTCGCTGCGAATACTATGTTCAGGCAGGAGCTTTTTACGGGCTCAAAGATGCGAACTGCAATTGGAGTCTTGCTCGCCGCGATGTCGCTGGTTTTCAGCGGCTGCTTTCAGGATGCTTCGTCTTCCTCGGCATCCGTCAGAACATCTCCTCAAGCCATCGCAAAAGGGATCCCTCGACAGTCCGCGCTAGAAAACAAGCAGGCAGTTGCCTATTCCGGTGCTATTCCCGGATCGATCCGTGAGTATCCTTTCCCGGCCTCCCCATATGCGGTCGATCCCCGGGATTTGGATCTTCCCAGTGTGATCGCGCCGGATTCCGGACGGCATCTGAGCGGCACAACTTCCAACAATCCATTCGCTTCCAGGCGCAGCGCGGGCCGATCTATTCAACCAGCGCAATCGCAGGACACGATAGCAGCAAGGGAGATTGCGGGCGAGCTTCTTGACCTGCCTTTTGAGTCTCTGTTCGCAAGCGTCTTCAACCGGCAAGAAACCCAAGCCACCAAAGAGGACCTTTCCAACCCCTTCGCGGACGCTAAAAAGACAGCTGATGCGGTGAAAGCGCAACCGGCGGCGGCCATTCCCTCCCTAACGTCGGCCGGGCAAACGCAAACGCCCAAGGATCAGTCTGCCGCAACCACTTCCCCCACATCCCCCACATCCTCTCAATCAGGACAATCTGTCAGCAACAGCGGCGGCATGGTCGGCAGCGACCAGAAGTTCATGTTCCTGGGTGATTTCGACGGCAGCGGCGTTTTAAAAACCGCCTACGCCAAGCGTGTGGGAGACGCAACCTTCTCTTTTGATGACGGCACACGCTCCTTTGTGATCACGGACAACATGGCGGCCGTGGAGAATCAACGTTCGTTTGTTATCGAGGATATGGACGGCGACGGGAACATGGATCTTCTTCAGACGAGCCGCGCGGCGCTGTTCGGCGCCATGTTGCTGGGGGACGGCAGCGGCAACTTCAACTATGCGAATTATTTCCTGACAGGATACGAACCGACGGTGGCTGTGCCAGGCCCCATGGGTGACGGCGGGCGCGAGGTCTTGGTAGTGGATCTTCGCACGGGCAACTTTACCTCGTTTCGCCCCTCCGGAATCTACCTTCCCTATCGACAGGGCACCTTGAGCTTTATTCCAGACTATGTTGCTCATCTGGTGGAGCTTGCAACCGGTACGGACTATCTCATGGCTGCACAGGCAGGCAATGCGCCGCGGCTCTATCAGTGGTCTCAGGGCGCGAATCTGGCGGCTTCATCTCAGGCCTTACTCGGCAATTCGAACCCCTTCGCCATCAACGACTCTCAAAGCAGCACCACGATGGGATCGGTGCAGGTATTTCAGACCGGAGCCTATGCCTCGGTGATGCTCACCAACAACCAGGGACAGGTCTTCAATGTCGCAAACGTGCACGTCTCGCCGAGGATTTTTCTCGTAATCGGCAACATTGAAAACCGCGGTACCATCGATGTTGGAGTCGCGTTTCTCATTTCCTTTAATTGATCTTCCCGCGCTGATTTTTCAGGGTATCAAGAAAGCTCTGCAATTCGCCGGCGATTTCCGGCGATAAGGAAGCGGCCTGAATTGCCGTTTGACGCGCGAGGTCAAATTCTCCCATTTCACGATAGATCGATGCGAGATGAGCCAGAATTTTAGCATCCCCAGTGGTCCGGGTCAGCTGATCCTTGCAAAGCTCGATCATAGGGTTGAATTTCTTCCTGGAGCCGTATGCATTAATGACACGATCATAGTCTGCCGTGGTTAATTGGAAACCGCGCGCCTTGATGTTCTTCCATTCGGCCGCTGCACTTTCATCACGGCCGACTGCAATATAGAGAATGACGAGGTCGAGGTGCGGTTCCTTAATGGCCGGGCAGAGGGCCACGCCCTTTGCAAACTCCTGGATCCGTTCGTCGTTGCGTCCCAAAAAAAGAAGCGCCTTGCTCTTCTCGAAGTGTACCTGGGGCCGCGTCGGGCTCAGGGCTTCTGCGCACTCCAACCTTGCCAGGACATTCTCGACAAAAGATCGGGCAAGATCAGGGTCCGTTTTCGCCACCAAGTCCGATGTGCCATTAACCAGACTCGCGAGGTACAGGTAATTACGCGCATTGGCAGGTTGGTTCCGGATGCCCTCTTCGAGATAATCGACGCCCATGCGTATGGCCGCGACTTTCTGGCCGGCCGGAATGTAAGGCGTTTGCGCCACTTCAAACGCGTAATTGGCGACCACTTCATGCAGGTCATTCCAGCCTGTGATTCGATAGGCGTCGGCTTGCTCGAAGAGGCGCATAAGCGCGTCATTGAAAACCAATCGCGGAGCCCGGGTCTGGGAATCGAGAACGTGTTCGGCAATGCGTGCCTGCCGGATCAGGCGGTTCGATGAGAAGGGCTGGCTCACGGCATACGACCACGCTACGGGCAAGATCACGACGGCTGCACCGACCGAAACCCACCCCTGCCACGAAAACCCAGGACTAACCAGGATGGGCACCACCTTGCCAGAGGCCCGACTCTTGGTCTCTCCATAGAGGTACGCGCAGTAGGCCATGATGAGGAGTCGAAGCACGTCGCTGTTGATGGTGTCGAAAGTAAAAAGGCCCTGCAATAAGTAAGCCCCAAGGAGGGCCGCCAGCATCAGGCTGTTGGCAAAGTCCTTCGTCCGCACCCAATGACGCCGGAGAAAGACGATGATCAGGCCATGAAGCGCGAGAAAAGACGCTAGGCCAACCAGCCCAGAGGTCACGCCTACATCCATCACCAGGTTGTGAGCCCGGTCGAACCAGACTTCATCCAACAGCGAACGATAGACCTCGCCGGGAAAGTGGCGGTCGAAGGCGTTCTTGAAATTCTCCAGGCCCCAACCCAGTACAGGCCGATCGAGGACGGCGTGAGCGCTCGCCCTCCAGGCCATCAGGCGTACTTCAGCAGTGGCATCCTGAGACGAGAGCATTGTATAGCGAAGCAAGGTAGGGTGGCTCCGCACCCACGTCGATCCGCGATTGAGTAAGACCACGGCCGGCGTCAGGCAGACGAACAGAATCAGCCCGCCGCAAAGAAGCCTCAATCTACGGCTCGTTCCTGTCCACAGATAAACGCCGGAAAGCAGCAGGAGAGATCCCACGAGGCCGACAAGAGCGCCTCGCGTCTGGGTCTGGTACATCCAGAACAGGCACCATGCCCCGCAGAGACCGACAAAGATCCGGCCCGCGCGGACGTCCCGGCGCAGGACAAACCAGCCCAAACTCGCGGCATGAAGAAGCAGCGCGAAAACAGCCACCGATGGAAGCGCCAAACCTGAAGTGATGTCCCCCTGCATAAAAAGATCCCAGCCGATCGCGAACAGATCAAGCAAAGCCAGAAGCACCAGCCAGGTTTTTGCCATGACCGCATAGGTGGCGCTCTTTTCTTTGCGCACGAGCAGCCACAGGGCCAGGAAAAAATCGAGCAGCATGACCGTGGCGAAAAAATTCGCATTTCCTGCCGCTCCTTCTACTCGACTCTCTTTGGGAAACTGATACAGGTAGTTCAGATTCAGGTAATCGATCATGCCCGAGAAGCCCATGAGCACGCCGGCAAACAGAGAGGCAGTAAAGAGGATCAGCCAGTCGCGCTCGCGTTTGAGAGTCTGGCTGAGGACGAAGAAGTAGGCAAGCAGGTGCACCTGCATGATCATCCCGTTCATACGCCGGAAATCACCCCACCAGCTGCTCCAGGCATCGATGCTGATGCCGGGCAATGAGCTGAGTGCCAGGATACCGAACCAGGCGAGCACGGCGTAGGAGATCAGATGCAAACGCGGCCGGTAGGCCGGATCCTTCGCGGCCAGGATTACATACAGCAAGAGCATCACCTGAACCGCGCCACGGAACAGGATGCTCTTCAGGAACATGAATGGATAATAGAAGGATTCGTTGACTACGGCCGGCAGAAATTGCGCGAAACCAGCCGTCACCAGAATGAAAAGCGCCAGCAGGCGCGGCAGCCGGCCGCCGCTTTCCTGTGGCGCGCGTGCAGGAGGTTTCTTCAGTTTGTCAGATTTCGAACGGGCCTGTTTCATGCGCGCGCAGCACCGGAGTTTAAGTCATTAAGCAAGCCATTTCCGCGCGCACTCAGGCGCGATCCCGGCGCGGCTGCAGTGCGCTATAAGCGACCGGCTCATTCTCCTTCTTGATCGGCGCCGGCGGATTTACACTCTGATCCGATTTCTTGATCGGCTTACCCTGCGAATCGAGGCGGTTCTTCTCTGATTTCTCCTGGTCCTTTTTGATCTCCTGTTGTTTCTGGTCAACATACTTGCTCACGTTACGCAAGGAATCCTTGAGCTGCTCCGTCAACTCCGAGAAACGCTCGGGGGTCCGAATCACGTGCGGCGTGATCATGATCAGCAGCTCCGTGCGCGTGGCATTGCGAGTCGTACGTCCGAAAAGAACTCCAAGAACCGGAATGTCACTCAGAAACGGCACACCGTTGTGCCCGGTGCTCTCATTTTCCCGGATCAAGCCCGCAATTGCGACGCTCTCACCATCTTTTACCGCCAGGGTGGTGTTCACATTGGTCGTGTTGAAAGTCGGGCCGAGGGAAGATGCCGTGCCTTCGGATGTGACGCTCTGCGATACATCCAGGGTCACGGTTCCACTTGCGGAAATGCGAGGAATGATCTCAAGCTCCGTACCTGTATTGGCGTATGTGGTGCTCGTGGTTGCACCGCCCGCGGCGCCGATGTAGCTGAATCCCGGAATCGGAACCTGTCCGCCGATCTGGATGTGCGCCATCTGCCCGTCGATGGCCAGGACGGCCGGCGCCTCCAGAATCCTTACTTTGGTTTTCTGGCGCAATGCGCTCAGGTTCGCCAGGATTTCCCGCGAGGCGCCAACAAATGCGAAACTGGCTGCGGAAAGCGCTCCCGTGCTCGCATCGATGGCACCGGTCGTCAGCTGCTGGCCCGACTGTGTCGCCCCCAAAGTTGCCGACACTCCGAAGCTGAGATCGTCCGTCAAATCAATCTCGAAGATGCGCGCTTCGATAATCGCCTGCCGGGGCAGCACGTCCATCTTCCTGATCGTCTCCAAAAGAAGCTCGTAGTCCGCGGGGCTTCCCTGAATGATCAACGAGTTGTTGACGTCGTCGGCGACGATGCGGACGGGACCTTGTAGGCCTGAAAACGCGCCCGTGGTCAGAATCTGCGCCGACATGGTCGGTTGTTGGCTCAAGCGTTGGCCGCCAATTTGACTCCCTTGGCTTCCCATAATACCCCCCTGGTTGCCGCCAAAACCGGCCATGCCGGCGCCGGCGCCGCCGCCGTAAGGACTTTGGGCGTTTATCCCCTGGTTCGTAGTCGTGCCCTGCATCGACGTAGTCGATCGATTGCCGCCCTGCGTGCTGCCGAATGGAGTATTTCCAGCGCCGCGTGGGTTCGCGCCGGACACTCCTCCAGCCTGGTTGCTTCCTTGCGTTGTGCTCCCCTCGCCGCCAAACAAGAGTCCCAGAACCTGGGCGATACTGGATGCGGTACTGTTTTCAACCGGGTAGATGAAAGTCTGGACGCTTCCCGTCTTGGTATCGAGTCTGGTAATCCAACGCTTTACTTCTTCCAGAGCTCTCTTGGAGTTCGCCATGATCAGGATGGCGTTCATGCGGTCGAGTGAGACCATGTTCACACCGGTGGTGCTATCCTTGGCACCGCTGCCGAAGACCTTCTTCAGGTCGTCGAGCACGTCGGCAGAAAGATTGTTTTTGATATCGACCAGCTCGATGAGGTCCGAGTCAAGATAGCCGTTATCCAGCAGGCGAACGATCTCCGTCAATTTCTGTATATTGTCGGTGTAGTCCGTGATGATCAACATGTTTTGGCGATCATAAGGCATTATGACGCCGCCCTCGGTCATAAACAGCCGGAGCGGTTCCACCAGCGTCGAGACAGGAACGAATTCCACGCGGATCACTTCGGTTACTAAATGCGGAACCGCCGGAGTCGGCGTCGACTGCGCCGGGGGAGTCGCAGGCGCTTGTGATGGCGCCGGAGCGGGAGTCGGTGGGGGCGGCCCGCCCTGCCGGCCGCCATTTGGGGGCGGAGTGGCAGCTGGAGGTGCGGTGGCTTTAGTTGGTTCGCTTGTATTCGCCTCTGCTTTTTTCGCCGCCTCCTTGTCTGCAGCAACCTTGTCCGGAGGGATCGGCGGCAGACTTTCCACCACTTCAAGTCCTTCCTTCAAACCTTGAGAGATCGGCACGATTTTGTAAATCACCCCTGATTTCACCAGGGCCGCATTGTTGCTTTTCAAAATGAGATTGAAGATGGGCAGCACATCTTGTTGAATCGACACCGGGGCGGTGCTGTGGAATGTGACATTTCCTTTGATGTCCGGATCAATCAGGATCGGCGAAATGTTCAGCAGGTCGGCGATCTGATTGATCAAATCGTACAGTGGCGCATTGTCGAAGTTCAGCTTGATTTGATCGCCGGCCGCGGTTGCATGCTGAGCGGCTCCCGGGGGCGGTGTTGCCGGAGCTGCGGGGTTTTGTGCCGGCGCCTGTGCCGGTGCTTGAGCTGGTGCCTGGCCTGGCGCGCCCTTCTGCATGTCCTGCAGGAGCTTTTGCAGGATCAGCTTTCGCTGCTCATCGGTCTGCTGTTGCTGCTGTTGTTGTTGCTGCTGCTGCTGAGGGTCGCTCTGCGCGGCAGGCTGAGATCCAGTCCCGGCTATCGTAACAGTGCCGCTCGCAGCCGCTATCAGTACGAAGCAGGCAATCCAGGGATTTTTATTCATGGTTTGCACGTGGTTTCCTTTTTAGGACGATATTGATTACTTTTTCACAGGATTCTGGGTCTGAATCGGGGGCGTGGGCTGATTCACAATCTGCCCAAAGGGCGTGTTGGTAACCACCTGACCCTGCGTATTGATGAACTGGTTTGGGTACAAATTGCCCTGGTTCACAGGCGCCGTGGTCTGCTGCGCCGGCTGATTGACCCCGCGAGCCGCGCCCGGCTGTTGCATGGGAACGACCTGCTGCTGGTTGCCGCGGCCTCCGGCCGGGTTCTGCCCACCCGCCGCGCGGTTGTTCACCCCGTTGATTACCCCTATGCCACCGGCATTTGCGCCTTGCCCTCCGCCCGCCTGAGCGCCGAAATTGACGACTCGCGTTTGCAGAATAGGCGTCTTCCCCACCTGCGCGGGTTTGGATGTGTCGGAAAGTGGAATGATTTCGCGACTGGCGCCGTATTCCAGAACGATGTTTTGCTCGGTAATATCGGTGATCGTAAACCCTTGATAGATGTCCCCGATCCTCATGGTCTGTGTCTTATGTATGCCTGATTGCGATGAGGTATCGATGATCAACGCCGTTTTTTTCGGGCCCGCGATCATGGCGCCGACCAGAATGGGTGGATTCGAAAGCGTCTTGGTCGCAGGCTGCTGACTCGTGTCCGTCTGTTCTTCCAGCTTACGGGATTGGGCGAACAGATTTTGATTATAGATGGACGAAAACTGCGCATCATTGAGTTTCTGGAGCGGCTGAGCCTGAAAATGAACGTTCTCAGACCCTGTCTTTTTCTTGGCGGGTTGAATCTTTGCGATGCTGTTATCGGCCTTGAAGCTCTCGATGGAGAACTTCAGCTGCCAGCCGATTAGGACTGCCGCCGCGAGCAGCATCAGATTGATTGCGATCCATTTCTTTGTCACGTTGCCCTCACTTTACACCGGCGCCTATTGGCCGCCGGCAGTCTTTCCCGCCGCCTTTTGCGCAGGCGCGGGAGTCGCGATGTAGCCGATTATCTTGAGGCTGGGAACCATGATTTCATCCCTGTTACGCTGAGGCCGGCTGATGATCTGCAGGTTCTCCACTTTCAAAAACTTGTCGTTGTTCTCGATGGCAGTCAAAAACCGTATCAGCTGGTCGATGCTGCAGTTGATGTCCAGACCGACTGATATCTTGGTGAGGACGTCCTGTTTCTGATCCTGCTGGGGGGTATAGCGCGTAATCTCTACCTGACTTGCGTCGGCAAACTCTCGCAGCACCTTCTGAATATAGGCGCCAGCCGCGGCGGCGTTGTCGCCAGGCAGAAGCCGGTCCTGATCCTCCTTCAGCCTTTCCTGGCCAACAGCGATCCGCGCCTTGTAGCCTTCCTCCAGACCCAAGATCTCCCGGTCCTGGCGCAACGCGTTCTGACTTTGCCTGACCGTGACGTCAAGATCTTCCGGAAGAACCCGGGGAACGACATAAAAGGCTATCACTGCAGCTGCAATCACGCCCCCAACAATCAAAACCCTTTTTTCTCTCGTCGTTATCTTCAAGGTTTATTTCTCGCACTTTGCTGTAAATGTGAACACTTCCTTATGAGTCTGCGCATTTGTGTAGATGGGTCCCTGAGGGGACACATCTTTCAATAGCGGCGACTTTTCCAATTTGGGAATCAGGTCGACAGAAGAAGACGGGGGACTCTGGCCCGCCAGCGTTAGTGCACAATCATTGTTGATGTACATCGTGAGGTAAGAATCCATCGGTAGCAGAGTGGTCAACTCCTGGAGGATGGGCAGGTTCTGATCCTTCTTGCGCAACAGGTCTTCCATCAATCCCGCCTGTTTTTCCAGGTTTTCCGCCTGAGTTTTTAGAGCCTTGATGCTATCCACGCGCGGCTTTAATTCGTCAGTGGCGCTTTCCAGATCGCGGACGAAAACTCTCTCCTGAAACAGCTTGTGAACGCCGAGTCCGGCAAGGCCGGCGAGGACGGCCAGACCCAGAATGATGGTGGGAATGTAGGCCCAACGCTTCTGGCGCACTCGATGCTCGACAGGCAGAAGGTTGAGCCGCATAGCCAGGCGGCGCGTGATTCCTGAATAAGCAAGTCCGAGCGACGTTGCAGCCTCCTGGATCAGCCCTCTATTTTGCGGCGGCATCTCAAAGCGGAGACGCGTGCGGACGAGTTCACACTCCGGCATATCCTCCCCGAGATCCTGCAGCACACTCTCCGATGCTTCGCCTGCCAGGATGATGCCCTCGATAGTTTCATCAGAGTCCATTCTCACCTTGCCGACAGCGGTCTCCATCTCGTCCAGCAGGAGTTTCTTCCATGGGGTTTCGTCCGGCTTGACAGTTTCGCGTGCGTAGACTACCGCGCCGTTGCGCAATACCGAGAGTTCGATGCCTCCCGGCCGCAGGTCGGCCAGGACGAATGTTCTGTCCTTGCCATCGCCTTGCGTTCCCAGGAACATGTTGGCGAGGGCGACCGAGCCAGCTGTGATAGTGGCTGGACGGATGCCGAGATCGATCATGAACTGCAGGTGCGCATCCAGTGCGGATTTTCGAATCATGCAGACAAGGACCTGCAACTTCTTGGCGGATGGATCTTTCCGGAGAAGTACGTAATCGTAATAGAGTTTTTCTTCTTCCGTGGGCTCGAACGACTGAACCTGAAAGAGCACAACCTGTTTCAGGTTGTCTTCCACTTCTTTGGGGAGATCGAGATATCGCAGGATAACGTCTTTGCGGGGAATGCCGAGGACGATGTTTTCCCGGCTCACCTTCTCGCGCTTGAAAAAAGCGTCAAGTTCGGCACGCACTTCACCTGGGGCGCGGTCGCGATAGGCGGCTATCCGGAGAAAGCTGGTAAACACACCGCCGGCAAAGTTGCTCCGGAGGCAGGAAATCAGCAAATCCTCCTGCCCGATTTCAATTCCTACACTGCTCTTGAGATAGATCACGTTTTGCCTTATCAGTTCACTATGTTTTCATTCCAATAGAGGATCCGGTGTTTGGTGACTTCGCGCGGGTCCATGCTCACGATCGCACGAATCACTCCCATCGCTTTCGAGCCGGTGCGATGGCCGTGGGCCGTGAGGGAAAATATCGTGCCGCGCTGCGTCGTCAACAGCGCCAGCACCCCCGGTCCCTGCCCGACTTCTTTGCTGAGATCCTCCATGGACAGGAAGGGGCTCTGTTGCACACGCTCGAATATCTTTTGCGCCAGCTCCGGCGGCATGCTTGGAATTGACATCAGTACCGGCAGGGAAGCGTAATTAACATTGATCGAGTTCCGATTCGTATAGACCGTGAAGTAGCGTGCAATTCCGTAGCGGTCGATGATCTGCCCATCGGGCGTCTTTTGACGATGCCCGAAATAGTAGTCCTGTGTCACGCCACGAATCAGCAACAGTTCTTCCATACTGGCCAGTGCTCCATTCCGGGCTAGATAGGGAGGCTGCAGGCCCTGGTAGTAATCGTTTTCAGCGCCGTTGGGCAGGGCAATGTTGTCGGCGTCACGCCAGTCAGTGATGGAGTCCGCGATGATGTCCATGTCCGGACTCTGGATGCCGATCGCTGAAAGAAGTGCCTTGATTTGATCTTCACTTGCATAGTTGATGTTAATCTTCCCCAATTCGTCCTGAACGTTCACTACATATTCCCCATCTCCGAATTGGCCTGTCACTTTGCCCATGTCGATTGCATCTGCCTGCTGCGTTTGCATCGCGGCTGGCTGCATCTGGGTCAAGAAGCTCTTCACGTAGATCTGGTAGATCGTGGATTCGATGCCCGCGCGCGCAATGTAATACCCATCTGTCATATCGCGCCCGTTGCGCGCCGCCGCGGCTTCGACGAAGGTCTCTCGCGAGAAACTGAGCGTGATGACCGCGAGAATCGTCAGAATCCACAGAAGGGCGATCAAAACGACGCCGTCATCTGCCGGTGCGCGGGTTTCCCGCATTGGGATTCCTCCCCCGGTTGCCGGACGGGTTGATAAGGCCGAGTTGCATATTATTGACCTTGGACGAAATGGGTATCACGATTTGCCGGGTCTTGATGGCGCTGGCAGCCTCCTGCTCAGAGATGGTTATTCTGAGGGCCGACGGCAGGCTCATGTAATCCAAGCCGCTCCAATCGCTTACCCATTGAGGAGCGATTTCCGTCGTCCCGGGGTCAAAATACTCGAAGGACGCACCCAAGAGATGATCAAAAATCGTGAACGTGGGCTCGTCACCCTCTCCAAAGACCTCGGCCTGCGTCGGATCTCCGCCAAGATAGGGCGTCTCTTTCTCAACCAGCGAATAGGTACCGTCCGATCCGGAGACGACATCGTATTCCACAAAGGCCATGCCAGGAATATCCTGGAAATGGAGCGCACACGGCGAGAGAAACTGCATGCCCGAGTCCGAACCGACGAATATTGGATACTGTCCCATGCCGGTTTGCGGATCGATCGGCGGAAGCAGAGGCGACATCGAGGCTACCTCCTTCTGCATCAGATCGAGCGTGGCACGGTGTTGCTGATTTGTGTCGATCGAGTCGGTGCCGCGTTTCCAGGAGGCAATCGTGATGCGCATGACTCCCCAAACGCACAGCGCGATCAGCGCGATCAGCGTCACGGACACGAGCATCTCGATGAGGGTAAAACCCTCCGTCCCGTTGCCCTGACTTCTATTGCCCGGCTTCCTCATCGCTGCACCTGTGCCGCACCCGGGAGTTCCATGGGATTTACTAATTTCAGCGTTTGCAGCTCAAAATCGGGCTTCTGCGAATTGGGCTCTGCGATCTGGACGAGATAGGAAAGCACTTTGGGCGGCGCCATGGCATTTACGACCGCCTGGTTCGAGCCGTTAGAATTCGGCATGAGGAGGGATTGCACATTATCCGGCAGGGGCATCTCGACTTCGGTGACGACAACCGACCAGCGCGACCCGTCGTCGAAATCTCCTCCCAAAGTGGTAGCTCCCCGAATCGTGTCATCCAGCAAAGTCAGTTCCATCACATCATGGGCATGCTCAATCGCGCCGGCGTGAATGCGCACTCTGCGGATGTTGCCGAGCGAGCTCGAGATCAGAGATAGGGTCAGCGCCGCACCTATCGCCAGAATCGTCAGCGCGACCAGCACCTCAAGCAAAGTGAAGCCTGACTCGCGTTTCATGGAATCTTCGCCCCCTGATCCGGCACCACTCGCGCAGATCCCGTAATGGCATCCGTGGCGATCTTCAGACTGGCGCCCGTGTCGGCCACCAGCACTACCAGTGCGCTCTCCGCACTTCCATTGGGAAGGAATCGAACCAGCAGCGGGGCCTGGTCAGCTTGTGCTGGTGCAGCGCTCTCCGTTCCTTTAGAACGGGTCACTCCTTCGATTCGGACATCTCTCGGCATGGACATCGAACGGGCGCCGTCCCCGACCTCGTCACTTACCGTGATGCGCTGGTTTTGACTGTCGATCTGCACAACCATGATCTTCTGCTCTGTCACCGCTGTCTCGCGCGCGAGGCGCATGGCGCCGATGACGTCACGCCCGACGGCACGCAATTGAAAGGCTGTCCGACCGCGAGCGAGCGACGGAATTGTGATGGCCGCCACCAGGCACATCACGAGCAGAACGAGGACGATCTCCACCAGCGTGAAGCCGTCGTTCCGCCATCGCGCGCCGGCCTCATTTCCAGTTCGTAATATCTTGGTTGTCACCATCGCCGCCTTCCACGCCATCCGGCCCGTAAGAAAGCAGGTCAAACTCATTGTTGTGGGTTCCCGGGAAACGATAGATATAGGGTTTGCCCCAGGGATCCATAGGCAATGCTTTCTTAAGATACGGACCTTTCCAGGCTTCGAGGTTGCCGGGGTTAGAAACCAATGCCTCCAAACCCTCGGCATTGTTCGGATAGCGGCCGACATCGAACGCGAACATCTGGAGGGCGCCCTCGAATTCAGCGACCTGCAGCCGTGCGATCTGTGCCTTGCTCTGCGAGAGGTGTTTGAAAACATTGGGCACTACCAAGGCCGCCAGCATCGTCAAAATGACGAGCACAACAATGAGCTCAATTAGCGTAAAGCCGCTTTCCTCGTTCCTCTTTCCTATATCCGGCATAGTTCCTCCCGTGTAACGCACGAAACCGGGTCATCGCCAGCAAACATCCTCATTCTAATCCGTCGTGTTCGAGTGCCATTTCCTGAGACTCGGCGGCTGTCAAGGCAGCGCCGCTTATGCCTCTTAAAGCGGCACGTCATTAATGCTGAAGATAGCCATCAGCATCGAAACGACTACCGTACCTATGATGATTCCCATCAACAAAATCAACGCAGGCTCAAAGAACGCAATGAGGTTCTTGACCGCATTCCTGACTTCCGTGTCATAAACTTCCGCCACCTGAATAAGCATGGTGTCCAGCTTGCCTGATTCTTCGCCCACTTCAATCAAATGCATGGCCAAGGGAGGGAAAACGCCGCTGTGCTTCATAGGCTGCGCGATGCCCTCCCCTTTCTTGATTCCGTTGCGAATCGGCTCGATGGTTGTAGCAATCCCCTGGTTGGAGAGGATTTCCCGAACGATAGTCATCCCCTGCAGCAGCGGGACTCCGCTGTGTAGCAGCGTTCCAAGTGTACGTGAGAAGCGCGCCACCTCGACTTTTCTCACGACAGGTCCCCAGAGAGGCAGCCGGAGCAGCCAGCGATCCCATTGCAGGCGCCCTTCCGGCGTATTTCGCATGCGGCGCAGGTAAATCGCGACCAGGAACACGACGCCCGCCACCAGCCACCAATACCCAGTGAAGACTCCGCTCACGTTCTGCAGGATCGTCATCGGCAAAGGCATCGGCACGCCGATGTCGTGGAAAACACCGACGAACTTCGGCACGACAAAGAACATCATGATCGACACACTGACGACCGCCACGAAAGACAGCAGTGCGGGATAGATCAAGGCGCCGAAAACGTAAGACCGGAGGTTTTCGCTGGTCTCCAGAAAGGCCGTCAACCGGCCCAGAATCTCTTCCAGCACGCCTCCAATTTCACCGGCGTGAACCATGTTGACGTACACCTTGGGAAACACTTCCGGATACTGTCCCAGCGCTTCAGAAAAGGACTTTCCTTCCTTGACGGCCTTGAGCACGTTCTGAATCACTTCTGCGAGAGCGGCGCTCTCCGCCAGCTTACCCAGAACAGCAAGGCTGCGATCGAGCGGAATGCCTGACCTGACCAAGGTATGCAGCTCGTGTGTGAACACAAGAAGATCTTTTTGGCGGACTCTTTTCCGTTTCCAGGGCAGGGCAATTTCTCTTGTGAAGAGAGTCTTCTGTGCCGCGGCGCCCACTCGAATGGGCAGTAATCCCATCTCCTGCAGTCGCAGCGACACGGTGCCGGAATCGGGAGCTTCCATGCTTCCCGCAACCAGCTTTCCCTCCTGGGTTGCGGCCCTGTACGAATACGCCGCCATAGGTCTCCCGTCCGTCACGCATCCTGCGTCACACGCAGGACCTCTGAAATTGTCGTCAATCCCTGTTGCACCTTATGCCAGCCGTCATCCCGGAGCGAACGCATGCCGAATTCGAGCGCCTTCTTGCGGATCTGGCCCGAATCGGCCTTGCCCACCGTCAGCTTTCGCACCTCGTCATTGGCAATCATAAGTTCGTAAATGCCCAGACGCCCGATGAAACCCGTTGTGGCACAACGCTCGCAACCGCGACCTTCAAAGAATCGCCCTGCCTCGTGGCCGTTGCCGCGGCGGAAGCCGATTTCATCAAGCATCTCCGTCACGGGAAAAACCTCGACCCGGCAGTGAGGGCAGATGACTCGAACCAGCCGCTGAGCCAGTACTCCCAGCAGCGAAGAAGCAATCAGATAGTCTTCCGCGCCCATGTCCACCAGACGCGTGATTGCGCTTGGCGCATCGTTGGTGTGCAGCGTCGAAAAGACCAGGTGCCCCGTCAATGCCGCGCGGATCGCAATTTCCGCAGTTTCCAGGTCGCGTATTTCACCGATCATGATCACATCCGGATCCTGACGCACGATGTGGCGCAACCCGGCTGCGAAGGTGAGCCCGATTTGAGGATTGACCTGGATCTGATTGACGCCGTCCATCTGATACTCAACGGGATCTTCGATGGTGATGATTTTCTTGTCGGGCAGATTGATCGTATCCAGGGCACTGTAAAGAGTCGTCGTTTTCCCGCTGCCGGTCGGTCCGGTGACCAGAAGAATCCCGTGCGGCCGGCGGATAAGCCCCTCCAGTTCGTGCAGGGAATTCTCGGCAAGGCCCAGTTTACGGAGATCGTAAAGGCTGCTGTTGCTCTTATCGAGGATGCGCATAACCACGCTTTCGCCATACATCGTGGGAAGCGTGGAGACGCGCAAATCGACGTCCTTCCCGAGAACCTTAAGCTTGATGCGGCCGTCCTGCGGCAGCCGCCTCTCGGCTATGTTCAGCTTTGCCATGATTTTGACGCGGCTGATAATCGCGGCCTTTAGTTTCTTGGGAGGGGATTCAACGTCGTAAAGTATGCCATCGATGCGGTAGCGAACCTTGAGGTCCTTCTCGAAGGGCTCAATGTGGATGTCGCTAGCTCTGCCCTCGATCGCCTTGGACATGATCAGGTTGACAAGCCGGATCACAGGAGCTTCCGAGGCAAGATCCTTCAACTGCTCGATGTCCTCGATTTCATCCGAAAGGCCCTCAATATTGCCGTCATCGATCCCTTCTATGATGCGGCCAAACGTGGAAGCGGCGGACCCATAAAGCCGCTCGAGGACGTCCATGATTTCGCTTTCGGCGCCCAGCAAAGCCTTCACCGCAAATCCGGTCGACTGCCGCACAAGATCCAGCGTGGCATCGTCAAGAGGATCCGTAATTGCCACGGTGAGAACGCCGTTTTCCAGCGCCACCGGAACCAGTTTGCACTGTTTCATGAACCGAAGAGTGAGAACGTTCTCCAGCACCGGGACTGCCGGGTATTCCGGCCCGCCGATGGTGCGCACGTGGATGTGCTCAGACACGACGGCAAGGCAATCCTTCTCGGAAACATAGCCGAGATCGACGAGCAGCTTGCCGAGTTTCTCCCTGGACTCCGCCTGAAGATTGAGGGCCGTGCGCAGCTCCTCCTCGTCAATCAGGCCTCGTTCCAGAAACACCTGGCCAATCAGTTTGCGCGATTTAATATCCTGGACTTTAATACTCAACGATTTTCACCTTCTGCTTGAACTCGTTGTACTTGTCCTGCCGGTTGCCTGGATCACTGATGTCGCTCTTGGAAACGCTCAAAATGAGCGTTTTGGATTCCTTGCCCCCTGGAATCAAGGGGTTGAACTCTTCAAAGTACGCCATAATCGCTATCGACTCATTTTTCTGCAACTTCACAAATCCAGAGCCCGAATTTAGAAGAATCCGCACAAGCTCATCCTTCAATCCGTCGATGCGCCTCTTCTTCTCCTCGGGACTGAGGTCCTCCCCGTTCTTCATCATTCCGAACGGTGTCGATGTCATCGCCCGTTTGATATTCACCACAAAGTGAAACACGTATCCGTAACCGGGCAGGTAACCCCCTTTCGGCTGCTGCACCAGTCCGAATGGACCACTGAACGTCCTATCAATGGCTCCGTTGATGGCAATTTCGAAATTCTGGATCTCACGGCTCGCCCCGGCATAGTCGGTCTTCGCCTCGCCGCTGTTCTGAACAGACAGGGGCAGGCACCCGAAACACAAAGCCAGAGCCACAAGCAAAATGCTATGCTTCCCGGCCACCCAATTCACTTTTATCCCCTTTCGATCGGTTATGCAAGTTCCAAGCAAACAAGCTAGTTCCGGATGCGATTTTCCTTGATCTGGTGAGTAATGTCGCGAAGTTCCATAGCTCGGTCGGCATCCTGTGTATCCATCATGCGTTGGATCATCTGGCGATTGGATTCCTCGGAAATGTCCAACACACGATCCAGAATGGCCTTCATTTCATCCTTTGTGTAGAAGTTGGCGGCAGGCGGCGATTGCGAAAACAGGCTCGTATGGAACGAGAATCCGTTATTATCCCACCGGATTTGCGCATTGGATAGCCCGAGAAGGGCCAAGGTAACCAGCGCAGCAACCGCGGCATAGCGGACCATGTTCCAATACGGGAGCCGAAAGACGCGGCGAGACGGGACTGGTTGCGCTATCGTCACAGGCCGGAGCGGCGGCTCATCTCTCCATACCTTCAATGTTGTGCGAAGCGCCCTAAGAGCGGCCAACTCCTTTTGACACGAAGAGCACGAGCGGATATGCGCCAGCAGTTCAGAGTTGGCAGAAGGGGTCCCTTGCTCGTCATAGAGCAGATCCACAAATTGTTCCTGGATTTCATGGCATTGCATATCGTATTTCCCGGTTTCTAGCGTCACGAACGGATGCCGATTTTGGTCAGATTGCGTTGAACTCCCCTGAGGCCGTGGTACAACCTGGATTTGGCTGTAGACAGCGGACAATCCATCACCCTGGCGATTTCCTCCAGATTCAACCCCAGGTATTCCTTCAGGATTATGGCGGTGCGGTGCTCCTCGCTGAGTCGCAGAAGCGCCTTCTGAATCAATTCCCAGGTCTCGACGGACTCGAGCGCGCTGCTTCCAGCCGTTACGGGCACAGTCAGATCCCCGCTCCCATCTTCGTTGTACTGTAACGGATCGTCCAGAGATATGTCGGCCGATCGCCTGCGCCATTGCGTTCGGCAATGGTTGAGGGCAATCCGATAGAGCCAGGTGGGAAAGCTAGCCGGATCCCGCAAGCTGCCCGCGGACTTGTAGACCGAGATAAACGTCTCCTGCACCACATCCTGCGCATCCTCACGGTTTCCAAGATAACGCCAGGCGAAATTGAAAATCTTGGTTTCCCACTGTCTGACCAGCTCGGTAAACGCCTGTTCGTCACCCTGGATAAATCGTCGGATCACCTGGTCTGCCTCACGCCGATTGGGATCTCCACTGCTGTCCGACAGGATAGGGACGCAGACGACCGTTGAAAAGTCTAAATGAAAAGTGGGACACGCCACTTTCCCGACAACCGCATTGCCCGATCACTTGATGGATCTCGAAAAACGGCATGGTTGACTTTAGGAGCCCGAGCGAAAATCAGGAGCAATTCCTAAAGCTCGGTGCGGTAGTTCGGGGCCTCCTTGGTCACCAGCACATCGTGGACGTGACTTTCCTTGAGCCCGAAACTAGTGATGCGGATAAAGCGGCCCCGCCTTCTCAATTCACTAATTGTGCGGCAGCCGCAGTAACCCATGCCGGCCCGGAGCCCGCCGGTAAGTTGAGGGATCATTACCTCGATGCTTCCCTTATAAGGGACCATTCCTTCTATGCCTTCGGGTACCAGCTTTTTTTCCAGGGAAACATCTTCTTGGCCGTATCGATCCCGGCTTCCCGCTTTCATTGCTTCCAGCGAGCCCATGCCGCGATAGACCTTGTAGCTCCGATTCTGGTAGAGGATCGTTTCTCCAGGACTTTCATCGGTACCGGCGAGGAGCGAGCCGATCATCACGCAATCTGCTCCGGCTGCCAGCGCTTTGGTAATGTCTCCTGAATATTTTATGCCGCCGTCGGCAATGAGAGGAATCCGGGCTCGCCGGGCTGCCTTGGCACAATTCAGGATGGCGGTAATCTGCGGTACGCCGGATCCGCTAACGACGCGAGTCGTGCAAATCGATCCGGGTCCCATGCCGACTTTGACGGCGTTGGCGCCGGCGCGTATTAAATCCCGGGTCCCGGCTTCGGAAGCTACGTTTCCAGCAATGACGTCCAGGTCGGGAAACTTGCGTTTGATGTGCGTGACTGCCGAGATCACCCGCGAAGAATGACCATGTGCCGTATCAACGACGAGTGCGTCGACTCCTGCTCTCACCAGGACGGCAGCGCGGTCCAGATAATCTCCGGTGGCTCCCACAGCGGCGCCGACCCGCAACCGTCCGAGATTATCCTTGCAGGCATTGGGATAGGCGATTTTCTTCTGA
>Ga0182021_10003392_pt1 | contig 18731 bp, 16 predicted proteins | sample 612E3MmetaG_FD_120493 | JGI IMG/M metagenome (GOLD analysis project Ga0182021, IMG submission 120493) | Permafrost microbial communities from Stordalen Mire, Sweden - 612E3M metaG (Illumina Assembly) | ecosystem: Environmental > Terrestrial > Soil > Wetlands > Permafrost | place: Sweden... | reverse complement strand
GTTGACTTTCACTCCCTTTTTGGATATCGTAAGTGTCCATGGCCTAAGCTCAACAACAGGCTTTTCTCTTGTCCGGTCGTCTCTCTGAACGAGGGGCTTCGCGGACGTTTTTGTAAGGACACTGCTCATGCGCAAGCGCTTTTCGCTGGTCACATTGCTCGGGCTCATCGTGCTGAGTCTTGGAGCGGGAGCTCTGTTGAACCGGATGATCTCCGGCGATACCATCTTTGACCAGCTTAACAAGTTCAAAGACGTCCTGAGCCTCACGGAGAAGTACTACGTGGAGGACGTCGATACCCAGAAATTGACCGAATCGGCGATCAACGGGCTCCTGAACCAGCTCGATCCGCATTCGGTGTACATACCCGCCTCGCAGATGCAGCGGGTGACCGAGGAATTCCAGGGAAGTTTCGAGGGGATCGGGATCGAGTTTCAGGTTCTGAATGACACCCTCCTGGTCGTCGCGCCGATCGTCGGCGGTCCCAGCGAAGCGCTGGGGATCCAGGCGGGCGACAAGATCGTCCGCATCAACGATTCTTCCGCTGTCGGCATAACGCAGGAGGGGGTTCAGAAGAAGCTGCGGGGCCCGAAAGGGAGCAGGGTGAAGGTGACCGTGTTCAGGGCAGGCATAGCCAACCTGCTGGATTTCGACATCACACGGGACAAGATCCCCATCTACACCGTGGATGCGTCGTTCATGCTCGACGGGAAGACGGGCTACATCAGCGTCACGAGGTTTGCGGCCACGACGCACGACGAGTTCCTTGAGGCGATGGCGAAGATGCGCGCCGCCGGGATGAAGCAGGTTGTGCTAGACCTGCGGGGGAACGCGGGAGGGTATCTTGAACAGGCGTTCAAGATGGTGGACGAGATCATGCCTCGCGGGCGCAAGATCGTGTACACGAAGGGCCGCCGGCCGGAATTCAACGACGAATATATCTCCTCCGGGTCGGGACGGTTCACGGAGCTGCCGCTGATCGTTCTGGCCAACAACGGCTCCGCCTCCGCCAGCGAGATTGTGGCGGGCGCCGTGCAGGATTGGGACCGGGGGCTCATCGTGGGCGAGACCACGTTCGGGAAGGGACTCGTCCAGCGGCAGTTCGATCTGAAGGATGGATCCGCATTCCGGCTGACCACCGCCAGATACTACACCCCGAGCGGGCGGCTCATCCAGCGGCCGTACGACGGCGACAAGATGAAGTACGCAAGGGAAGCGTTTGAGCGCTCCGAAACGGAGGGGGAGAACATCACGCATACCGAGGAGAAGGATTCCACGCGGCCCGTCTTCAAGACGATGGGCGGACGCGTGGTGTACGGCGGAGGCGGCATCACCCCCGATTACATCGTGAAGGCGGACCACCTCGGCGAGTACAGCGTGCAGCTTCGCAGCAAGAATATCTTCCTTGAGTTCGCCAACCAGTACCTGGAGGCGCACGGGGCCGAGCTCAAGAAGGAATACGGCAAGGATGTGGCCCGGTTCGCAAAGGAATTCGAGGTCAAGGGCGCGATGCTCGACCAGATCGTGGAGCTAGGCAAACAGAAGAAGGTGGAGTTCAAGAAGGACCTGTACGAGAAGGACCTGCACTATATCAAAGCCTTTGCCAAGGCGTATATCGCGAGGAGCATCTGGGGGAACGAAGGGTCGTCGCGGGTCATCCTCCTCGAAGACAACCAGTTCACCAAGGCCATGACGCTGTTTCCCGAGGCTGAGCGCATCGCTCGCAATCTCTCCAGCCTTCGCTGAATCAGGTCGCACGAAAGGACGGCTCTCCGTCTTGACGCTCCAGAAAGGCTGTGACGCCCGGGCCCGGCGCATGCAGGGCCGGCGGCTCCTGTGTGCCGCCACCGTGGTCCTTGCCGTTTTCGCGCCGGCGCGGGGGACGGGTCAGCAGGCGCCTTCCTCGCACGTCCTTCGTGAGGGGGAGGAGCTGACGTACAATGTCCGGTACGGGCCGTTTGACCTGGGGTCTGTGCGCATCAAGACCCTCAGCCGTTCGCAGGCCCAGGCTTCGGTCAGATATGAATGCAAGGCCCTGATCGATTCCTACCCGAAAGTCCCCTTCGTCGATCTTCACGCCGTGTTCGAGAGCATCCTGGATACCGCGTTCTTCTCGCACCGGTTCATCGGGAAGCTCAAGCAGGACGACCGCTGGGACTTTTCCCGCTACCTCTTCGATTACCCACGCCACCTGGCATACCTCGAAAAAGGTGAGCACGACACCGCGGTGACGAAACGCGATACGGTGTCCGTTGACGCGGCGTTCCAGGACGGCCTGTCGCTGTTCTTCTACGCGCGCGACCAGCTCTTCTCGGGAAAAACAGTCGATGTCCCGACGATGATCAACGAACAGAAAGTCAACACGAGGATTGAATTCCTGGGGAAGCGCGACGGGGTGGAGATCGACGCCGTGGACTACCCGGTCGACGTCGTGGGGTTCGAGGGGCATGCGGAATTTGTGGGGATCTTCGGGTTGACCGGCGGCTTCGAGGGTTGGTTCAGCAACGACGAGGCGCGTGTTCCGATCATGGCGAAGATGAAGGTGATCATCGGCAGCGTGACCATCGAGTTGATGCAGTGGAAGCGCCAGGGCTGGACGCCGCCAAAGTCGAAAGGATGAGCGGGTGCCCATCCTGAGCCATCACGGCGCCGTTCCCGCTGTCGATTCCACGGCGTTTGTCGCCGAGGGGGCAATGGTGATCGGCGACGTCAGCCTGGGGCGCGATTCCAGCGTCTGGTTCAACGCGGTCCTGCGCGGCGACATCAACAGCATCACCGTGGGGGAGCGCTCCAATATCCAGGACGGCGCCGTCGTCCACGTCACGAGAGAGCTGCCCGTCGTGATCGGACAGGAGGTCACTGTGGGCCACCTTGCCGTGATCCACGGCTGCACCATCGGCGACCGGGTGCTTGTCGGGATGCATGCCGTGGTTCTCGACAGGACGACGGTGGGGCCCGGCACGATCATCGGCGCCGGCTCGGTCGTCCGCGAACGCAGCGCCATCCCCGGAGGCGTCCTGGCGGCGGGAGTGCCCGCCCGGGTGATCCGCGACCTTACGGCCGGGGAGATCGCCTCCCTGGGTCAATCCGCCGCACACTACATTGAGTACGCCCGCAGCTTCCGCCGGAGCGACTGAGAGACGAATCTTCCGGAGCGCGCCATGCTAGTCCGTTTCTGGGGAACGAGGGGGTCTCTCCCGACGCCCGGCCGGGGAACCGTCCGGTACGGAGGGAACACCCCCTGCGTGGAAGTGCGGCTCTCCCACGACCATCTGATGATCTTCGACGCGGGGACCGGGATCCACCGCCTCGGGGACACGCTGACGGCGCGGGGCGAATCGGTGACCGCCTTCATCGCGATCAGCCACCCGCACTGGGACCACATCCAGGGTTTTCCTTTCTTCAAGCCGGCCTTCATCTCAGGCAACGAATTCACGCTTATGGGGCCGCAGTCGAAGCATGCGACGCTCCGTGCGGTGATCGCCTCGCAGATGAACAAGATCTATTTTCCCATCCAGCTGAGCGCGCTGAAGGCCAAGATCCGCTTCCTGCCGTTGAAGGAGCAGACCGTGCCGATCTTCGACGCCTCGCTCAGCTCCCTCTTCGTCAACCATCCGGCCTATGCGCTGGGGTACCGCCTGACGGTGGGGGGCAAATCTGTGGTGTACATCAGCGACAATGAGCCCTTCGACCGCGAGGTGGCCAAGTCGATCCGCAACGTTGAAAAGCACATTGTGGACCGGTATCTCGCCGAGCGCGGGGATCCGAACCGAAGGGTGGTGGAGTTTGCCCGGGGGGCGGACATCCTGATTCACGACACGACCTACACGCCCGAGGAATACGTCAGCCACGTGGGGTGGGGGCATTCGCACTATCTGTTCACGCTCTCGCTTGCGGAGCAGGCAGGGGTGCGCCGCCTCGTGCTGTTTCATCACGATCCCTCGCACGATGACGACAAGGTGGATGAGATCCTCGAGAAGTGCCGGCACGAAATCAAGACGCGGAAACACCGGTTCGAGTGCGTTGCCGCGGCCGAAGGGATGGAGCTCGAGTGGTAGGGCCAGGGGCAGCTCCCGTTTTTCTTGACAAAGAGAGGTGATGTGCCTATATTGCGCCCAGTCAACCGTACCATGGGAAAACACCGCCAGATGATCACCCACATGGGATGGCTCCGAAAGCCACCCCTGAGCAGGAACCCCGGTGGTAACCCAGCCGGGGTTTTGCATTCTCCGCGTTGCGGCACCGCCCTGAATAGTCCGAGGTAACCATGCCTTCTGGGTTTAAAACATCCGACATCCGGAAACTCGAGAAGCTGTTCGGGGTTGCTGTCAAACCGATGGGGCCGAACTTTCGTTTCGAGATCGCGATGAACGACCCGGCGCGCAAGCTTGCCCTGGAGATCTATCCCCATACCCGTATCGGCGCAACCCGGGGAGACCTGATCTCGGTGTACACGGTGAACGCCCATCTCCAGCTGCACTTCTGTTCGGGCTACGTGATCAGCGATGTCCTCGGAGAAGTGACGTTCGTGGGCGAACGCGACGGAAGACTCTCGGGCCTGATCATCGAAAAGCAGGGCGGCTGCTCGCTCTTTGCCAACGTCGACAGATCGCTGGTGTCGGGCGACTTCACGCGTCTCGGACCGGAGGTCATGCTCTCGGGCATAGCGCTGTCGCTGACCGACACGATCCTCGAAACTCCGAAACGGCCTCCTGCCGGGAAGAAGGCCGCTCGACATCGGGCTGGCGTTCGTTCATGATCGAAGTGACGGTCAGCAATGCCCATCCGGAACGCCGTGTTGCGGCGCCGGCGGTGCGCCGGCTTGTGCGTGGTCTTCTGCGCAGGGAGAGGCGGCGGCACGGGGCCGTCTCGGTGGTGTTTGCGGGCGATGCGCTTTCACGCCGGATGAACCGCAGTTTTCTCTCCCACGATCGACCCACCGACGTGCTGAGCTTTTCGCTTGGGGAGGGACAGAACCTGGAAGGGGAGATTTACGTTAATCTGGACAGAGCTGCGCGCCAGGCCCGCACGTACAGGGTCTCGGCCGCGAACGAGGTTGCCCGGCTGGTCATTCACGGTGTCCTGCACTTGCTGGGATATGACGACAAGGCCGCCGCGGCCGCCAGGCGAATGAAGTACTGTGAAGACCGTTACGTGGAATTGCTTGCCGGGAAGGGTATCCACCCTCGATGAAAGAAAAAGTGGTCGAGATTCTCATCTACCTGATGTCCGCCGTGCATGACAACAAGCGGCTCAGCGAGGTCGATGTCGATGATCTTCGCAACCAGGGCTATACGCAAACCGAGATCAGCGCTGCGTTCAGCTGGCTCTACGACAACATGCCTGGCGGCATGACGGGCGCGTCGTCGTCGGCCGTGCCTGCAAAGGATTCCCGCCGGTCGTTCCACGAAGCCGAGAAAGCGCTTCTTCCGCCCGAAGGCCAGGGATTTCTCATCCAGTTGACCGAGCTGGGCCTGCTGAGCCAGCGCGACCTGGAGACAGTCATCGAGCGCACCATGATGGCGGGGTACGAGCAGCTGTCGGTCCCCGAACTCAGGGCAATTGTTGCGGCCGTGCTTTTCGGCCGGGATTCGGGAAATGACCGGGCCGGCCGCACCATGCTGAACAGCGGGGACACCGTTCATTGAAGGCAACCAGGAAGAAACCCGCTGCAGGAGCGCAGGATACCCCCTCCAGTACGGCCCCGCAGAACATTCCCGCCGGCATGGTCCCGGCGGACACCCCCCCCGTGACGGCCCCCCTGATCCCCGTTCGCAAACGCCGGGCCAGGAAAGGGGCAGGCGTCGATCCCGCAGGGCGGGCCCTTATAATAGTAGAATCGCCCGCTAAGGCGAAGACGATCAACAAGTACCTGGGGGCGGATTTCGTCGTTGAAGCCTCGGTCGGACACATCAAGAACCTTCCCAAGAGCAAGATCGGGGTCGACGTCGAGGACGGGTTCGTACCGGAATACGAGACCATTAAGGGGAAGGACGAGGTGATCAAGCGCCTCCGCGACCATGCGGAGCACGCAAGTTCTGTCTACATCGCCACCGACCCCGACCGCGAGGGAGAGGCCATCGCCTGGCATATCGCCCAGGAAGTGGGGCAGGTGAACCGCAAGATCCTCCGCGTGATGTTCCACGAGATCACCGAGCGGGGCATCACCGAGGCGATGAAGAACCCCACGAGCATCGACCAGCATCTGGTCGATTCCCAGCAGGCCCGGCGCGTCATGGATCGTCTGGTCGGGTATACGATCTCGCCGTTCCTCTGGAAGACGGTCTTCTACGGCCTGTCTGCCGGCCGCGTGCAGTCGGTCGCCGTGCGCCTGATCTGCCAGCGCGAGGAGGAGATCAACGCCTTCGTTCCCCGCGAATACTGGTCGATCGTGGGGGAGTTCACTGCCGCGGGAAGCGAGCCGTTCCTTGCCAAGCTCTTCAAGGTCGCCGGGGAAGACCCGGTGCTGGAAAACGCGGAGACGGCGGAGCGCCACGTCGTCGCGATCGGGAAGCAGGCGTTCGCCGTCACCGATGTCCAGCGGAAACCGGTGCGGCGGAATCCTCCCGCGCCGTTTATCACCAGTACCTTGCAGCAGGAAGCCGCAAGGCGGCTCCGGTTCCCGGCAAAGCGAACGATGATGCTCGCCCAGAAGCTGTACGAGGGCGTCGAACTCGGCCCCGAGGGGCGGGTTGGCCTCATTACCTACATGCGGACGGACTCGACGCGCCTGAGCGATGATGCGGTACGGGAGGTGCGCGAGTACATCTATGAGAATTACGGCAAGGAGTATCTGCCCCACGAGCCCAGGCAATTCAAGAAAGGAAAGAGCTCGCAGGACGCCCACGAGGCAATCCGCCCGACCTCCTCGAAATACCATCCGAAGGCGGTGAAGAAGCATCTTGACAAGGAGATGTTCGCGCTCTATGAGCTTATCTGGAACAGATTCGTTGCCTGCCAGATGAGCCCCGCCGTGTTCGAACAGGTGACGGTGGACATCGGGGGGGGGGAATACCTCTTCCGGGCAACCGATTCCCTTCCCGTGTTCCGGGGATTCTTGCAGGTCTTCGACGATCTCCAGGACGATAGCGAGCGCCCCGACCAGGACGAAGATCCCGTCTCGAAGCTTCCAGCGACGCTTGCGCCGGGACAGGATGCCCTGCTTCGCAACCTGATGCCGAACCAGCATTTCACCAAGCCCCCCGCGCGGTACACCGAGAGCAGCCTTGTGAAGGACCTGGAATCGCTGGGGGTCGGGCGCCCGAGCACCTATGCCCTCATTGTCGACACGATCCAGGTCCGCAAATACGTCGAGCAGCGCGAGCGCCGACTGTACCCCACCGAGCTCGGGAAGGCCGTCAATAAGATTCTGGTCGAGAACTTTCCCAACCTGTTCAACGTGGAATTCACCGCCAGGATGGAGGAGGAGCTCGACACCATCGCCTCCGGACGCCAGAGTTACCGGCAGGTGATGGATGACTTTTACCAGCCGTTCATCCGGTCTGTGGAGGGAGTGGACCGCAAGAGCGCCGCGATCAAGCGGTCTCTGCAGGAGGGCACGGATCAGGTGTGCGACCTCTGCGGTAAGCCGATGATCATCAAGTGGGGGCGGAACGGTCGATTCATGGCATGCAGCGGGTATCCTGCCTGCAAGAACACCCGGCAGCTGCCGGAGGAGGCGGAGCAGACCCGGCATGCGGTGGGGATCAAGTGCGATGTGTGCGGCGGCGACATGATCATCAAGGGGGGACGCTTCGGGACGTTCCTGGGATGTTCCAACTACCCTGCCTGCAAGAACACGCGGCCCCTGGGCATCGGTGTGAAATGCTCCAAGTGCAAGGAAGGCGATATCATCGAACGAAAAACGAAGCGCAAGCGAACATTTTACGGCTGCTCACGCTACCCCGATTGTGATTTCGCCTCGTGGGACCGGCCCGTGGACAGGCCCTGTGACACCTGCGGGAATCCCTATCTCGTGCTCAAGTTCAATCAGAGCCGGGGGGAATACCTGGCCTGCCCGGCGTGCAAGGCGGAGATCGCAAAGGAAGAGGAAAAGACGGCCACCGGCTGAAACCATCCGGGGCGTCAACCAGGAGGTTCCGGGACTGCATGCACCATCATGTTGAGGCGTTCCTCGCCTATGTCGAACGGGAGCGCAACTACTCCGGGCACACTGTCGCCGCCTACGGCCGGGACCTGCGCATGTTCGATGAATTTGTTTCCGAACTCAGCGGCGGTCCCGGCTGGGATCCGGCTGCTGTGGACCGGGGGACCATCCGTCTCTATCTGGGCGCGTTGCTGGACCGCGGCTACGCCCGCCGCACCGTCGCCCGCCGCCTTGCCTGCCTCCGCTCCTTTTTCAAGTACCTCCGGCGCCAGCACATCGTTACCGTGGTCCCCCTCTCCGGGATGCCGTCCCCCCGCCTCGAAAGGCGCCTCCCCCGTTTCCTCGACGAGCGGACCATGGAACGGCTCATGGAACGGCCTGACGCGGCGACCTCCGAGGGATGCCGCGATGCGGCCATCCTCGAAGTGCTCTACAGCACGGGCATCCGGCTCGGCGAACTCCTGGGCCTTCGTGCCGCCGACGTGGACGGAGAGGGGGAGACCATGAAGGTCACCGGAAAAGGACGGAAGCAGCGCATCGTGCCGTACGGCCGGGCGGCGGGACGCGCTCTCGAAATGTATTTGCACGTGCGCGGCGAGCTCGCGATGCGGGGAGCCGCCGATCCCGGGACGCTGTTCGTCAGCAACCGGGGGAAGGCGATGAGCCCGAAAGGCGTGAATCGGATTGTCGCGCGGTATGTCGGCGCGGTCTCGGATATCGACCGGAAGAGCCCCCATCTGATCCGACACACCACGGCGACACATCTCTTGAACCGCGGGGCGGACCTTCAGGCCGTCCGCGAGCTGCTCGGACACGTAAGCCTCTCGACCACGCAGGTCTATACCCACGTGAGCGTGGAGAGGCTGCAGCGACTGTACGCACAGGCCCATCCCCGGGCCGTTGAGGAGGCACCAACGTCAACCAAGGAGAACGCGTATGGAGATCAAGTTCACCGCACGCCGGTTCCGCGCAAGGCCAGAGCTGCGAGACCACGCCCTCGCAACAGTGGGAAGACTTGAACGGTTCTATGACGGAATCGTTACTGCCGACGTCATCCTGAGCTATGAGGGATCAACCAAGAGCGCGAAGTGCGCCGAAGTCAATCTCCACGTCTACGGAGGGTTACTGACCGCCAAAGAGACGAGCGACGACTATCTGAAATCCATTGATGCCGCAGTGGGAAAGATGACCATGCAGCTTTCGAAATACAAGACCAAGCTCCGTATGAAGGACAAATCCAAGGTTCGCGCCATCAAGGACAAAGTATGAGGGAGCCGGTGCTCCGCTTCGCAGGGACCCGGACGGGGCATGCCGGACCGGTCCCTCCGGGATTCGCCCCAGCAGCCCGATCAGGCCGACGCCAATGAAAATAGACAAATCGCGCGAGACCCGGAAAAAGAGCATCACCGTCGGGTTTCTGTATGAAACCACGAAGGACCGCTTCAAGCTCCGTTCCCTCAACGGTGAGAACGGGTTCGAGAACATCATCAAGGACAAAAACCTGAACAGGCCGGGGCTGGCCCTCGCCGGGTATCTCAGCCTCTTCACGCACGACCGCGTGCAGATGATCGGCAATACGGAAGTCCATTACCTGCAGTCGCTCTCGCCCGAGCAGCGGTCGCAAGCGTTCGGACGCATCATCGGCTACACCATGCCGTGCATCATCCTGACCAACGGAAACCGCCTGGCTGACGAGCTCATGCAGGCAGCCTCGGCGAAGAACATCCCGATCTTCGGCACCCCCTTCGAGACGACGAAGATCTCCTACTTTCTCGCCGACTTCCTCGACGATCAATTCTCCCCCCAGGTGGTGCTGCACGGGTCGCTGGTCGATGTGTACGGAGTAGGGGTGCTGCTGACCGGGCGCTCGGGCATCGGCAAGAGCGAGATCGCCCTCGACCTCGTCGAACGCGGTCACAGGCTCGTTGCAGACGATGTCGTGATGGTCACCCGAAAAGGGGAGGCAATCCTGATGGGGGCGGGGACGGATCTCGTCAAACACTTTATGGAAATCCGCGGACTCGGCCTGCTGGATGTCAGGAGCATGTTCGGCATCCGTGCGATCAGGTATCAGAAACGCGTCGAGGTCATCATCGAATTGGAGGAATGGAAGCTCGACGAGGAGTACACCAGGACGGGCCTTGACGATCAGATCGTGACGATCCTGGATGTCGAAATGCCGATGGTCAAGCTCCCGATCTTCCCCGGCAAGAACGTCACGGTGATCGCGGAAGTCATCGCCCTGAATTACCTCCTCAAACACTATGGCTATGACGCCGCCAAGGAGTTCGCCAAGCGCCTCGAGGGGATGATCGGCCAGAAAAAGAAGGAAAACAGGGCCATCAACTACTTCGAGCACGATTTTGAGTGAGAGTGCGTGATGGAGAGTGATAGGGGACACATTGTGGAGGTTTTTCCCATCCGGAGGGGGGACTTGTAGAAGTTGTAAAAACCTCCGTTCACCCCTTGACATCCTTTTTTTTTCTCCCTAATTTCTCCCAGACCTTTCGCGCCCAGGGCCCGTTTCTCTTCCTTCTGAAACGTGGCATGAGGTGTGTGCCTTTCAGAGACATCACAAAAAGAAGATTTCTTCGTGTTACGTACTCTCAGCAGAGCAGGGAAGGTTGTCTCGCGGGCGTTTGGCAGCCTCCGCGGTATGAAGACCTTCGTCTTCTCGAGCCGCTCGCTGGATCTGCGTGAAGTACGCTTCTTCAAGACCAAGCTTGTCGGCTCGGGCGTCCTGCTCGGCTTTCTCGCTGTCGGCGGCCTCCTTTTGACCAACGTGCTCTTCAGCGACATCCTCGGCGTGGGATACAACCGCGTAAATCTCCTTGCCTCAGAGAACAGGCTTCTGAAGGAAGAGATGGAGGCTTTGGCCGCAAGGATGTCATCCGTGCAGAACGCGCTCGACAAACTGGCCGACAGGGGAAACGAGCTCCGGCTGATGGTTGACCTGACGAAGCTCGACGAGGACACGCGGCAGGCCGCCGCGGGAGGGTCGGTGGGGCCGCAGACGACCGCATTCCTCACGGGTGATGCCGCCGAAGTTCTGGCTTCCTCCCAGTCGCTTGTGGACCGCCTCAGCCGCGAGATTCGCGTGCAGCAGTCAAGCTATGAGGAGATCTACCGTCGCGTCGAATACAACAAGGCCTTTTTCTCACACCTTCCCGCCATCAAGCCGATGGCCGGCTACTATTCCATCAATGGATTCGGCATGCGCATCCACCCTGTCCTGCGCGTCTACCGGATGCATGAGGGCGTCGACATTGTCAACGATGTTGGCACAAACATCTATGCCGCCGGAGACGGCGTGGTGAAGTTCGCCGGTCGGACGATGGGGGGGTACGGAACGGTGATCGAGCTCCAGCACGGGTACGGCTATGCGAGTCTGTACGCGCACCTCAACCGCACTCTCGTACGTCCCGGGCAGTCGGTCAAGCGGGGGGAACTTATCGCAAAGTGCGGGCGTTCGGGTCTTGTAAGTGGACCGCATCTGCACTTCGAAGTGCGGCACAACGGGAGGAAGTTGAATCCTGTGGACTTTTTCTTCGATGACGTGGAGGCTGCACGGTACCGAAGCGCGCTTGCGGCGATGAGTCAGCAGCATGGTTGATCTTCTCAGTTAGTGTGAGGTGAGCGTTGATCTGGACGATGGAACTGGCTTCGTATCTTGATGACGCTCCGTGGCCAGCGACCAAGGAAGAACTGATTGACTACGCGATCCGGACCGGCGCCCCTCGCGAAGTCGTGGATAATCTCCAGGAGCTCGAGGATACCGACGAGCCGTACGAGAGCATGGAGGAGATCTGGCCCGACTATCCGACCGATGAGGATTTCTTCTTTGACGAGGAGGGCGAGTACTAGGAGAAGGTCTCCCGAGTTGCGTTTGGTGACCGAATGTGCTAGAATACCAACCCGGCCAGGCGGCTGGGTTTTTTATTGCTGTCCGTTCCAGTGATATCTCACACCCCGTGATCACCCACGTGCCCCCGCTCCTCCACGGTCCCCGTCCGGGGCGCCTCCGCGCCGTTGCCGTGATGGCCGTCTGCCTGCTCTGGAGTCCGCAGCACGCACTGGCCCTTCAGGGAGCTTCACAGGGAACGGCCGAAATCGCGAGCATTCGGTTCGAGGGGAATGCCACCCTCAGCACCGCCGAACTCCGGGGTCAGCTCTCGACGCAGGAGACGCCCGGGTTCTTCAGCAAGTTCCTTCATAAGACCATCAGCGAGAAGCTGGGACGGAAGGACGAGTTTCTCAGCACGGTGAGCCTTGCAGCCGACCTTGAGCGGCTCAAGAAGTATTATGAGAACCGTGGCTTCCGTGGAATTGCGATCGACACCGCGCTCGCATTCTCCCCGGACGGCTCCTCGGTCGACATCACCTTCCGCATTGGGGAGGGCTACCGCTCTATCATCGACTCGCTGGACTATGGAGGGATCCCGCGCTCGCCCGAGACCATATGGCAGGACATCAAAGCATCGCCGCGCATCGCGCGCGGCGACCCGTTCAACTCCTTTCTCCTCGAGGACGAGGTCAAACGCGTCCTGCGCATCTTCGCCGACAACGGTTTCCCGAACGCGGCATTTGTCCGGGACAGCTCCAGGGCGCAATGGTTCGCGAGCTCGCCGAACTTCAAGGTTGGGCTGAATTTCCGGGCCGGGAAACGGTACCGCTTCGGGACGGTGTCCATCGAACAGGAGGTGGACACCCTGCGAGGACTCGAGCACCGCGACGACATTACCGACGATATCCTTCTGCGGCATCTGGACTACAAACAGGGGGACTACTACAGCCAGGCTCTGCGGCAGAGCAGCGAGCGCAACCTCAACCGGCTCGGCCTCTTCGATCTGCGCCGGATCGATGTGGCAATCCCGCCGAACAACGACTCGGCCATAACGGTCCAGAGCCACATCGTCATCCGGCCGAAAGACAAACATGAGCTGGCCCCGGAGCTGATCGTCAGTAACGAGAACGAGGCGTTCAACCTGGGCACCGGACTCGGCTACGTCAACCGCAACTTCTTTGGCGGAGCCAGGATCCTCAGCGCAAACATGAGGTTCCGGACCCAGACTCTGGGACAGTTTCCCAACTACTTCGCGAGCAACAGCGATGCGGTATCCAATTTCGATGTGACCTTCGAGGTGCTGCAGCCGTATATCTTTTCCAACTCTGTGAAGGGCACCTGGTCGTTCTCCTATATCGTCGACAAGCAGAAACCGTATAAGCTCAACATCGTCCGTAACCGCTTCGGGATCAACGACCGCTTCGCGGAATTCACCACGGGACAGTTCGACTGGACCCTCGAAACGTTCAACCTTCGCACGCGGGAGATTCCCATGACAGATATCTCCCCGGATGACCTGCGGCAGCTCCAGCTCCTGCAGGTCAAACCCAGACAATTCAACTCGGTCTTCTCCTTTACGATCCAGCGTGACATGACGAACGACATCTTTTCCCCCTCCGACGGGTTTGTCCATTCGGTCACGGTGATGGAGTCGGGGATCCTGCCGCTTGCGCTCCGGAGACAGATCGGCCTCCCCTTCACGCAGTTCGTCAGCGCCAGCATGCTCGGGCGCTGGTATTTCGACATCTCCGGAGGCCGGCGCTACTCCATCCTTGCACTGAAACTGAGGGGAGGAGTGGAAGAGAAGTACGGCCAGTCGCGCTCCGACGACTCCAGCCTGATTCCGCAAACCTACCGGTTTTATGCCGGCGGATCGGGGAGCGTCAGGGGGTGGGCCTCGAGATCGCTTATTTCGAACGGGGATCCCCAGCTGGGCGGAAACCTCTCGTTCGAGGGGAGCATGGAGCTGCGCACCAATCTTCTCCAGAACCTGCGCGATGGAGTGCTCGACAAGATCTGGGTTGTCCAGTTCCTTGATTTCGGGAACCTCTGGCCTACCGTGAGGGATTTCCGGCTGCGCGATGTCGCCATCGCTGCAGGCCTCGGATTTCGCTACGACACCTTCTTTGGTCCCTTTCGGATCGATTGGGGGTTCCGCATCTACAATCCGGATGACCCGAGCGGGAGGTTCTGGATCACCCAGCGGCAGCTGCTGGGTCAGACTCTCAAGGAAGGAGTCTTCCACTTCGGGATCGGGCATGCGTTCTGATCCGGCATGAATCAACGGCAACGCTTTACTCACGGTCACCCGCTATGTCCTGGTCACGTATCATCGGTCAGCACCGCATCAAAAACATCCTCCTCCATGCGCTTCGCGCGGAACGCCTGCCGCATGCGTTCCTGTTCGCGGGCCCGGATGGTGTCGGCAAAGATGCCGCTGCGATGGAACTCGCCAGGACGATCCACTGCGAACGCAGCGCCGATGAAGCATGCGACCGGTGTGGCTCATGCAGGAGCATGGATCTCCTCCGGCATCCCGACGTCCATCTGGTGGTTCCGCTGCCACGGGGAAAGGACGAGGGGAACGACGACGGACCCCTGGACAAACTTACGGAGGCCGATGTCCTCGCGGTGCAGGAGCAGCTCAGGCTCAAGGGCGGCGATCCCTACCACCGCGTGGTCATTCCCCGGGCGACGGTCATCAAGGTGAACAGCATCCGCGAAGTGCGCCGCGAGGCCTCGATGACGACGTCGGACCACCGCCGCCGTGTTACCATCATCACCAGGGCGGAATTGATGAACGACGAAGCCGCGAACATGCTCCTGAAAACGCTTGAGGAGCCCTCCGGGGACACGATGCTCATTCTCACCACGGCGCACCGCGAGCAGCTGCTCCCCACCATCCTGTCGCGCTGCCAACTCGTCCGGTTTGACCAGTTGTCCGAGGGAGAGATCCTGACTGCGCTCACCGGGCGGAGCGGGGTGGACCAGGCTCACGCCGCGGTCACCGCAAGGCTGGCGAACGGATCCTACACCCGCGCCGTGGAACTCCTCTCGGAAGACCTTCTGGGGCTGCGCCGGGACGTCGTGCAGTTTATCAGACATGCGCTCACCCCAGGGGCCGCTGCGCTGCTGGATGATGTCGACCGGCTGACGGAGTCGAAGGACCGCGAACTGATCCGCCGCTTCCTGCTGTTGATGATAGTGTGGTTCCGGGATGCGATGGTCCTCGCCTCCGGAGGCAGCGTCATCAACGTGGACCAGCAGGAGGACCTCGGGAAGTTTGTGGCCCGTTTTGGAACCGCCGACGTCCCGCGGATGCTCAACGGATTGGAGCGCGCCCTCTCTCTGCTTGACCGCAACGTCCAGGCCAGGCTCATCCTGATCAACATTGCATTGCTGGCCAGGGCTTCGGTGCTCGGAGAGACCCTTGCCGGACATCCCGGATCGCTCACTGCTCCCGAAAGCGCATGACCATGCCAGAACGCATTCTCGTCACTGCCGCCCTCCCGTACGCCAACGGCCCCATCCATCTGGGACACCTGGCCGGCGCCTATCTCCCGGCCGATATCTATGTCCGTTATCAACGGCTGAAAGGGAGGGAGATTGCCTTCCTCTGCGGCTCCGACGAGCATGGAGTGGCGATCACGCTCAGCGCCGAACATGAGAAGACCACCCCCCAGGCCGTCGTCGACCGCTACCATGCCATGAACAAAGCGGCCTTCGAACGCTTCGGGATGACGTTCGACAATTTCTCCCGCACGTCGCTGCCGCTTCATCACCGGACGTCGCAGGAATTCTTCCTGGAGTTGCACCGCCGGGGAATCCTCCGGGAGAAGCGGAGCAAGCAGCTCTACGACAGTGAAGCGGGGATGTTCCTGCCGGACCGGTATGTCGAAGGGACGTGCCCCGTCTGCGGGAACCCTGACGCGCGGGGCGACCAGTGCGAGCGGTGTGGAACCTATCTCGATCCCATGGAGCTGGTCAATCCGAGGAGCAAGATCACCGGCAAGACCCCGGTCGTCCGCGAGACGTCGCACTGGTTTTTCCCCCTGGGCGCCTACCAGAAACGGCTGGAGGAGTACATCAGGGAAGCAGACAGGGTTGACGGCTGGAAGGAAAACGTCCTGCAATACTGCAGGGGATGGTTCAAGGATGGACTGCAGGACCGGGCCGTTACCAGGGACCTCGACTGGGGTGTGCGAGTCCCTCTCCAGGGCTATGAGGACAAGGTCATCTACGTCTGGTTCGACGCCGTGCTCGGCTATATCTCCTCCACCAAGGAATGGGCCGCGCGGATTGGTCGCCCCGACGAGTGGAAACGCTACTGGCAGGATCCCGGGACCAAGTACGTCGCTTTCATCGGCAAGGATAATGTTGTCTTCCATTGCATCGTCTTCCCCGCAATGCTCATGGCGTGGAATGACGGCGGGAACGGGCGGTACGTGCTCCCCGCGAACGTCCCCGCAAACGAGTTCCTCAACCTTGAAGGACAGAAGCTCTCGAAGAGCCGCGGGTGGAGTATCGACGTCCAGGACTTCCTCGCAAAATTCCCTGCGGACACGCTGCGCTACTACCTGGCGGTGAGCCTCCCCGAAGCCCGCGACTCCGACTTCTACTGGAAGGAATTCCAGGCGAAGACCAACAGCGAGCTTGCAGACATCCTGGGGAACTTCATCAACAGGGCCCTCGCCTTTGCCGCGCGGGTGTTCGACGGTCAGGTTCCCGCGCGTGGGACGCCCGGACCGCGTGATCTTGAAATGCTCACGGCGATGAGCGTGGCCCCGGATGCCGTCTCGCGGCATTTCGAACGGTACCGGTTCCGCGACGGGGTGAACGAGATGATGAACCTCGCGAGAGCTGGAAATAAGTACTTCAACGATAGTGAGCCGTGGAAAACGGTGAAGACCGACCTGGCCCGCTGCGCCACCACCATCAACATCAGCGTCCAGGCCGCACGCGCGCTCGCTGTCCTGGCATCACCTGTTGTGCCGGGGTCCGCTGAACGGATCTGGAAGATGCTGAACCTCCCGGGAACCGCAGCCTCCTCCGCGTGGGATGATGCAGGCAAGGCTCCGATCCCGGGCGGCCACCGGCTCGGGACGCCGGAAATTCTATTCACTAAGATCGAGGACTCCGTGATCGATGATGAATTGAAGAAACTCGGGCAGCCCCAGCCCGCGGGCCCGCCCGCCCTCACTCCGTCCGGGGCCAGTCCGGCGGCGGTTCAGCCCCGTGAAGGTCAGGAGTCCGCTCCGGCAGCCTCCAAAGGGGTGACTCTGCCTCCCGGTTCCGCAGGTCCGGCCGCAGGAGCTGCACCTTCCGGCGCACCCGCGGGAAGCACTGGGATCCTCCCTTCCGGTGAAGCTGCCGAAGGACGGGGTCCGGTTGACGGACCGGCGGCGGTGCCTTTGTCGATAGGCGACTTCAGAAAGATCGACCTGCGCGTCGCGCGAATCGTGGCGGCCGAGCGCGTGCCGAAGTCGAAAAAGCTGCTGAAGCTCCAGGTTGAAGTTGGAGAGGAGAGGCGACAGATCGTCGCTGGCATCGCACAGCAGTACAGCGCGGAAGAAATGGTGGGCAAGAGCGTGATTGTGGTGTTCAACCTCGAGCCTGCCACCGTCATGGGCCAGGAGTCCCAGGGGATGCTGCTGGCCGCCTCCGACGGCGCGGGCAAACTCGTGATCGTGACGCCCGCAGGCGAGATCGGCAGCGGGAGCAGAGTGAAATAACCTGAGCGGCCGTATGGAAGGCGAAACCTGATGGGGTACATCGATTCGCATGCGCATCTCACGTCAAAGGAGTTCGACGGAGATCGCGACGAGGTCATCCGGAGAGCCCAGGACGCGGGTGTCACCGCCATTGTCAATCCGGGCACTGACCTGGAAGACAGCCGTCTTGCCGTCGAGCTGGCGGACCGGTATACGCACGTATATGCCTGCGTGGGCTTCCATCCGCACGAAGCGGCCAAGGCCGGAGACGGAGAGCTCGAGGCAATCGAGGAGCTGAGCCGGCATCCGAAGGTCGTCGGCATAGGCGAGATCGGCCTCGATTTCCACTACGACTTCTCCCCGCGCGACGTCCAGGAACGGATGTTCCGGGAACAGCTCGCGCTGGCGCGCCGGCGGAACCTTCCTGTGGTCATCCACTCCCGCGAGGCGATGGATCTGACGATGTCGATCGTTGAGGAAGCCGTGCGGGACGATGGAGAGTGGCGGAACGGCGCTCAGCCTGCACGGTATCCTGCCCCCAGGGGGGTCTTCCATTGTTTTGCCGGCGATGTCGGCACTGCCTGGCGGCTCCTGGACCTGGGCTTTTCGCTGTCACTCCCCGGCATCGTCACATTCAAGAACAGCGCCAGCGCCGCCGCTGTCGCAGCCTCCATCCCGATCGAGCACCTTCTCCTGGAAACGGACAGCCCGTACCTGGCTCCCGTCCCTCTCCGCGGCACGAGAAACGAGCCTGCCAACATTCCCCTGATCGCCGCTGCGATCGGGAGGCTTCAGCATCTTTCACCCGACGATGTGGGACGGGGGACCAACTATGCCGCCCTTAAGCTGTTTGGCATCGGTGAGCTTGGCGCTCCCCGGTTTACCTATACCCTGCGGGATGCCGTCTACGTAAACCTCACGATACGATGCAACGCGGACTGCGTCTTCTGCGACCGAAAGGGAGAAGCAGTGATCAAAGGAATCAATCTCCGGATCGAGAAGGAGCCGGAGCCGGAAGAGGTCATAGCCGAGATCGGGGATCCGCGCCGGTATAAGGAAGTGGTGTTCTGC
>Ga0182021_10003391_pt1 | contig 18732 bp, 13 predicted proteins | sample 612E3MmetaG_FD_120493 | JGI IMG/M metagenome (GOLD analysis project Ga0182021, IMG submission 120493) | Permafrost microbial communities from Stordalen Mire, Sweden - 612E3M metaG (Illumina Assembly) | ecosystem: Environmental > Terrestrial > Soil > Wetlands > Permafrost | place: Sweden... | reverse complement strand
GGCGGACCGCAGGGAATGTTTGTTATTGAATCTGCTATCTACAAAGCGGCGAATGAACTTGGAATTGATCCCTCGGAGATTCAAAAGAAAAATCTTTTGAGAGAAGGAAATGAATTTCCGTACGGACAAAAAACATTGAATTGTAATATCGGGAAATGCTTTGACGGAGTTGAAGAAAAATATAATCCGAAAGAACTTTTTAACAGAATTAACGAATTCAATTCGAAAAATAAATTGATGAAAAAGGGTGCGGCAATTATGCCTGTAACTTTCGGAATTTCTTTCACCACAACATTTTTGAATCAAGCTTCCGCATTGGTTCATATCTATACCGATGGAAGCGTGGGCATTAGCACTGCCGCAATTGAGATGGGACAGGGCGTTAATGAAAAATTAAGAATGATCACCGCCGACAAACTCTCAATCAGCATTGAAAGAATCCGTATTGATTCAACAAATACTTCACGTGTGTCGAATAGTTCGGCTACTGCGGCAAGCAAAGGAACTGATCTAAATGGTTTTGCAGTTATAGATGCATGCAAGATTTTAATTGAACGTCTGAAAAAAGTCGCCGCAGATGAACTGAAGGTGAACAAATCTTCCCGTATAGATATAAGAGATGAAATAATATTTTATAGGAATAATAAAATCGATCTTACTTTTTCCAAACTTGTTGACATCGCCTATCACAAGCGGATAAGTTTAACAGCACAGGCGCATCATTCAACGCCCAATATTTACTTCGATATAAAAACAAATAAAGGCGAACCGTTTGCTTATCATTCATACGGCGCTGCTGTTGTTGAAGTAACTCTGGATTGTCTAAGAGGAATTTATGAAGTGGATTCGGTTAAAGTTGTTCATGATTTCGGCGATACGATTAACCGGACAATTGATTTGGGACAAGCCGAAGGAGGAATTGTACAGGGAATCGGGTGGATGACGATGGAAGAATTGAAATGGAATGGCGAAGGAAGATTATTAACGGATGCTCTTTCAACGTACAAAATTCCGGATATACATGCCGTTCCGAAAGAAATGAAAATTCATTTTCTGGAAAATGTTTCTAATCCGTTCGGACCGAACAATTCCAAAGCGATCGGTGAGCCGCCGTTAATATACGGTATTGGTGTTTACTTTGCTTTAATGAATGCTATGAAGGCATTCAAACCAAATCTTGAAATAAATTTTTCAGCACCGCTAACACCCGAAAAAGTATTGCTTACATTATACAATACACCAAAATATCAGGAGAAAGGATGAACAATTGGTCATGGCAAATTGAAAACAAAGAATTTCTAAAAAAGACTATTGAACGATGTAAGAAACAAAAAATAATTCTTCCGAAATTCATCGAAATGAAAAATCCGGAAACCATTCCTCAGAAAATTCAGGATAAACTTCCTAAAGTCGGACTTCAGGATACCGATCCGTTAAACTTATTCCGTATCAATTGGCAGAACGATTCTGCGACGGGAAAGATAGGCGGAATAAATTTTTTAGAAATACCAAAAGAAATTACCGGAGTTAAAGCGCGCATTGTTGGTCTTGTCGGCAAATTTTTTCCTACCGGAGCGCACAAGGTCGGCGCATCGTATGGTTGCCTTGTCCCTTATTTGATAACTGGAAAATTTAATCCCGAATATCACAAAGCCGTTTGGCCCTCAACAGGTAATTACTGCCGCGGCGGAGTTTTTAATTCGCGGTTGCTGTCTGTTCACGGAGTTGCAATTCTTCCCGAAGAGATGAGCAAAGAAAGATTTAATTGGCTAAAGGATATGGGTGCGGAAATTTATGCAACGCCCGGATGTGAGAGCAACGTAAAAGAAATTTATGATAAATGTCATGAGCTTGAAAGAAAGAGTGATGAATATGTAATCTTCAACCAGTTCGATCAATTTGGAAATACAATTTGGCATTACACGGTAACTGCTTCAACGATCGAAAAACTTTTCAATAAAATTAAAAAAGAAAACCAAAAAGTAAGCGGATACGTAAGTGCAACGGGATCTGCTGGAACGATAGGCGCCGGAGATTATTTACGCGAAGTTTTTCCGCAAATTAAAATCGTCGCATCAGAAGCATTGCAATGCCCGACATTATTAATGAACGGTTACGGCGGTCACCGCATTGAAGGCATCGGCGATAAACATATTCCGTGGATTCACAATGTAAAAAACACAGACTGTGTTTGCGCAATTGACGATGATGATCCTTTGAGAATTTTAAGATTGTTCAATGAACCGGAAGGGAAAAAATGGCTGAAGGTTAATGGCGTGACGGATAATGTAATCGACAAACTTTCTTGGCTCGGAATTTCTTCTATCAGCAATATACTTTCATCTATTAAACTTGCAAAGTATTACGAGATGAATAAGAACGATATTATCTTTACTATCTTCACCGATTCAAAAGAAATGTACAACTCACGTTTGGAGGAAATGAATGCGGAATGGGGGAAATATTCAGAGCATCAAGGTGAAGTTGACTGGACTTCGGTGATCAAGAAACAAACGATAGACTATTTTACCGAGTTGAGCTATTACGATAAGAAACGGATTCACAACTTAAAATATTTTACATGGGTTGAACAGCAGGGCAAAACAGTTGAAGAACTAAATGCCCAGTGGTATGATGAAAATTATTGGAAAGAAAAATTTGCCGTTGTTCCGGTATGGGATAAACTAATTGATGATTTTAATAAACAAGTAGGATTAGAATAGAACGATGATAATTATGACCTATCATGATTAATCATCACATTCATTAAATCTGCGTTCCGTTTGGAAAATATATGAAAATACCATCTATAGAAAATGCGTGGATCTGTTCTGTAATTGAGAACGAGATATTTCCAATTTTTGGCGACTTAACAATCAGCGACGGAAAGATTTCTAAAATCCGCCCGAAAAATTTTCAAAACTATTTGAAAAATCCGGATAAGGTGAATAAGGATACTTTCAATGCCCACGGAAAAGTGGTAACAGTTCCGTTAGTTAATTTTCATGATCATATTTATTCCCGGCTTGCAAAAGGACTGCCGCTTAAAGGCAAGTTTGATAATTTCCAAAACGTTCTAAAAAATCTTTGGTGGAAACTCGACCGCGCGCTTGATATGGAAATGATAACCGCCTCGGCACAAATGGCGGCAATAGAATCGATCCGGAATGGTGTAACTTATATTTTTGATCATCATTCATCGCAAAATGAAATTGCCGGAAGTTTGAAAACAATAAAAAATGTTTTACATGATTATAATTTGCGAGGCGTTCTATGCTTTGAAAGTACCGACCGGAACGGTTTTGACAATGCTATGAACGGTTTAGAAGAGAATAAAGAATTTTTCTCATTTCATACTGATAGTAATTTTCAAGCTATGCTGGGATTGCATGCTTCGTTTACTCTTTCGGATGATGTTTTGTTTGAAGCTAAACAAATGATGAATCAAAATTGGGGAATACATATTCACGTTGCAGAAGATGAAAGTGATAATAGATTAAGCGTTGAATACACCGGCTCGTCACCGGTCAGCCGCTTGAAAAAATTTAAGCTGATGAATGATAAAAGCATTTTAGTTCACGGCGTTCATCTAAAAGAAAGAGATTATATAAAGATCAGCGAAGCGGAAAGCGCAATTGCATTTTGTCTCGATTCGAATATGAATAATTCTGTCGGCGTTCCTAATTTCGGAAAGATCCCAAAGAGTATTTCTCTATTAGCCGGAACCGATGGCATGCATGCAAATATTGCACGTTCACTTAAACAAATGTTTTTAACTTTTAGAGATCAAGGCATCAGCGGAGACAATGCGACTGAACTTATCAAAAAAGTTTATTTTGATCAGATCGAATTTGTAAAAAAATATTTTCCGGATTTTACATCGCTCAACGAAAATGAACGTGCCGATATGATAGTTTGGGATTATGTACCGCCGACACCAATCACAAGGGAAAATTTCTGGGGGCATTTTATTTTTGGTATGCTGGAATATCCGGTTCAAAGTGTTGTGCAGAACGGGAAATTTTTGATGAAAGATTTTCAGATTATAGGTATTGACGAGAACAAAATTAAAAATGAAATTTACGTTCAGGGTGAACGGCTCTATAATAAACTAAAATGATTATGCCATTATGAATCCCGACAAAGTTGGGATGAAGAATCTCAAAGTTATTGATAGAGATTCTTCGCACAGACTTCGTCTGTTCTCAGAATGACTGGATTCGAGTTAATGAGAAAAGAATTTTCTGTTATAGGCAAACCAATTATTCGTGAAGACGGATTCGATAAAATAACCGGACGCGCTAAGTTTGCCGATGATTATAAATTTGACGGAATGCTTCACGCAGTAATGCTTAGAATTCCTGCAACACACGCAAAAATTAATTCAATCGATTACTCGGAAGTAGAGAAAGACAAATCAGTCCATTCGATAATCACATCTGCAGATATTCCTGGCGCAAAGAAAGTTGGTATGATCAAGAATGATCAGCCGGTTTTTTGCGATGAAATTATCGTAACGCCTGGAGATGTTATTGCAATGCTGGTTGGCGAAGATACGCCTCGGCTACACTCGGCACTATCAAAAATTAAAATTGATTATATACCTCTCCAAACATTAACCGATCCCAGAAAATCATTGGATGCGGATGCAATATTAATTCATCCGGAGTTGGGGAGTAATCTTATCATTCATCATCCTTTACGCAAAGGGAACATTGAAAAAGGATTTGCTGAGAGCGATCACATACTGGAACAAACTTATACAACACAATTAATAGAACATGCTTACATTGAACCGGAAGCGGTTATTGCAATACCTCTTGGAGAAAGTGGAATAAAAATCATCGGCAGTATTCAAAATCCTTTTAGCGCAAGAAGAATTATTGCAGAGGTTGTAAATCTTTCGTTAGATAAAGTGCAGGTAATTCAAGCTCATCTCGGCGGTTCCTTCGGTGGAAAGGACGATACAATGTGCATTCTTTCTGCGCGCGCTGCCGTTGCGGCTATTAAAACAAATCGCCCGGTGAAGATCCGTTACACTAGAGAAGAATCAATTTTAGAATCATACAAACGGCATCCTTACATTTTAAATTATAAAGTTGGATTCACAAACTCCGGCAAGATTAAAGCGATGAAGATAGATATTCTTGCCGACGGTGGCGCTTACTGCTCGATGACACCTTTTGTAACATGGCGGTCTGTTGTTCAAGCAACCGGGCCTTATGAAATTGAAAATGTTTACACCGATGTAAGGGCAGTTTACACGAACAATCCTTACACCGGCGCGATGCGCGGTTTCGGTTCGCCCCAGCCGATTTTTGCAAACGAATCGTTGATGGATGAGATTGCGCTTCGGCTTGATATGGATCCAGTTGAGGTAAGAAAAATTAACGGGTTGAAAGCTGGATCAATAACTGCAACGGGACAAAAACTTCAGAACCATGATGTAAATCTTTTTACGGTTTTAGATACTGCAAAAAAGGAAACTGATTTTCAAAACAAATGGAAGAAGTACAAAAAAGATAAATCAATAATTAAGAAATGTGATTTTTCAAAGCCGGTTTTCAACGAATCACAATTCATCGAACCTGATGAGCTTATTAAAAAAGGAATTGGTCTCGCAGTGAGCTACCGAGGATGTTCACTTGGTGCGGAAGGAATTGATGCTGCGGCCTGCTATCTCTCGATTCAAAATGACGGAACAGTTTATTTGCTTTCAGGACTTGCGGAGAACGGGCAAGGATTGAGAACTACATTCTCAATAATAGCCGCAGAAGAATTGGGAATTACAACTGAAAATATTTTTTATCTTGAAACAGATACATCGCGCGTACCGGATAGCGGACCGACAGTTGCATCGCGCGCAACCTTGATGGGCGGCAGCGCAGTAAAAAATGCCGCAGAAATTTTACGAGGACGACTTGAAGAATTAATTCGCGAAGAATGGAATTTAAAGTCAGAAGAAAAAATTCTTTTTAAGAACAATCAGATACTAATCACTAATAACCAATCACCAATCACCTTCAGTGATTTATGCAAACTTGCAGTTAACCGCGGAGTTAATCTTGCAACAATCGGCTGGTATAAAAGTCCGAACGTTGATTGGAACGAACACACGGGACAAGGAGACGCTTACTTTACTTATGTGTACGGATGTCAGGTTGCTGAAGTGAGTGTCAATTTAGGAACAGGCGAAGTTTATCTTGATAAAATTACAGCAGTGCACGATCCCGGAACCGTAATAAATAAACTTGGCGCTGAGGGACAAGTCTACGGCGGAGTTACTCAAGGCGCAGGTTATGGAATACTGGAGGAAGTAACAACGGAAAACGGACTGATCCGTGAATTAAACTTTGATCAGTATTTAATTCTAACTGCAAAAGATATTGGAGAAATAAAACCAATCTTTGTAGAAGGAAAAGAAATTTACGGACCATGGGGAGCGAAGTCATTAGGTGAACCGACTTTGGAATTAACAGCGGCTGCAATTTCAAATGCAGTTACTAACGCATTAGGAAAAAGATTTTTTAATCTGCCGCTGAACCTTGAAGAAGTTTTGTTAGGTAAAAAGTTAAGACCGGTTGAAGTGAAAAGAGGAAGTCTGTTGTGATGCCTTCGATAGAAATATTGATTCCAAAAAGTTTGAATGAAGCACTTGGTATTCTTTCAGATCAAAATAAAGTTTTAAAAATTATTGCAGGCGGAACGGATGTAGTTACAGGACTGAAACAAGAATCGAATCGTTTTATCAATACGGAAGTCTTAGTTGATGTTAACCACATTGCCGAAATAAAAGAGATCGAGAGAAGAAATGGAAAGATTTCTATCGGTGCCGCTTCAACATTTTCAGAAATATTTAAGGATCAAATCGTTTCCAATGAATTACCAATTCTAAAAAAAGCAGTTGCAACGATTGGTAATTTGCAAATAAGAAACCGTGCGACGATAGCAGGAAATTTTGTGAACAACGCTCCGTGCGCCGATACCGTTCCAGCTCTGCTGATTTACAACGCAACAATAGAAATCGAATCAATCAATTCTAAACGGGAAATTCCACTGCAAGAATTTTTGCAGGCTCCTTATAAAACTCAATTGAAGAAAGATGAAATTGTAACACGCATTAATATTCCGGTTCCGCCCAAAACTTTTATTGGAGATTTTTATAAACTCGGAAGACGCCAGGCAGTTGCAATCAGCAGAATCACACTTGCCGTTTTGATGGAGCTGAATGAGAATAAAATAAATGAAATAAGGATTGCCGCCGGCGCTGTAACTCCAATCGGAACTCGTTTTCCTGAACTTGAAAAGTTTGCAAAAGGAAATGAAGTGAACGACAATTTCTTCAAAGCACTTGCAAGTAAAATTGGGGAAGAGATAATAAAATTAACCGGATTACGATGGTCAAGCGAATATAAATTACCTGCTGTCCAGCAGATGTTTTATCAAACGCTTAATAGAATGACGAAAAGAATAAAATGATCAATCTTGAATTCATACTTAACGGAAAACAAATTACGGTGGAAACTGAACCAAGCATCCGTTTGCTCGATCTGCTGCGAGATAAATTTAATCTCACCGGAACAAAGGAAGGATGCGGCATAGGTGAGTGTGGTGCTTGTACGGTTTTGATGAATGGAAAAGCAGTTAATTCATGTTTGATTCTTGCCGCGCAAATTGAAGGAAGTGAAATTGTTACTATTGAAGAAATAGCAAACGGTAACGAATTGCATCCGCTTCAAAAAAATTTCTTAAAGTACGGCGCGGTTCAATGCGGATTCTGTTCACCCGCGATGGTTTTATCGGCTTATGCTTTGCTAGAAGAAAATCCAAATCCAACCAAAGAAGAAATCAAAGATGCAATTGCAGGAAACTTGTGCAGGTGTACTGGGTACAAACAGATCATTGAAGCAATAAGTGAAAGCGCAAAAGAATTAACAACTCGCTAATTATTTTTCAATTAGGGAAAAATAATCTCGCCGGAAAGTTTTTATTAATTGGATTAACCCGTTCTTATTTCCAATTGTCGTTTGAACAATCTCACCATCATTATCGAGAACGATCACTCCATTTTCCGATTTCAATCTTATATTTGCTGTTGTAAGATCTTTATTCTCATCAAAGAAAAATCCGTCGTTAGTGCTGTGGGCATAAGCATTTTCATTATTGAAAAACGTGAACTTCTCTTTATAGGGGGCGCCTTGATAAGGGCAGAATGTTTCGCAGTTGCCGCATTCGTTGCATAATTGATCTAGATGGATGATTTGATACTGATCTTTAAAAGAATCTGAATTTGATTTTACTGCAACGTTGGCGCGGTTAGGACAAACTTCCACACACTTATTGCACATGAAGTTGCATCCCAAACATCTCCCGGCTTCAAGATTTAAGTTGGTATAAGTCTGACTAGCAATTTCACCTTTTCTTTTTCTTATATCTTCGAAAAGTTGCTGATTATTAAGAAAATAATTTTTAGCAATGAGTAGATCTTTATTAATATTTTCTTTTTGAATGATTGCTTCCGCCGCTTTCTTTCCATCTGCAATTGATTCCACTACTGTTGATGGTCCCCTTAACGCATCACCGCCGATAAAAACATTTTCGATCATCGTTTCATTTGTCCCGGAAACTTTTACCCGGTTATTTTCTGATTGAATTTTATTCTTCTCTAAAAATTCAGTATCAACACTTTCACCGATTGCGGAGATTATGGAATCAATTTGAATCTCTTCATATGCCCCATCAATAGGGACAACATTTCTTCTTCCATCTGATCCGGTCTCGCTTAGTTTCATTTTCTGACAAACTAATATTCTATTATTAAATTTGATAGGAAGTAACAGCTCCTTAAACACAACTCCATCATTCAGAGCTGCAAAGAATTCTTCTTTATCAGCAGGCATTTGTTCTTTAGTACGGCGATAGATTAAATAAACTTTTTTAACTCCTTTATAACGGGTTGCGGCACGTGAGCTATCCATTGCCGAATTACCGCCGCCAATAACGGCAATACTTTTGCCGGGTTTTATTAATTGATCGTTGTGATAATCTTTCAAGAAATCGATCGCATCAAAGATATTTTCATTGTCGCCATCGATCTTAATTTTGTTTGATTTCTCTGCACCGATTGCGACGTAAATGTATTTATATCCTTCTTTCTTCAACTTATCAATCGAGAAGTTTGGATTAAAACCAAAAACAAACCTGATTCCGTGTTTCTCGATAAACTCAATATCTTTTTCTATTGCTTTTTTCGGCAGACGGAATTCCGGCAATACATTTTGAACAATTCCGCCGGCATTCATTTCTTTTTCGAGAATAGTTACGTCAAATCCGACTTTGGCTAAAAAGTATGCCGCAGATAAACCCGATGGCCCCGCTCCGATAACCGCAGCTTTTATTTTATTCTGACTTAATAAAAAATAATTCTTGAAATTTTTTATATAAGAATCAAAACCATTTAGTGCAGCTTCTTTTTTAAGATCACGAATCAACACCGGTTCATCATAATCCCAACGTGTGCAGTGATACATGCATTGATGATCGCAAATGTACCCGGTAATGTGCGGCAGAGGATTTTTTGAAACGATCAATTCGTATGCTTCTTCGTATCTTTTTTGTTCAACTAACTTGATATACGTTGCCACATCTTGATGTATCGGACATGCTTCCTGGCATGGTGCGATGTAACAATCAAAAACCGGCAGACTCTTAGGAATCTTTATGGAATTGATCTCGCGTTTTTCTTTAGCATAGTTTTTATCCGACAGAGATGCTTCGGTTAAAATTTTCAGATGAGCAACATTTTTCTTGAAACTATGTTCGATCTTTAACGAATTCTTTCCGATCGATTCTGCGATTTGTGCAAGGCGTAAATACCCGCCGGGCTTCAACAACTCCGTAGCAAAAGTAACCGGTCTAATTCCGGTTTCTAAAATCTCTTTTATGTTGTTGTTGTTAGCCCCGCCCGAATAAGAAATATTTATTTCACCGTTGAATTCGTTGGCTAATTTGTAAGCAAGATTTATTGTAAGCGGATAGAGCGATCTGCCCGACATGTACATATCATCACCGGGCAATGCTTGAATTGTATTTTTTACTCCAAGTGTATTGGAAAGTTTTATCCCGAAAATTTTTCTATTAGCGGACGCAAACGATCTTAATCGATTGATCATTGGAATTGCATCTTGATATTGAAGATCGTGATCGAAAGAACTTTTATCCAGTTGAATATAATTATAACCGAGTTTATGCATGGTATCATTTACAAAATCGTATCCTAAAAGAGTCGGATTTAATTTTACGTAGGTGTGTAATCCTTTTTCTTTGATAAGATATTGTGTGATAGCTTCAATTTCTTGAGGAGGGCAGCCGTGCATCGTGGATAGCGTTACGTAATTTGATATATACGGCGAAATTTTTTCTATATCTAAAATTATTTCTTCAAGTTTGTTTTGAGTAATTCCAAATCCGGTCTCAAGCAATTTGGATGCATCGCTGCTGTTTAGCAAATCTATTAAGATTGATTTGTATTTGAAAAACAACTCATTCCTTGATGCATCTTTCAACTCTTCAATGAATCTATCCATGCGTGAAGTTTTGATTCCATCAAGATCATAACCAACACTCATATTGAAAACAAATCCCCGCTGGGATTTCGATAACCCGAGCAGCTCTTTTATCAGATGAATTAGAAACCATGCTTTAACATATTCGTCATAGGATTCATCAAGTTTAAGTTCTTGGGACCATTCGACATTATAACCTTCATCAGTTGCATCAATACACGGTTTATCAATCTTTAAGTCGTCCAACTTTTGAACGGTCTTGAGTTCAAAAAATCTGCCCCCGGTTAGATATGCGCAAATTATATTTTGGGTTAGCTGGGTATGTGGACCAGCGGCAGGACCGATCGGAGTTTCAAGAAGTTCATCAAAGATTTTATCTTCGCAGTTTCCTTTAGCATAATAAAATTTTGAGGACGGAATCCCGAAGATTGATTTCCGGTTAGCATATTCTTGAAATATCCAGTTCAACAGATTTTTAAGAGGAACCGGCTGCATCTTATCCGACATAATGTTCCTACATTCTTTATTCACCTTTTGAAATATAAGATATCGCCGTATTAAGTGTGACGGCAATTTTGTAATTTTGTTTAGTTAAAAGAGATTTGGAATGAATATGAAAGAAAAATTATTTAATGCAGTTGAAGCAGAAAGAGAAAATCTTTTTGCGCTGATACAAAGACTAGTTCAGATCAAAAGTTACAGCGGGGAAGAAAAAGAAATTGTAGAATTCATTGTTTCTAAGATGAAAGAATTCGGATTTGACGAAGCGTTTCATGACGGATTTGGAAATGCTGTGGGAAGGATCGGTAACGGACCAATAAAAATTATGTTTGATGCACACGTTGATACTGTGAAAGTAACCGATACTGAAACTTGGGCACATCCACCGTTTGGAGGTGTTATTGAAAACGGAAAAATGTACGGTCGCGGAGTTGTTGATGAGAAGCCCGCAATGGCTGGGTTTATGATCGCGGCAAAAATTTTGAAAGCGGTTTACGGAAATGATTTTCCATTTACTCTTTATGTTGTTGGTTCTGTGCTTGAAGAAGATGCCGACGGTTACCCGCTTTATCATATTATTGCCAACGAAGGTATCAAGCCCGATTTTGTTGTGCTTGGCGAACCGACCGATCTAAAAGTTAACCGAGGACAGCGCGGAAGAATGGAATTAAAAATTACCGCAACTGGAAAATCCGCTCACGGTGCGCATAACCAGAAAGGAATTAATGCCATCTACAAAATGCAGCCTATAATTGCCGATATTGAAGAACTCGATAAAAAGTTAAAACCAAAACAGCCGCTTGGTAAAGGTTCGATAACTGTAAGCCAAATTGTTTCCAAAGCTCCGTCACTTTGTTCCGTCTCGGATTTTTGCCAAATCCATCTTGATAGAAGAATGACTATCGGCGAAAATAAAAATTCTGTTGTGAAAGAATTGAAAGCGATTATCAAAAAGCATAAGAGCGATGCAAAAATTTCCATTCCAAATGTTGAAGGAACAAGTTGGAAGGGAACAAAGTTTTCACAAGAAGCATATTTCCCTACTTGGGTTTATGATGAGAAGCATCCGCTTGTTGATGCGGCAATGAGAACTTCTAAGGAAGCAATGGGAAAAGCAAAGAGCGGTGTGTGGGGTTTCTCTACGAATGGCGTTGCAACTGCGGGACACTTTGGAATTCCAACTATCGGTTTTGCACCGGGTAAAGAAGAACTTGCTCATTCATCTAAAGAAGAACTTGTTCTTGAAGATTTGTTGAAAGCAACAAAGTTTTATTCACTCTTTCCGTTTAATATGGTGAAGGAATAAAGTTCGTACTAATTCAAAATATACGGAGGAAAATTGGAAACTCGATTTAAAGGAAGACATTTTATTACAGAAGACGATTGGATGAAAGAAGAACTAGATATAGTTTTTGATACAGCATTTGAATTGAAGAAAAAATTTTATGCAGAAGAGCCAACACTCTGGCTGCCGTATAAAACATTGTTCATGATGTTCTTCGAGCAGTCAACGCGTACAAGAAATTCTATGGAAGCCGGGATGACGCAGCTCGGCGGACATGCGCACGATCTAACTCCGGATAAAATGCAGATCACTCATGGTGAAGTTGCAAAAGATACGGCAATAATTCTTAGCCGCATGGGACACGGAATTGCATGCCGCAATTGTTTTTACGGAGTCGGCAACAAATATTTAAATGAACTTGCTGGTAACTCAAGAAAACCGGTTATGTCACTGCAGGATGATGTTTATCATCCGTTCCAAGGGCTTGCAGATTTAATGACGATCTTCGAGCATATCGGCAGAAATACAAAAGGATTGAAAGTTACAGTGAGTTGGGCGTACGCAACAACACATTCAAAACCGCTGAGCGTTCCGCAAACACAGATTCTTCTTTTCCCGCGCTACGGAATTGATGTAACTGTTGCGCACCCAAAAGAATTTCCACTTAGCAAAAATATTGTTGAGAAAGCTCAGAAGAATGCAAAAGATGGCGGCGGAAGTTTACGCTTCACAAATGATATGGATGAAGCATTTGAAGGCGCACAGATTGTAATTCCAAAAAACTGGGGCGGCTTCGGTTTTTATGATGAAGAATTTTATCTCTCGCATGAAGATCAATGCAAGAAAGAAATGAAAAGTAATCTTGAGAAATCTAAGAGCTGGATCTGCGACGATAAGAGAATTAAGCTTGCAGATAAAAATGTAAAGTTGATGCATGCACTTCCGGCTGATAGAAACAACGAAGTAACAGATGAAATCCTTGATAACCCGAATATCTCAATCGTTTTTGATGAAGCGGAAAATCGTCTTCATACAGCAAAAGCAATTATGGGATTAACGATGTGACGAAGTCACTCTGAGCGACCTACCTGCCGGCAGGCAGGAGCGAAGAGTCTCTATTACTTAGAATGAGATCCTTCGTTGCTTCGCTCCTCAGGATAAAAAATGAAAAACTATATCTACAAATGTTTCGATTGCGGAAAGACTTACAACAAAGATGAGATAGAAAAAAATCTGATCTATCTTTGTCCCGTTTGCGGTAAGATTGAAAAGAACCAGCCGTTACGCGGAGTTCTTTTAATTGAATACGATTATGAATCAATCAAAAAGAAATACAAGAAAAAAGAATTTCTTAAGCTGCAACCGGGAAGATTTTGGCAGTATAATTTTTTATGGCCTTTAAATTCTGAGGAACGAAGTGACGAAGAATCTCATAAAAATAAAGTTAGAGATTCTTCATTCGTCCTTTCAGGACTCACTCAGAATGACATGAATAATATTTCTCTTCCTTCAAATTGTCTATTAAAATTTTCTTTTAACGGGAATAATTTTTTTGTCCTTGACGACACACGCAATCCTACTTTGTCATTTAAGGATCGCGCTTCAAGTTTAGTTGCACTCAAGGCAAAAGAGCTTGGCATAAAAGAGATTGCCGCCGCATCAACGGGAAATGCCGGTTCTTCATTAGCGGGAATCTGCGCACGGCTCGGATTGAAATCAATGATCTTTGTGCCGAAACTTATTCCGGAAGCAAAGCGGATTCAAATTCAATCTTACGGAGCCAAGATTTATTTAGTTGACGGCGATTATGATCTGGCATTTGATACTTGTCAGGAAATCTCTACAGAGAAAAAAATATATAATAGAAACACAGGATATAATCCGCTTACCATTGAAGGAAAGAAATCCGCAGCGTTTGATATTTTTATGACAACCAAAGGAAAAATGCCCGACCTAATTTTTATTCCTACCGGAGATGGGGTTGTCTTGAGCGGATTGTACAAAGGATTATGGGAATTGAAAGAACTTGGCTGGATTGAAAGACTGCCAAAATTAATTGCTGTTCAAGCTGAAGGAAGTAATGCAGTTGTTAGATATATGAAAGATCAGAAATTCGAATATATGCCCGCTAAAAGTATTGCGGATTCAATTTCTGCCGGCGCACCGAGGTGTTTATACATGACCTACGATGCAATTGTAAAAACAAAAGGTGAAGCAATCCAAGTAAGTGATAATGAAATTTTGAATGCACAAAAATTTGTTGCACAGAATTACGGAATATTAATCGAGCCATCCTCTTCATCAACATTTGCCGCTTATAAAAAATATATCTCACAAAATAAATTGAATGGACAAACCGCTCTTCTTCTTTTTACCGGGAATGGATTGAAGGATACTTCAGCTTTAAAAAGTTGGAATCCAAACATTGAACCGAGCACGCCGAAATTTTTAAAAGAAAAATTCTTTAACAAATGAGTAAACCGATCATAAACGGATTGCTGATCTCCGCCGGATTATCCGGAAGGATGGGACAATTCAAACCGTTAATGCTTTATAAAAATAAATCGTTTGTTGTAACAATAGTTGAAAAACTTTTAACAGTCTGTGAAAGAGTCGTTGTAGTAACGGGATTTCAAAAAGAAAAAATTGAATCAACGATTAATTCTCAATTCTCAACCTTGCCTACCGGCAGGCAGGTTCGCAATTCTCAATTTCTTAATAGAATTAATTGCGTTTATAATCCAAACTATGAGAAGGGAATGTTTACCTCACTTCAAACCGGATTAGGCGAATTAAAAAAATCAGATTGGGTCATTTATCACTTTGTAGATCAGCCATTTCATAAAGAAAAATTTTACAGTGAATTAATTGTACAGATAGATGATAATTATGATTGGATTCAGCCGTGTTATAACGGGAAGGAAGGTCATCCGGTTTTATTTAAGAAAAATATATTCGGGAAAATATTAACAGCCGATACTTCTTCTTCACTTCGGTTGATCAGGGACGGCGTTGATACGAAATGTAAAAAATGGGAATGTGGTTACGCCCAAGTTCTAAATGATTTTGATACTCAATCGGATATAGAAAAATTCAACTCAAAGAAATGATTTCTCTGCATAATTAATTATTCTTTACAGCCAACTGTCCGCACGCCGCAGCTATATCATCGCCCTGTGTTTCTCGGATCATAACAGTGATGTTGTTGTTGCGGAGTTTATCTGCGAATTGATGAATCTCAGCTAACGATGTCGGTTCAAGTTTGGAAGAAATGCCTTCCGGGGCCATATGTTTAATGCTATTGAACGGAATGATATTTATTTTTGATGGAATAGAACTGCAAATTTTAGTAAGCGCTTTTATGTCTTCGTACCGGTCGTTGATATCTTTAAGCATAGTGTATTCAAATGTAATTCGTGTTTTGGTTTTCTTTGCATAATATTTTAATGCTTCAAGATTTTCTTTAAGTGAATATTTTTTGTTAATCGGCATTAAAATACTTCTAATATCTTCAAATCCCGAGTGGAGTGATAGAGCAAGTTTAACACGGACACCGCGATCGGCAAGATCTTTTATCTTGGGTGCTATACCTGCAGTTGAAATCGTAATGCGTAATCTGCTCAATCCTTTTGTAAGCTCGTGTGTAAAAATGTCTACCGACTTTAATGTTGCTTCGTAGTTAAGAAGAGGTTCCCCCATCCCCATATAAACTATATTGGTAATATTTTTCTTACCATGCTCTTTCGCAGTGAGTAGATATTGATCTACAACCTCGCTGACAGAAAGATTTCTTTTGTAGCCCATTAGTCCAGTTGCGCAAAATTTACAGTCAAGCGGGCAGCCGACTTGAGTTGAAATGCAAAGTGTGTTTCTTTCTTTTTCCGGAATAACAACAGATTCGATCTTTCGTTCGTCATGTGTTGAGAACAAATATTTTTTTGTGCCGGTTGATGGCGAATTTTGAGTAGTCACTAAGTTTAAAGTCTGCAGTTCGCAGTTTGCAGTAAGTTTTTGCCTAAGCTCTTTTGAAATATTCTGCATTTCGGAAAAATCAACAGCAAGATGATTATACATCCAATTATAAACTTGTTTACCTCTGAATTTTGACTCACCGATTGAAACGAAATATTCTTCAAGTTCCGTAAGTGTTAATCCCTTTAGTTGTATTTTCTTGTCGTTGGTATTCATTGAAACAAATATAGAGATCAAGATGGAAAGTGACAAAGACGGAAGTGCCTAAGCGCCTGAGTTCCTTAGCGTCTAAATACTATAATGTGGGTTTGATATATGAAATCCTTTCAGTAGTTTTGAAATGTAATCAGTAAATCAAGATTAGATTAAAAGAGGAAAGATGAACTTCGATTTCACGGAAGAACAATTAATGATTCAACAGACAGCACGTGAGTTTGCGGAATCAGAGATAGCTCCATCTGCGGTTGAGCGGGATAAAGAAGCAAAATTTCCTACGGATATAGTTAAAAAACTTGGCGAGCTTGGTTTTATGGGAATGATGGTTTCACCCCAATATGACGGTGCCGGACTTGACACAGTAAGTTATGTTTTAGCTATGATAGAGATTTCAAAAGTTGATGCAAGTGTAGGAGTAATAATGTCCGTAAACAATTCATTAGTTTGTTACGGAATGGAAAAGTGGGGAAGTGAATTCATGAAAGAAAAATATTTAAGACCTCTTGCACGCGGAGAAAAACTTGGCGCCTTTGCTTTATCCGAACCGGAAGCGGGAAGCGATGCAACTCAACAAAACACATCGGCACATAAAGATGGAAATTATTGGATCATCAATGGAATGAAGAACTGGATTACAAACGGTACTTCCGCTGATTATTATTTAGTTGTCTCACAGACCGATAAAGAAAAAGCCCATCACGGTATTACAACTTTTCTTGTAGAAAAAGGAACTCCGGGTTTCGGTCACGGTGTTAAAGAAGATAAACTTGGCATCAGAAGCAGCGATACTTGTTCATTAACTTTTGAAAACTGCAAAGTGCCGGAAGAAAATATTGTTTGGGAAGTAGGAAAAGGATTCAACTTTGCAATGCAAACATTAAACGGTGGCAGAATTGGTATTGCATCTCAAGCTGTTGGAATTGCTGAAGGCGCACTCGATGCCGCGACTAAGTATGCAAAAACACGCAAAGCTTTTGGAACTGAAATTTCTAATCATCAAGCTATTCAATTTAAACTTGCGGATATGTCAACGAAAGTCGAGGCAGCAAAGTTATTAACCCTTCAAGCTGCAGCATTAAAAGATGCCGGTAAGAAATATGTTAAAGAATCGGCGATGGCTAAATTGTATGCTTCTAAAATTGCAGTGGAATGCGCCCTTGAAGCAATTCAAATCCACGGCGGTTATGGTTACGTTAGAGAATATTTAGTAGAAAGATATTTACGCGATGCTAAGATCACGGAAATTTATGAAGGTACGTCAGAGATTCAGAGAATTGTAATTGCGCGAGAGTTGTTGAAGGATTGATTCTTAGTGCCTTAGTGACTGAGTTGTAAATTGAAGGAACATTGTGAATAAATCCAAAGCTCAAAGTAGAATATACATTTTCATTTATTTATTCTTATTCAGTATGATTTATAATCTTAATGCACAAACTGATTGGGTAAAATGGGAAACAAAACAAGTTTCTTTTGAATTGCCGATCCATCAGAATCATGATTATACTATTGATAAATCGAATTTGGGAATGACAATACTTTCGGTTTTTCGAAACACATATTACTTTTTTATTTCAGATTTGGATGGCGATAACTGTCCTTTTGCGCCTTCGTGCTCAGCATTTTTCATTCAATCTATTAAAGAAACAAGTATTTTTAAGGGAACGTTATTGTTTGCAGACCGTTTTACACGGGACTTAAATTTTTTTAAGGGAATGAACCATTATCCTTTACTAACGTCGAATAAATTTTTTGATCCAGCTTATAACTATACACTTCATTTTAAAACAATAAAATTCAATTCCGGCAGTGATATTGAAAACTAAAACAGCCTATCGTTTATTCATTCCTGTATTATTATTTATTGTCCCAATAACTGCTCACTACAGCCAGACTTCAACTAACAATCAAAGTCTGTTATCTCCTAACAATAGATTGAAATTTGGGAACTATCTTTATTTGGATAAAGATTATTTACGAGCCACAAATGAGTTCAAAGAATATTTGAAGAGTGAAAGTAATGATACAATTGTATTTAGATTAGCCAACGGCTATTTCAAAATCGGGCGTTACACAGAAGCAGCTGACAATTTTAAGAATTTATTTTTCGGTTCACAAATATGCGAAGAAGCCCGACTGTTATTTTATGAATCTATTTTTTTTCAGAATGATTACAAGTCGTTGCGTGATCTAGCT
>Ga0182021_10003390_pt1 | contig 18735 bp, 12 predicted proteins | sample 612E3MmetaG_FD_120493 | JGI IMG/M metagenome (GOLD analysis project Ga0182021, IMG submission 120493) | Permafrost microbial communities from Stordalen Mire, Sweden - 612E3M metaG (Illumina Assembly) | ecosystem: Environmental > Terrestrial > Soil > Wetlands > Permafrost | place: Sweden... | reverse complement strand
ACATTAAAAGAAAATGTAATTTTGGGAAAAATTGGTTTATGAAGGTTCATTTCATCGCTGTCGGCGGAAGTGCAATGCATAACCTGGCCCTTGCTCTTCATAAAAAAGGTTATTCTGTCAGCGGTTCCGATGATGAGATCTTCGAACCCTCGAAAAGCAGGCTGAAAAAATATGGATTGCTGCCGCCTGATGAAGGCTGGGACATTTCAAGGATCACACCTGACCTCGATGCCGTAATCCTGGGAATGCATGCCAAAGCCGATAATCCCGAGTTGCTTAAGGCAAAGGAGCTGGGGCTGAAGATTTTCTCATACCCTGAATTTCTTTATGAACAGTCGAAAGACAAGAAACGCGTGGTTATCGGCGGGAGCCACGGCAAAACCACGATCACGGCAATGGTCCTGCATGTCCTGAAAGCAGCGGGCATTGATTGCGATTATATGGTCGGGGCCCAGCTTGAGGGTTTCGAGGTCATGGTAAAGCTCAGCGAAGACGCCGGTTTGATGATTTTTGAAGGCGACGAATACCTTACATCTCCATTGGACCCAAGGCCGAAATTCCATGTTTATAAACCGGATGTCGCACTTCTGAGCGGTATTTCATGGGACCATATAAACGTGTTCCCGACTTTTGAGAATTACACCGGGCAATTCAGGGAATTCATCCGTTTAATATCACCTGGAGGGACTCTCGTTTATTGCGCCGGTGACGACGTCCTCAGGTCCATTTGCCATGAATGCCGCCCCGATCTTTCCATCATCCCATATGCAGTGCCGGAACATTTTATTTCGGAAGGAGTTACCTCGCTGATCCGCAACGGTAAAATTTATCCTTTAAAGGTCTTTGGAAGGCATAACCTGATGAACCTTAACGGGGCTTACCAGCTGTGCCGTGAACTGGGTGTCAGCGATGAGGTATTTCTTGCTTCCATAGTGACTTTTGCCGGGGCAGCCAAACGCCTCGAACTGGTCGCCGGGAATAGCAGAACATTGATATACAAAGATTTTGCACATGCCCCTTCAAAAGTCAGGGCAAGCCTTCATGCCATAAGGGAGCATTATGCAGGAAAATCCGTGACTGCCTGCCTGGAATTGCATACATACAGCAGCCTCAGCAAGGATTTCCTCAGCCAGTATGCCGGAGCCCTGGATGAAGCCGACAACCCGATCGTATATTTTAACCCTCATGCCATACAGCTTAAACGGCTTGAGCCTATAACAGCAGAACAGGTCAAAGAAGGATTCGGAAATGCAAACCTTGAAGTGTTCACCGGTTCAGCAGAACTCCGCTCCAGGTTACTCGGCATGGAATGGGAAAATTCAGTGCTTTTGCTGATGAGCAGCGGGGACTTTGACGGGATGGAAATTACAGAGTTGGCCGGGAATATCTTAAAAAAGGCTGCCGCGGAGCCTGGGGCGACGCAGACAACGTAGCGGCGATGCAGGATTGCGAGCGAACTACATTGGTGAAAATATATGAACGGTTATTCCTGTGTTGGCATTCTATGAATTTAAATCAACTGACAAATTACCCATTTCTGTTAATATCCAAATGAGCTAATAAAAGTGTTATATTTGTCATTAGGTTATACGTTGGAAGTTTACCCTATCCTGTTCAAAAGGGTTCTAAAGGTGGGAGTGTAATTTATCGATTTGTCTTCACGTAAGGAACTGATTCTTTCTGTTTTCACAAGTATGGTAAGGCTTTATGTTATCGATGATCACTACCTTATTATTGAAGGCTTATAATCTTCCTTTGATCTGGCGTCGGACCAATTCAAAGTAGTTGGTAGGAGTTTGAATATCCCTGAATCATTGCAGAAAATTTCACCCGAGAATGTGGATATCATTATTCTTGATCTTTTTATTGGCCAATCGGATCCGATAGTAAATCTTGAATTGATTCAGAAAAACTTTCCGACAATTCCAGTAGTCATCTTATCGCAAGAAAGTAGTCTCTTCTGGCAAGTTATCATGTTCAGACACGGTATAAAGGCCTACCTGCATAAAGAAGGAGATAAACCCCTAATGATCCAACGCCTACTTCAGGTCTTTCAAGGAGAGACGATTATGTCGAACGAAGTGGCCGAAATTTTGGTGAAAGGTAGCCGGACCAAGTCTTTCGAACTTTCATTGGAGTATAAAGATATCCTTTCCTATCTTACGCAAGGTTTTATGCCAAAGGAAATAGCGAAAAAACTAAACCAATCCGAATCCTCCATTGAAAAAAAACTCAAACATATACGGGAACTATATTCTGCCAGGAGTAATTATGAACTGATCATTAAAATACTCCCAAAACAACACCCTCTCCTTGAACTGTAACTTCCTAATTTTTTTTTGCTTTTTTTGATCCGGTTTCATCAGAATTTGCTTGATTTTTTTCTATATCCGTAGGAAAAAATTCCTAAAGAGTTCAGGTTTTCAAGAATCTAGTAGGAAAGTCATCCACTTTTGACACTTGAAGTGATTCCAAAAGAAATAAAGTTGGATATAACCTTATCGGAAATGCGTTTTAAAAAAGTTTGAAAGATGGTTAGTTCTCATATATCGGGGTAAGTTAAAAATTGATTATGAGATTTATATATATGATTTCCAGGGATATTTCAGAAATGCTTCCGAATATCTGTTCAATTATTTCCGAAAATCGGAAATAATTGAAATTAATTTTCCGAAAATCGGATGCAAATTTCCGAAAAAAGTTAGATTTTCATTATAACTATGTAAATAATTCTTTATATTCTTGATGTATGTAAAAACTTTCTTTGACATTGTGATTAATTAGAGTACTAACTGAATTTTTTAAGATAATTCCGTAAATATCCAAACCTTAAAATTGAAGCCATGAACAAATTTATTTTTTGGATTATGCCTATCATCAGTGTGATCTTAATCCTTTTGTCCCAATCAGGCTCTGCCCAAAGCCAAGATAATTATTATACAATCTGCAAAGAGTTGAATTCATATTATAATTCAAATCCCAAATTAAAAGCTGAGGAAGACGGTGGTTATATGGAATTTTTGCGATGGAAGGAATTCTGGAGAAATCGTGTCTATAATGGAGATTCTCTTAATAAGGGAAAATTCAGTCCTTATATAGCTGCTCTTACAAACTCTCTTAAAAATCGGATTGCATCAGGTAATAATAACCTATTTTCGGTTTGGTTTCCATTAGGTCCAGATACGATCACCTCATCCATGTGCGCAGGACAAGTCTCTGCCTTATATGTTGATACCATTTCAGATAAAACGATGAATACCATTTATATTGGCACTAGCTCTTCAGGCATTTGGAAAACGACTGACGGTGGTATTAATTGGATGAATGTGACAGATGGCAGCACTTTGTTAATAAACGGAATAACAAGCATAGTTGGCGACCCCAATAATAGTGATATCCTTTATGCCTCGACATCTGCCGGCTTTCTTGATAACCATTCATATACAACAGGTATTATTCAGACACATAATGCGGGTCTTTCTTGGACCAGGTTGGATTCTATCAGTCCCTTGTCAAACAAACCTTTATATGGACTTCTCTTGGATCCAAACAATACCCAAAGGATGTTCGCACTTTATGATACAACAGTTATCAGATCTTTGGATGGAGGTCTTCATTGGAATACTATTTTTAGATTTCCAAAGTATATTGCCACGTACCCAAATGATACATGTAACCAACAAAGACATGGAAGAAACATTATCATGAAGTATGGCAATGCTGACTATATTTATGTTGCAACAGATTGTTGGGGTGGCCACCCTAGAGCACAGGTATGGAAAATATATAATCCTATTGCTGACACAAACCAAATAACAGCCACTCAATTAGATTTGAATCTTCCAAATTATGGGAATCCAATATTTACACAACGTTTCAACATCGCCGTTACCCGACTCGATCCTGAAGCAATTTATATTGCATGTATGCCATTTGACAGTGCACGTTTAATGATTTGGAAATACAGCAATGGTTGGGTTAGAGAGAATGTTGACACATTGAATTTGCCTCAAGGAATTGGTTATTTCAAATTTGAGATGTTAGTATCCCCCACAGATACAAATGTTTTGTATGTGGGAGGTTTATCTATGGATAGATGGGTCAAAATGAATAATAACCTTTGGAGCCGTGCTGAACATACTCCTTCTGGTGATTGGTCGGCAACCTATCATGATGATACAAGATGTGCCAAGCTACTCAAGGGAAGCGCTCCTAATCTTCACGGAGGAAGTGATATTATTTTTGCTGGTAATGATGGAGGTTTATCCAAATCAACGGATGGCATTCACAGCTGGCGGAGTCTTAATGGTAAAGGACTTACTATTACTCAATTTTGGGGTATTGGAGGAGCAAATTCAATCCCAAATATCGTTCTTTGTGGTTCACAGGATAATTGCTTTTTTAAGTTTACTGATGGGAATTGGTTTCATAACGAGAATCTATATGGGGATTTTGGTAATATTGTTGCAGACGATTCTGACCCTAATTTCATTACGATGTACGGCAATCGTTGGGGTAGTGGAAATACGTTAATTGCAAAATCAAATGATCTTGGAGTTCATTGGAATGCACCAAGCATGGATACCGTATTGTCTGAACCACGCTTAGTTAACCCCCAAGTAAAACTTAATCCACAAAACCACAAAACGGTCTTTTTTGGTGCGCATAACCTTTATAAATCCTACGATAAACTGACAACAACATGCATAAAAGTTCCTGTCATTGCATGCAACACATGTTTTGATCCAATCTCAGCTTTTGATATTGCGAAGACAGATACGAATACGATTTACGTGGCCTATGACTCACCTAATTGGTCAGTACAGACCAAAAAATTCCTAAAATCAAATGACTATGGTGCAAGTTGGGTGGACCTTACAAGCAACTTAACAGGTGCAGATCATTTACTGGATAGATATTGTGTTACTGATCTTGTTATAAGCCCAACGGATCCACGTACACTCTGGATTTCTTTTGGTGGAGTATTAAGTCCCTGGGGAGATTCCGCTCGTGTACTGGTTTCCCATGATGGTGGAGAACATTGGACAAATTTTGCAAAAAAAGGGTTGCCTCCTCTTCCTATTAATTGTATTCGATATATGAATGGATATAATGATCGGCTTTTTGTCGGAACAGATGCGGGTGTTTTTTATTACGATAATTCTCAGACTCAATGGCAACCATTTAATACAGGTCTTCCTGTTTGTGTAGTAAACGATTTGGAAATCAATGATGTTGATAAAATAATTCGTGCGGGAACCTATGGCCGGGGACTTTGGGAAACTAACCTTAATTGTTTATATGATCCTAACAATCCAATCGTAATAGATAAGGATACTACTTGGCGTACAGTCAATTCGCTTAATTGTAGTGTCTATATCGATTCATCATATACATTGACAATTACAGATACAGTAAAATTTCCACCACTAGGAAAAATATATGTTAAACAAGGAGGCTTTTTATTTGTTAATGGAGGAGTTCTTACTTCCAAATGTCAGGATATGTGGCAGGGAATTGAAGTATGGGGTAGATCAAGTAGCCCTGAGGCAACTTACTTTCAAGGCAATGTAATTCTGAAAAATGGGGCGGTGATTGAAAACGCAAGAATAGGTATAACAACCGGGATGAAAGATGTGAATGGTTATTTGGATTGGGGGACAACAGGAGGAATCATCAAAACAGATAATGCATTTTTTAAAAATAACTATAAGGCGGTTGAATTTTTTGGAAATAGGTATGGACAGGCTAGTTTATTCAGAAATACGAAGTTTTTAACTACCGGTCCTTTTGTTGATGGCCATTCCACTCCAAGTGATTTTGTTACAATGTCCGGTACTGCAGGTGTTGCATTTGAAGGATGTTCATTTAGAAATACGACAGTCCCAGATACGGTTGTTCCTAGATCGATCAATGGCAGGGGGATATTTTGCTATAATTCTTCATTCATGGTTAGCCCATATGTGTATTGCAGGGTTAATTATCTTCCATGCCCCAATGGCCAATCTGATACGATTAAATCCGTTTTTCAAGGTTTATATTATGGGATTAGGGCATTGGGATCGTTCCCAATATTCCCGATTACTATAAACAGTACTAATTTTTTAAGCAATTTTCGAGGTGTTTATCTGAGTAATATGACAAATCCCTCTATTACTTCAAATTACTTCTCAAATATGTTTTTACAATCTGCTATTTTAACAGGCGATACGGTTTATGGATTATACCTGGAACGTTCAAATTTATATACGGTACAAGAAAATAAATTCAGGGCACCACGGACATCCCTATATGATCAAGGCAATCCTATGGGTATGCATAGAGTTCTGTACAAACAATTTGGCATTGTAGTAGATAATTCAGGGACCGATCCCAATGAGATTTATAAAAACATTTTCGATACTCTTGAAGTAGCAATAAATGCCCAGAACTTAAACAAGTCTTCATCAGGCGATTCAACCGGACTTGTTCTTAAATGTAATCAATACCGCAATAATTCATATGATGAGTTGGTTTCAAGAAAAGATACAACCATTACAGGTGGAATTGCAATAAAACAAGGAGCCGGGAAAAACAAACTTTTAGATCCTGCAGGAAATATTTTCTCACATTATCATGATACAACGTACGCTAAATTAAGGGAGTCGGATATAAGAAACAGAGGAGAATTTCTTGTGTATTGGAGTCATAAGAGGCAACAACATTCAACTGATCCAAGAGTTTACCCGGATTATGTTGATGTAAATTATGTTCTAAGAAAGCAAGTTTATAAGGCATATAATGATTCGTGCTGCCCATCTAAAATATTTTCTGGCGGAGGTATTTCACAAGATAATTTAAAGCAACTAATTGCACAGGACCAAAATACCGGTGATTCATTGAGATCAATGTTAAACTCCTTGGTCGATGGAGGCAATACTAATTCAATGATTACAGATATTGTTTTAAGCAATTCTTCCCAAATTCTGATACTTCAACAAAATCTTCTAAATAATTCCCCTTATCTTTCCGATACCGTGATGAAGCAAGCCATTAATAACGAAACTGTATTACCTAACGAAGTCATTCGCGATGTTTTAGTTGCTAATCCACAGGCAGCAAAATCGACAACCGTCTTACGTGAATTGAATAATCGTACGACACCCATGCCTGATACCATGATGTCAGAGATTCTTAACGGTCGTGATACTGTGTCTGCAAAAGAAGAATTAGAAGCTAATCTATATTCTGTTAAGCTTGACCGTCAGTATTATTTCAATGAACTGCTCAGGTATTATCAACAAGACACGGTTAATCCTTCAGCCTCGCATGACAGCCTAATAGCCCTTCTGACAAAGGAAAAATTACTCTCAATACAATACATTCTTGCTTTTGAGTATCTTTATGATGGGAATATCTCTTATGCAAATTCTACTCTTGGTAACATTCCTCAATTGTTTAACTTGTCCGATCAACAAACAAGACAACATCAGAATTACCGAACCTTTTTTGATTTTTTAATTAACCAGATAAATCACGGTAAGAATACAAATCAATTGACTCAGCAGGAAATTGATCAATTAAATGAAATGACACATAATGCGACAGAACCTATAAAATCTTATGCTCGGGATATTCTTGAAGCAAATGGACTGCTTACTTTTCATGAGCCCATTATCGTTCCTAATGAAAATCTAAAATCTACAGAAGCAAGGAAAAAACTCAAGACTGATGCATTTCAGAACGATATGTATATGAAAGTATTTCCCAATCCAGCAAAACAATATGTGATTGTGGAATATAACCTTAAGGAAGACTTAATTAATAACCAGAATATTTTTTCTATCTTTAATTCTAATGGAATACTTTTAGAAACTAAAATATTACAACGATCTTTTAATCAATTTATAGTTAAAACTGGTAGTTTTGTTCCAGGGGTTTATGTCTTCATAATTAATTCAGGGAAGAAACATGTTTGTTATCAAAAAGTTACAATTATTCAATAGAATGAAAAGGCCAATTGCTGTTCATTTTATAGGAAGACCTTGGTTAAAAGCATTTTTTTGCAAAAGATTAGTCCTGGTGACGATCTCCCTGTGGATATTTATTCAGAATACATATTCCCAACAATGGGTCAGAACATTTACAAATGGAATGTTGACTGATGTAAGATGCATATTAGAATCATATGACAAAGGATATTTATTTATAGATAATTATGCTGGTAGCATGACCTGGATCATCAAGACGGATATTAATGGATATCAACTATGGAACAAAAAGATCGGTGATGGGCAACATGGATTACTTTCTGGAAATATTGAACAAACTCTTGATTTCGGGTTTATAATTGGGGGGGAAATGGATAAATATGATCCCACAGGATATAGCGATCCTATGATAATGAAATTCAATAGTTGCGGAGAACTAGAATGGTGTAAAGTAATTAGTACTCCGGGTATTTATGATTATGCTGATCAAGTCAAACAAACACCCGATGGACAATATGTGATGTTGACCTCATATTCAGATCCGAATAATAATAACAGAATACAACTCTATAAATTAAATTCTGTCGGTGATCTGTTATGGAAAAATAATTATCTTCCTCCGACGGGAGCATTTGATGATGATGGAACGGATCTGCTAATTTTAAACGATGGTTATTTAGTTTCGGGTACATGTTATTACCCTGATCCTGGTCAGCCAGGAGGTTATGAACGACCATATTTTTTTAAAACCGATACTGCTGGAAATGTACTATGGAAATTGGTTTATGGAAGCGTTAATAATTTTCATGGATATTCCGGTGTTTATCCAACAATCACGAGCTCTTCAGGGAATCTCTACAATGTCGCAACACATAGCAATAATTGCGATACTCCAGCTCTAATAAAATGTCTTGAATTGGGTGATGAATCCTATTATCAAGATTTATACCCTCAATCCTGCCCTGGTGGAGCAGGCCCTATTAATTTTGTCAGTGATACAAATCTGGTTGTTTTAGTTGAAGGTACGGTTAACGGCCAATATAAAATAAAATGGATAAAAACTGATACATTGGGAAATGAATTTTTTGAAAAGTCATTTTCTTCAACCTGGATGGGCGAGACAAATTGTTCAATAATTACTTTTGATAAAAAGATTATTAGTTTATCTTATTCTGCTTTAATTATATATTTATACAAACTCAACCAGCATTTTGATTATGACAGTATTTATTCACATCCATACACATATGATAGTCTTTGTTCCCATCCGATTTATTCAGATACGATCAATCCAGATTGTGGTTTAATTGTAAATGTCAATGAGCCTTATACTAATCCTGAAACCACCTGGTTAAAAGTATTTCCAAATCCTGCATCGGATAAGTTAACATTAGTATTCCCGCAATATCTTAAGATTCCTGATAATGCTGACCCAATCAAAACCGCAACTATATATCATCAATGGAAATCCACTACATTGGAAGTCTACAACCTTAATGGTGAAATGATTGTTAAGAAAGAAATCCTAAAAAGCCAAACTAAAATTGTAATGGAAGTTTCAACCTGGCCGAAAGGAATGTACTTCTTCAGGCTGGTTTACAATAAGCAAACAGTAATCAGTGAGAAAGTGATATTAAATTAACCAAATTTTGATCCTGAATTTTCACGGTTAACAGGTATATCATGTTCCACCTATAAGAAAGACCCTGATTCCAAACGCAACCTTAACCGTTCATCGAGATCAGGAATTCCTCGTTGGTATTAGTGAATTTTATCTTCTCCTTCAGGAATTCCATAGCTTCAATCGGGTTCATGTCGGCCAGGTGGTTTCTCAATATCCAGATCCGGCCCAGTACATCCTTATCAAGTAAAAGATCTTCACGCCTGGTACTTGATGCTACAATATCGACTGCAGGCCATATCCTCTTGTTGGACAGCTTACGGTCGAGCTGGAGTTCCATGTTACCTGTACCCTTAAACTCCTCAAAGATGACTTCATCCATCTTGGAGCCCGTTTCAATAAGCGCTGTTGCTATGATTGTAAGGGATCCCCCGTTCTCGATCTGGCGTGCGGCTCCGAAGAAACGTTTGGGTTTCTGAAGTGCATTGGCTTCCACGCCGCCCGAAAGGACCTTGCCGGATGCAGGGGCAACAGTATTGTATGCCCTTGCAAGACGGGTGATCGAATCGAGCAGAATCACTACATCATGCCCGCATTCCACCAGCCTTTTGGCTTTTTCAAGAACGATGTTTGAGATGCGTGCGTGGCGTTCTGCCGGTTCGTCAAACGTTGATGAGATCACTTCGGCTTTCACGCTTCTCTGCATATCGGTGACCTCTTCAGGCCGTTCATCTATAAGTAGGACGATCATGTAAACGTCGGGATGGTTGGCGGCAATGGCATTGGCAATTTCCTTCAGCAGAACCGTTTTACCGGTCTTGGGCTGTGCCACGATCAACCCCCTCTGTCCAAAGCCAATGGGAGCAAACATATCGATAATGCGCGTTGACATTGAACAATCAGGATGACCTGTCAGCCTGAATTTTTTCATAGGGAAGAGCGGCGTGAGGAAATCAAACGGGATCCTGTCACGGACTTCTTCCGGTTTACGGCCGTTGATCAGCTCCACCTTGATCAGGGGAAAATATTTTTCGCCTTCTTTCGGCGGGCGGATTGTACCCCTGACCGAATCACCGGTCTTCAAACCAAAAAGTTTGATCTGTGATTGTGAAACGTAGATATCATCCGGAGAATTAAGGTAATTATAATCGGAGGAACGAAGGAAACCATACCCGTCGGTCATAATTTCCAGAACTCCCTCACTTGTTATAATGCCTTCAAATTCCCAGGAGTATTCCTCCCTGGGTTCCCTGGGATATTTACGCGGGAAATCGCGTCCTTTCCTCTCTTCCGCTGATGCCTGGCCCTGGGGTTCGGTTATTGTTTCATTTGAGTCTGAACCTTCAGGCTGGTTCTCAGACGAAGCTACAGGGGTTTCGACTCTGGGTTCATCTCCGTTGGTCTCGACCAGTGGTTCAAAAAGACTTATCGGTTCAATGAGCGGGACAGATACAAAGGGTTGGTTCACAGTTTCCTCAACCTCTGGTGTATCAATTTTCGCATCGGGTTGGGGTGATGGTTTTTCTTCAATGAAAGGCTTTTCCCTGGGAACGTATTTCTGTCTTTCCCTGTGGACAAAATTGGGTTTGTCCCTGCGGACAAATCCGGGTTTATCTTTTGAGGGATACATCGGTTTGTCTTTGGGAATAAATGCCGGTTTATCCTTTGGGGGCACTATGGGATTCTCTTCTTTCAAAGGAGTAAATCCCTGCCTGTCCCCGGGAACGGATGCAGGTTTTTCCTGTTTCGGCTGGTCAGGATTTTTCTTCGGCCTTCCGCGGAATCTGCGTACCTGGTTTTTTTCCTGGTCTAAAATCTCCTGTGTGGGATTCAGGGCCTGGTGATCAAGGATTTTATAAATAAGTTCCTGCTTTTCAAGCCTGTCAACTTTGGGAATATTCAACTGGCGTCCAATTTCCCTTAACTCGCCCAGTTCTTTACTGTCGAGTGAAATAATATCGTACATGAATAAATGAATTTGGTTGTGGAATGACCATTAAATCAAAAAAATGGAATTGTAATTTCAGAAATGTTCCGCGTGTCTATATAGGTAATAGGGTTTGAAAGGAACAATAACGGTTGCAAAGGTATGAATAAATTTATAAATGTCAATAATTATTTATTCCCTTAAGTAAAACTTTACGAACTTTGCCCGGGCTGCAGGCCCGGGATCTGCCATGGATCACATCCGAAAACATTAAAACAGTTTTTAATTTAAACCAGGCAATCTTTATAAAATATGATTCAACGTATTCAAAGTCTGTTCCTTGCAGTCGCAGCTATTGCTGCCGTGCTGATGTTTTTCTTCCCGATAGCCGATTTCTATAATGAACATATCGGGAATTATAAACTTCTGGTCACCGGTTTGAAAGGTATGGACCCTGATCCGAAAATTCACCTCAGCTGGTGGGCGTCCAGCCCTTTGGCCTTTCTGACTGCCGGGTCGTTGATAATTTCACTCATAACTCTTTTCCTTTATAAGAAACGCCCTCTTCAGATCAAGCTGCTGGCTTTTAACATTCTGGCAACAATAGTATTGATCATAGTCATTTTCCTTTATTATATAAATTCCATTGAAAAGATAACCGGGATCCTTCCGTCCTATCAGTTCGGAGCATTCTGCCCATTGATCTGCCTGATCTTCCTTTTACTTGCAAACCGCTTTATCAGGAAGGATGAAGCCCTGGTAAAATCCGCCGACAGGTTGAGATAGGCTTTGTTTATCCTGGAATATCAAGAACTTCAAGATCCCGCATTTCTTTCCCTTCAATAATCAGCCTTACGGCCGTTATGGATTTGTGTATGCCGTAGATCCCGGCTGCTCCCGGGTTGATGTGCAGCATGTTATACTTCTGATCAAAAATCACTTTCAGGATATGTGAATGGCCGCAAACGAACAGGCCTGGTTTTTCCTGCTCTATTGTTTTTTTTGACTTCGGATGGTATCTTCCCGGGTATCCGCCTATATGGGTCATGAAGACTTTGAGATCCTCTGCTGTAAATACCAGTTCCTCACTGCATTCCCGGCGCACCTGGGTTCCATCAATATTTCCGTACACAGCCCTCAGCGGCTTAATTTTCCTGAGTTCATCCAGGATTTCCAAAGATCCGATATCTCCTGCATGCCAGATCTCATCCACGGAGCTGAGGAAATTGAGGACTTTCGGCAATAGCCGGCCATGGGTGTCGGATAAAATGCCTATTCTTATCATTACGATTGTTGAAAACTGCTGCCCAAAAGTACAACGCCGCCGTTAATATCAAAGCGATTATTGCTAATTTTACGGAGAAATAATTAAAGCAGAATCAGCGGGCATTTTGCATAAGCGGCATCAGGTGCAAGGAGCCTCCCACTATTTGGAGTGCCAAATAATATTGGTGCGACGCCGACACCGTAGCCGCGATGCAAAGGTACCCGCTGAATCCAACTTGATTACACTATTTTGCTATTAATATTATGCAGGAATCATTGATCATCATCATAGGCCTTATCCTGATAGCAGGTATAATGTTGCTTTATTTCCGCCTGAGGCCCGGGCCGCCGGATAATTCAGCCGCCGAACTGGAAGCCTCCCGCAGGCAGACCGAAGCGCTGAATGCTGCCAGAAGTGCGGCTGAAGAACGCAGCAGGATGCTGGAACAGCAGAACACGGCCATCCAGCTGCATCTCAAAGAAAAAGAAATACTGATCAACGAGCTGAACGCACAGTTGTCGCGTAAAACCACCGAAAATGAGGGCCTGAACGAAAAGCTGACCACCTTAAAAAAAGACATAGAAAAGCTACAGGATAATTTCCGGAACGAGTTCAGGAACCTGGCCAACGACATACTCGAAGAGAAAACAAAGAAATTCACCGAACAGAACAGGACCAAACTTGAGGAGATCCTGAAACCCCTGGGGGAAAAGATCAGGGATTTCGAGAAGAAGGTCGAGGAAACCTATGACAAGGAATCCAAGCAACGGTTTTCCCTCGAAAAGGAGATCAAAAACCTGGCCGAGCTGAACCAGCAGATCAGCAAGGAGGCCAGCAACCTCACCCAGGCCCTTAAAGGACAGAGTAAAACCCAGGGCAACTGGGGGGAAACGATACTGGAAAGTATATTGGAGAAGTCCGGCCTTTCGCGCGACCGTGAGTATTTCGTGCAACAGAGTTTTACGAACGAAGACGGGAGACGGGTGCAGCCCGATGTGGTGGTGGTTTACCCCGGGGAACGGAGCCTGGTAGTTGATTCCAAGGTCTCGCTGCTTGCTTACGAGCGCTTCGCTTCAGCCGAGACAAAGGAAGAGCAGGAAATTGCTCTGGCCGAACACCTGGTCTCGGTCCGGCAGCATGTAAGTGAACTCAGCGCCAGGAACTACCAGGACCTGTACCAGCTCAAAACCCTTGATTTCGTAATATTGTTCATGCCTGTGGAGCCGGCTTACCTGGTGGCCATGCAGGCCCAGCCCGATCTCTGGTCCTGGGCCTATGACCGAAGGGTCCTGCTGATAAGTCCGACAAACCTCATTGCAGCATTACGAATGATCGCTAACCTCTGGAGGGTGGAATACCAGAACAAGAACGCAATAGAGATCGCAAGGCAAAGCGCCGACCTGCTGGATAAATTCGTGAGTTTCGTGGAGGATCTGCAGGATGTTGGGAAAAAACTTGAAGCGACCCGCCAGAGCTACGATGCTTCCATGAATAAGCTTTCGACCGGGAAGGGAAATCTCATCCGCAGGACTGAAAAGATTAAGGAACTCGGGCCCAGGCCTTCAAAGGAAATACCCAGATCATTACTTGACAAATCAGAAGAATAATGCCAAAAGAACAATACATATACGGGATAAGGCCTGCGATTGAAGCGATCAGGGCAGGGAAGCAGGTTGACAAACTGCTGATCCAGAACGGCCTCAAGGGACCCGGATTTCATGAATTGTTCACGCTCGTGAAGGAAGTCGAGATTCCTTACCAGTTCGTTCCGGTGGAGAAGCTGAACCGTTTGTCGAAGCAGAACCACCAGGGGATCATCGCCTATCTTACCGAAATCGTATACCAGAAAATCGAGGATATCATTCCGTTCGTATTTGAGAAAGGAGGTACACCCCTTATCCTGGTCCTTGACCAGGTGACCGATGTGCGGAATGTGGGCGCTATAGCGAGAACCGCAGCCTGCGCCGGGGTGGATGCGCTGGTGATGCCCCTTAAAGGATCGGCCCAGCTCAATTCCGATGCCGTCAAGACCTCGGCCGGCGCCCTGTATACCCTACCGGTATGCAGGCAGGCTGATCTGAAGGAAACTTTAAAATTCCTGAAGGAAAGCGGACTTTCCATTATCGCCGCTACTGAAAAATCAGAGAAAAACTATACCGATGCCCGTCTTACCGGCCCGGTGGCGATCATCCTGGGTTCCGAAGGCAAGGGGATCTCGGCAGAATACCTGAAATTTGCCGACGGGGAGGTGAGCATTCCCATCCAGGGCGACATCTCCTCGCTCAATGTTTCCGTGGCAGCGGGAGTGCTGCTGTATGAAGTCGTCCGCCAACGCAATAATTAGCTGAATGAAATACATATACAGGTACACCCCCGAGCTGATCCTGCTGGCTTACGTGCTGCTCTTTTTCGGATTCAAGAGCCCGGAGAAGCCCTGGGACAGGGTCATCAACAGTGACGGAAAAGCTTACTACGCCTATCTCCCGGCAATATTCATCCATCATAATTTCCAGTATAAATTCGTGGAAGATTATGAATGGGTGTATTACCCGCATGATAAAGCCGCGTTCAAGGAATTCAGGATGAAAGCCGGGAACAACGTGGTCAACAAGACCTACCCCGGGATGGCTGTGGTTTGGACCCCTTTCTTCCTCTTCGCCCATTTTGTCGCGTATCTTGAATTATTCCCGCTCGATGGATACTCACTTCCCTACCAGTATATGATCGCCATCGCATCCCTGTTCTTCCTCTGGCTCGGGGCAAGAACCCTCATGCGCTTACTGGTCAGATTCGGCTCATCCGAAAAAAATGCTGCATTTATTTCGGCAGTCATAACTCTTGGGACCAACCTTGTTTATTACACCATCACCGAAGGTTCGATGACACATGTTTATTCCTTTGCCCTGGTCACAAGTTTCCTGCTGGCCGTTTATAATCTCACTCATACCGGAAAGACCAAATGGTTCGGGATATCCTTATTCATCCTGTCGCTCATCATCCTGATCCGCCCGACAAACGCGCTGGTGCTCCTTCTCGTTCCATTCGTGGCCGGCAGCAGGCACCAGTTGAAAGATACCATACAAAGGCTGTCCGCCCATAAATCCTCAGTAATTAAAGGCCTGGTCATTTTCATCCTCATTATGTTCATCCCTTTCCTTCTCTGGAAGCTCCAGTGCGGGAAATGGGTGGTCTACTCATATGGCAATGAAGGTTTCAATTTTACAAAACCTTATTTCACGAGTATATTATTCAGCTATAACCGCGGCTGGTTCATTTACACCCCGGTAGCATTTGTGTCCCTGTTCGGATTTATAGGTTTATTCCGTAAAAACTGGTTCCAGGCAGTCACCCTGCTGGTCTTCCTGGTCATCTTCACCTATATTGCTTCAAGCTGGTGGGTATGGTATTATGCTTCAAAATGCGGCCAAAGGGTCTTCATAGATATTTATGCTATAACCGGTCTTCTCCTGGTTTTCCTTTATGGGACGTTCAATTCCCCCGGCATCAGGAAAGCGATAACCGCCCTGCTGCTGTCATTAACAGCCCTGAACCTCTTCCAGTATTACCAGCACACCAAATGGATCTTCCCTCCCTATATCATTACTTCGGAAATTTTCTGGGATTCGTTTTTCAGTACCGGGAAGCATGCCGTTGTTTATATCCCTGCCGGCGGTATTACTGCGGTGAGGTCTTTCAGCAATGACCTGGAGAAAGAACTTCCATGGATGAACAACAGGGGCAGGACCAATCTTGTTTCTTACAGCGGGAGCTGGTCATCCAAAGCCGATACCCTGCTGCCTTACAGCACAGGCATGGAAGTGCGGCCCGATACCCTGTTTACCACCTCCAACCGCATCATACGCGTCACTGCCATGGTTTATTCGCCGAAAGAAACCACTGATGCCATCCTCGTTGCGGAATTCAGCAATTCCGGGTCCGCCAAGAGCTACAATGCATTCTACCTCGAGAAGTTCGTCCAGCCTGACCAGTGGACCAGCGTCCAAGCCGCTTTCTATGTACCGCCAGGCTTGCCCGCGGCGGCCATTGCCAAGATATATTTCTATAATCCTGCAAAATATCTGCCGGTCTTCATTGATGACATGAAGGTCGATTTCATTTCCATGAAGGACGAAGCCGATTTCAGGAGGATTGAAGGGGTCGTATTACCAAATCAATAAACCCGGACACTATGAATGCATCTGTAAAGGAACCTATTATAGAACTTGAACGCGTTTCGGTTTACCAGAATGAGAACCTTATCCTTGCAAACATCAGCCTTACCATAAATAAAGATGAATTCATTTACCTGATAGGTAAAACCGGGAGCGGGAAAAGCAGCCTGCTGAAGACCATTTACGCGGAGCTTCCCGTCAGGAACGGAACGGCCCGGGTAGCAGGCTATGATCTCAGGAGGTTACGGCTGGATGATATTCCTTTCCTGAGAAGGAAACTGGGGATCATTTTCCAGGATTTCCAGCTGCTCACCGACCGGACGGTCAATGAAAACCTGCTGTTCGTCATGCGGGCCACAGGCTGGAAGGATAAAAGACAGATGCAGAAAAGGCTGATGGAAGTGCTGTCCAAATCGAGCCTGGGAAACAAAGGCAACAAGATGCCGCACCAGCTATCGGGGGGCGAGCAGCAAAGAGTGGCCATTGCCCGGGCCCTTGTAAATGACCCCGAAGTCATCCTGGCCGACGAACCTACAGGTAACCTGGACCCTGAAAGTTCCGAGGGTATTATCAGCCTGCTCACCGATATCAGTAAAACAGGCCGGGCAGTGGTTATGGCCACTCACAATTACGGACTCATCGGCAAATACCCTGCCCGCATGCTGATATGCGAGAGCGGGAAGGTGCTGCCGGTTACAAGTTTACCGGGATAGTTGAAAGCCCGGAACCGCGATCCGGGTCAGGGTTCACGATTCCCGGTTTTCGATTTTCGGCATATGAGTCCGCCCAAATACCCCATAGGGATATACGCAACCACAAGGTCAAACAAGGTAAACCACAAAGGCGAAGGCAGCATCAGGATATTGAGGATTCCACCCACCAGGAAGAAAACACCGATGCTCAGGGCGAACAGCATTTTATGGTCTGCTGCGATCAAAGCAGCCAGTATTGCACCCACCAGGGTTCCCAGGGCATGGGCCAGGAAAGGGAAAAGGAAATTGATGGGTGTGAACAGGTGCATCGAAGCCTTTAAGCTTTCCATTGAGGTCACATCGGCTCCGGCCGGGGCCGGCACAACCATCCCTCCCACCTCGACCAGCGCCATGTTCAGGATCCCCCCGCCGAGCAGGCCGGCAACAACTGAAAGTATATTTCTGTAAACTGGTTTCATATGATTATTTATTTTTAAACAATCTAAATAAAAAAACAAATATACGATGAAATGCAGGGGAATGCAACATAAAAATTCCGATACGCAATATTACGGCTTGTATTAACTTTACAGAAAAATCAATCAAGAATCCACCCTGGGGTGAATTAAAACCAAGACATATGAATGCCGCACATTTCCATTTGATGTTCAACCATTTATCAATCGTTGGACTCGGCTTTGCCATCCTGCTCAACCTTCTCGCCCTGATACGGAAAAGTGAAGAACTGATAAAACTGTCCTGCTGGTTCTTCATTCTGATCGGGCTCTTATCTGTTTTAGCAATCGTAACAGGTGACGGAGCCGGTGAGATCGTTAAAACCTATCCGGGGATCAGCAATGATGCAATCGAATACCATGAAACATGGGGCTATATTTTCTTTTACGGGCTGATGGCCGTTGGTACAGGATCCCTGGCAGCCTTATGGTTTTCCAGGAAAAATACAATCCTCCTGAAAAAAATCAACATTGCCGTGCTGATACTTTCTGTCATACTCCTGGTTTTTGCATACCAGGCCGGTACGACCGGGGGCAATATCAGGCATCCCGAAATTGAACAGGGAGCTTT
>Ga0182021_10003389_pt1 | contig 18737 bp, 11 predicted proteins | sample 612E3MmetaG_FD_120493 | JGI IMG/M metagenome (GOLD analysis project Ga0182021, IMG submission 120493) | Permafrost microbial communities from Stordalen Mire, Sweden - 612E3M metaG (Illumina Assembly) | ecosystem: Environmental > Terrestrial > Soil > Wetlands > Permafrost | place: Sweden... | reverse complement strand
CACGGGCGCCGGCCAGGACTGGCCGGCATTGGTCGAGACGCAGCCCCACTGCGCGCCCAGATCGGTCCGCGCCCAACTGAAGATCGTGCCGTTGGCCAACTCCACCACGCCCGGCTCCTGGAGGCCGCTATGCGTGGGTGCGGGCAGCCCCCACCAATCATCTGCCTCCTGCCAGGTTTGGCCTTCGTCATCCGAGAAATACCACAGCGCGAGGGCGCGCGAATCGAAGGAGTGAGAATCTTTTGGGTTGGACCGCCGTGCGCGATGGAACGCCACCGGCACGAGCAGCCGGCCACTGCTGGACTGGATGACGCGGTCGTTGTTCAGCACGAAGTAGCCCGGGGCGTCCACGACGAGTCTGGGTGCCGACCAGGTTTGCGCCTCGTCGGTCGAAATTTGCATCCAGGGCCGGCAATCGTGCAAGCTGTTCTTGATCAGGTAGAACAGGGCGATCCGACCGCTCCGGAGGCGCAGCAGAGAGATGCTCATGACGTTTTCGTGCCCGGCATTTTTCACGACCTGCTGCGGCTCACGGTTCCATGTCCGGCCACTGTCGTCGGAATAAACCGAAACGATCCGCGCGGGGCTTTCATCGCGCGCGCCGCCGTAGAACTGCGAATAGAGAAATAGCACCCGCCCGGATTTGAGCGTCACAAACGCGCCTTCGGAATTGCGGGGATTCTCGGCGGTGGCCTCGATGTCCAAAACCACCTGATTTTCGGCTGCTGGCGCGCCGACGGCAGCGAGTGGCAACAGGAGAGCGGCGGTCAACGCCAGAAGACCCACCGGGCCGCGCCATGATTTGGGCGAACTCATCATGCGAAAGTTGGTTTGCCCGAGAGACTGCTGCCGGCTGGCGGAATCGTCCAGACCATTTTGTGAGGTGTTTTGTGAGGTGTTTTGTGGGGTTGACAACGGCGGGGGACCCGATAGGCTTCAGCTTCTGACCCGACGTGGGCTCCGGCCATGAAGGCTGCGCCGCCCCGCAGGTCTCTGGAGAGGAAGTGAAGTGGTTTTGACCGAAATCAGGCTTAAGAAAGGCGAATCAGTAGATAAGGTCCTGCGGCGGCTGAAGAAGAAGATTGACCGCGAGGGCACGTTAAAGACCGTGCGCAACCATCGGCATTTTGAAAAGCCGAGCGAGCGGCGCCGGCGCAAAGAGAAAGCGGCCCGGTTTTCCGCCATGCTCAGTGCCCGCTACGCTGACATGTAAGTGCAGCCATTCCCCGGCCGGAGGCGGTCTGGCGGCTGCCTCCCGCCAGTTTACCAACGGGGTCTTGGAGTCTGGAAGCGGTGAGAAGCGCAACGCCGCAACGCACTGCTGCTCCCGCCCCGAAATATTTTAAGCTGTTCATGTACTCCCTTTCCACGTGTTGGAATTCCCATCGCCACACCGATGGCCGCGCCATGCTGCGCGAAATCTGCGAACTGGGCTTCGAGTGGGCCGAATTGAGCCATGGCACGCGGATCAGCCTGCTGCCCGGCATCCTCGAGGCCGTGGATGCGGGCGAGATTCGGATTTCCAGCCTCCACAACTTTTGCCCCCTGCCAATGGGCGTGAACGGCGCCTCCCCTAACCTCTACCTGTTCTCGGCCGAACGGCCGCGCGAGCGCGAAATGGCCCTGCGGTACACGATGAAGACCCTGGAATTCGCCTCGCGCGTCAAGGCCCCCGCCGTTGTGCTGCACCTGGGCTGCGTCGAAATGAAGAATTACACCGACAAGCTGCTGAAGATGGTCGAGCGCGGACGACAAGAGACTCCCAAGTACGCAAAGCTGTGCACTGACCTGGACGAGAAGCGCGAGGCCAAAAAGGGACCCTTCGTCGAGCGGGTCAACGAACTGCTGAAAAAGCTTCTGCCCGAGGCCGAATCGCGCGGCGTCAAGCTGGGGGTGGAAAACCGCCAGGCGCTGGAAGAATTGCCGTTCGATAGCGATTATCAGTTCCTGTTCCGCGAGCTTCCCAGCCCAAACCTGGTTTATTGGCATGACACCGGCCACGCGCAGATCAAGGAAAACCTCGGGTTCCTTCAGCACACGATGCATCTGGAATCACTGCGCGACCGCCTCTTCGGCTTCCATATCCACGACGTGCAGCCTCCCGGCCGCGACCATTGCGCCCCAGGTTCAGGCTCGATTGATTTTGCCGCCCTCAAACCGTTCATCCGACCCGAGCACATCAAGGTATTCGAGTTCGGCCCGGCCCTGAGCGTCGAGGAGGCAAAGCGCGGCGTCGAGCACGTGAAGCGGATTTGGGGTGAGGGCTAAGTGCTCCGTTTCAACAATCCGCTGAGGTGTGGGCTGCTACGAGTTCAGCTCGGCCACGCGCTGACGGTGTGAATACTCTGGGCAAAACCGCACTCGGCATTGTTCGGCGTTTGCAGGACGCCGGCTTTCCGGCCTTCTGGGTCGGTGGGTGCGTCCGGGACTTTCTGCTGGGCCGGGCACCGGTGGATTACGACATCGTCACGGCCGCCCTGCCGGAACAAATCGAGCAGCTCTTCCGGCGCACGATCGCCGTCGGGCGCAAGTTCGGGGTGATGGTCGTGGTCGAAGACCGCCAACAGTTCCAGGTTGCCACCTTCCGCGCCGAGGCCGATTATCAGGATGGCCGGCACCCGGGACGAATCGCGTTTGGCGATGCGATGGCCGATGCCTGGCGGCGTGACTTCACCGTCAACGGCCTGTTCTACGATCCGGTGCGGCGGCAGTTGCACGATTGGGTCGGCGGCGAGGCGGATTTGCGCGCCAGGGTCATCCGCACGATTGGCTCGCCCCTGAAGCGGTTCGCCGAGGACCACTTGCGGCTGCTGCGGGCGGTGCGTTTCGCCGCACAACTGGATTTCACCATCGAAGCCGGCACCTTTGCCGCCCTCCAGGCCAACGCGCCAAAGATCAAGGCCATCAGCGCCGAGCGCATTCGCGAGGAATTAGTCCGGCTGTTCTGCCCGCCGCATGCTTCGCGCGGGTTGGACTTGCTGCGGCAAAGCACTTTGCTGGAACAGGTGCTCCCGGAAATCGCCGCCACTCTCACCTGCGAGCAATCGCCCGATTTCCATCCCGAAGGCACCGTCTTCAACCATCTGCGCCTGATGCTGCAACACCTGCCGCCCGATCCGGCCCCGGCGTTACCCTGGGCGGTTCTGCTCCACGATGTTGCCAAGCCGCTCACCGCCGCCGCGGACGCCGAGACGGGCGGCATCCATTTTTACGGCCATGAGAAGATCGGGGCGGACATGGCCGCAGCGATTCTGGGGCGGCTGCGCTTTCCCCGCAAACAGATCGAGGAAGTCGTCCAGGCGGTGCGCTGCCACATGCAGTTCAAGGATGCGCTCCAGATGCGCAAATCCACACTGCGCCGGCTGCTCATGCGCCCAACTTTTGCGCTCGAACTCGAACTCCATCGGCTGGATTGCCTCGGTTCACATGGCCAGTTGGACGTGTATGACTTCCTGGTGGCTGAGGCCCAACAACTGGAGAACGAGCCTCGGATTCGCCCGCCGCTCCTGAAGGGCGACGATCTGATCCCTCTGGGTATGAAGCCCGGTCCGGCCCTGGGCGCGCTACTGGCCGAGATTCGCGAAAAGCAATTGCAGGACGAACTGAAGACCAAAGCCCAGGCAAAGCGATGGGCCAAGGAAAGGCTGAAGCAGGGAACGCTAAGGGTGCGCCGACCGCGGCAGGATCGAGGGGAGAACACGGCTCGGCCTCGGCATCCACGATAGGGGCTCGAAGGCAAGGTCAAACGCGTGAAACCTGAAACGCGAAAGGGGGCTCAGTGGCCTGGCTTTGAGCCGGGGAGGGTGGCGCGGAGGTCGTCGGGGCGGAGACCGATCTGGTCTAGGGGCAGCGGCTGGAAGCCGAGTTTCCAGGCGGGGGAATCATGCTTGAGGGCGAAATCCTTGGGACGGGGCGAGTCGCCGGGCGGGTGCAGGAATGAGGGGGCGGCGTTAGTGAGGTTGTTTTGCTGGAGAAGCATCCCTGGTGTGGCGTGCCAATAGACGTGGAGCCATTTGCCGACGCAGACGTTGCGCGCGACGAGGTTGTTCTCCGGGGGCACACCTTTAAAGTCAGCGCCGGTGATGGTCGGGCCGCCGGAGGGGCCGTAGCATGGGTCGAGGCTTTTCAGGGCGGGGTAGCGCTCGCGGTAGAGGGGCAGCGGGACTTCTGTCTGGCGCTGGCGCATAGTCTGGTCCACCATGCCACGCCAGACGGGGGACGAATCGAGACCGCGGCCATCGAGCTCGACGGCGTAGTTGCAGTCCACGAAGATGTTGTTGAGGACCTGGTGGTCGCGCCCGCCACCGAGGAAGGCGGCGCGCTGGACCTGGTAGAAGATGTTGCCAAAGATTTCCGTGCCGCTCACGCAATCGTCCATATAGACACCCATCGAGCCCATGCCGACGCCGCCGGTGTCGTGGATGAAGTTGTAACGGATGCGGTTGCCACGGAAGGTGTAGTCGCGCCCGGTGTAGATGGCGCCGACATCGCCGGTTTCAAGGGCGTAGTGGTGGATTTCGTTAAACTCGATGAGGTGGTCGTTGCCGTTGAAGAGGACGGCGCAATGGGGGTGGTTGTGGATGAGGTTGTGGGAGGCGCGCTGGCCGACGCCGCCAATGAGAATGGCGGGGACGTAGCATTTGGACCAGCGGCCCTGGCGGGCAAAATGGCAGTTCTCGACGAAGTGTCCACCGGGGCGGAGCGTCTGGCGGTCGCCGCCGTCGAGCGAGACACCGCCGTCCCCGGTGTCGAAGATGTCGCAGGCCTGGACGCCGTGGCCGGCGCCGCCCTCGATGGTGACGCCGTAGTTGCCGATGTTGCGGATGAGGCAGGCCGTAATGCGGTTGCTCGAACCACCGTGGATTTGGACGGCGCTGCCGCGAGTAGCTTCGAGGATCAGGCCGCGGAAGGTGACATGGGAAACGTCGGTGAGCTTTAGGAGCGGTTCGGAGAGCAGCGAAAGAAGCACCTCGGGCGGGGAATCTTGCGGCGCGAACTCTGAACCCTGAACATCGAACATCGAACGTCGAGCATTGAACTCGGAACCTTGAACTCTGAGTTGCAGCGGAGCGGGCGGCCAGAAGTAGAGGACACCGGTCTTGCGGTCGAGGAACCATTCACCAGGCTGGTCGAGTTCCTCGAGGAGATTGAGGAAGTAGAAGCGCTGGCCTTTGCGGAAGTTATAGAGGCCATAGGGCGGCGCGGTCTTGACCAGGCGGCGGTCCAGGTCAATGGAAGCTACCCGCTCGTAGGAATTGGCCCAGTCCCATGACCAGTAGCCGTGGACCCAGAGGTCGCTCGTGTCTTTCCATTGGCGCGGGCGGTCGCCAGTGTAGGTGAAGCCCTCCTCCAGCTTGCCGACCTGACCGCCGTGTTCGTCTTTCCCTGCGCCTGTGTCAGGGTACCCGGCGATACGTTCCCATTCGCCCTCGTTGGGCCAGCGGGCGAGCGTCATCGGGCGGCCGCCAAAGAACAGTTCACAGTGGGACGGGGTGAGCGGGCGACCGAAGCCGCGGGAATGCATCTCGCCGAAGTCGGTAATGCCCAAGCTCTTGAGGTCTAACTGGAGCACGTGTGGACGGGCAGCTTCTGGCAGACGCGCGAAGATTGCGGGGTCAGTGACGGGCACGAAGCCGGAAAGGTTCTGTCCCCCGAGCAAACGCACGCTTTCTCCTTTGGCGGCACGCCAGACGATGGGAGATTTCGGCGTGCCGGAGTCAACGGCGGTGAGTTCAAGCGCGTTGGTGCGGAGGAAATTGCCGCCTCGCAGCCAGATGGTGAGGCTCCCTCGAACGAGTTTGTCGTCCTGCCGCAGCCGGCGAGCCTCGTCTCGGGCGCGTTCCAGCGTGGCGAAGGGCTTGGCGCGGGTGCCAGGACTGGCGTCGCTGCCGACGGGTGAGACGTAAAGCTCGGCTGCGAGCGAGGGCAGGGCGAGAAGGAGCGTGGCGCTGAGGAGCAGCGAGATGGGGTGAGTGCGGACTGTTGCGATCGCTCCCGCCGTAATCAAAGCGCGGTAGGGGCTTATCCCTCGTCTCGGCCGGCAGCGAGTTCCCTCTTCCAATCTTCGAGCTTCGTCCGGTGGGCGGTTCAGTCGGATGAATCTGGCGTCGCCGGCAAACTCCTCGAGGAAGCAGGCCAGCGCCAACTTGTAATCCGTGGCGTGCTGGAGCTTCTGCTGGAGCACTTCCAGACGGTGCGCGAGGTCTTGGGATGCGGCGTTCACAACTGCTTCATCGCATTGTCCATCGCCAAGAAGAGCTGGCCCATCGTCGCCTCGGTCTCGTCGCCCATGTTCGAGACGCGGAAAGTGGCTCCCTTGATCTTGCCGTAGCCGCCGTCAATGAGGAAGCCCTGGTCTTTAACCAACTTCTGCAGCTTCGGCACATCCACTACGCGCCCTCCGGGCCTCGCGCCGTTGTTGACGCACGTGAGCGTGAGCGACTCGAAGCCCTTTTCGGGGAAGAGCGTGAAGCCGTGTTTGGTGGCCCAATCGCGGGTCATCTGGTTGGTCCGGCGATGCCGGGCATAGCGCGCTTCCAGGCCCTCGGCGAAGATGTCTCGCAGCTTGGACTCCAACGCATAGACGTGGCCGATGCTGGGCGTGCTGGGCGTCATGCTCTGCTCGGCATTCTTCTGGAACTCGACGAAGTCGAAGTAGTAGCCGCGGTCCTGGAGGGTCGCCGCTTTCGACAGCGCGGCGGGCGAGCAGACGAAAATGGCCGTGCCGGGCGGCAGCGCGAAGGCCTTCTGCGTCCCGGCCAGCAGCACGTCAATGCCCAGCTCGTCGAACTTGAGCGGCACCGCGGTCATTGAGCTAACGGAGTCAACAATGAACATCACGCCCGGGTATTTCTTCTTCAGAGCCGCAATCTCCACGATGGGGCTCATCACACCGGTCGAAGTTTCATTGTGGATGACTGTCAGGGCGTCAAATTGGCCGGTGGCGAGCTTCTTGTCCACGTCGGCGGCGCGGATAGGCGAGCCCCACGGCACTTGCAGCGCCTCGGCTTCCTTGCCGCAGCGCTTCGACACATCGAACCACTTGTCCGAGAAGGCGCCGCACATGCAGTTGAGCACCTTTTTGGCGACCAGGTTGCGGATGGCCCCCTCCATCACGCCCCAGGCGGAGGAGGTGCTGATATAAACCAGTTGCTTCGTGTAGAGCAACTGTTGGAGTTGCGGTTGAATCTTCGCGTAGAGGTCTTTGAAGCCCTGCCCGCGATGCCCAATCATGGGGGTGCAGAAAGCGCGGAATGTCTTCTCGCTGACCTCCACCGGTCCGGGTATGTGCAGTTTGACGTGTCCCATAAAGCGGCTGAATTCTTTCACTAGTGCGCGGCCAAAGGCAAGGGATTTTGGCAGGCGGGCCGGCCGTCAGGCGCAGTTCGACTAACTCCCATCCCACCAATGACCACCTGAGCCGGGGACCGCGGGCGCCGGATTATTTCGCCTCGAGGCGGACATTCAGGTCCGTTTTCGTGCTGATCGCCTGTTTCTGACCGCCCATGTCGAGTGCCATGGCGGCTTCGGAGTGGAGGTCCGAGGTCCCCGCTGAAGGCAGAAGTTTCCCAAGGTCGAGCGTGCGCTCGCTGGTGCCTTTGCCGGTCATTTGGGTGAGATCAACCTTCATTCCCGGCATGGCCGGATTCTCGATCTTCTGGTTGGCGGCGCGCTGGGTGATAGTGCGCTTGATCGTAAGGTGTTCCCCTTCGATGGAGACCAGTTCACAAGTGGCCGTTTGATCTATCGTCATGCCCTGCGACTTGACCGGCATACTGACCTCCCACTTCGCGCCGGAGCCGACCGCCTCCTCGGGCAGCGGCACAGCCATCTGAGAAAAGGAATCTCTCATCTGATCCATGACCTGGCGGGCTTGGGGATTGGCGCCGGGCGGCGCTTTGAACTCAGTCCCTTTGCTGAAGCCGCGGCTGGAAATGGTGCCCGTGGCCGACATTCCCTTGCCTCCGGCCAAAGCAGACTTCATAGCCTCCACGACCTGAGGCGAGGCCCCCGGCTCGTCGGCCACGCTGGTGTCGCCCATGACCAACTCATAGGTAATGTCGCCATTGTCGGAAACGGCCTTGACCGTTACGTCCGTGGTCATGGTCATCGCCGGCAGCTTCGTCGCCGGGCTTTGAACCCCGCCCATTTTCATTTCCATAGCCATTTTCATGGTCAAGCTTAGCGTCTGCTTGTCGCCCGGGTTGGGATGCAGGCGGAGGACTTTTCGCGGCTCGGCCCCGGCCTCGAGCAGCTTGACCTGCGCTGTTAAGGTGGAAGCGGCGGCCTGAGCGCCGGGTTGGGCCTCCGGCGCGTTGCCAACTGTGCCGGCTCCAGCATCTGCCGCAGGCTTCTCCGACAGATCGGCCACCTTTTGCGCCACGTAATTCAATCGGAACGCAATCAGCTTGGCCTTCCACTCCAGGTGGCTCTTTTGGAAGTTCCTGAGCGCGGTGTGCGCCTCCACGTATTTGGCTCTCGCGGGCGCAGCCTTGCCGCTCGTGGCCAACGCATCGGCCTCCTGGATGAGACCGTAGATTTGCAGATATTCCTCGTCCGGATCATCCGCCCGTGCCGAACACAGCGCCATCGTCAAGGCCAGGATCAGGAGCCCGGCAATCGGTTTCAGGTTCAAGTGGACCTGCTTCCTGGCGGCGGGGCTGGCGGAGCAGGTTTGGTTGCTGTTCTTGCTCATGCGTTGCAGCCTAGACGGCTGCCGCGCGAGGTCAATCGAAAAGAAGATTTGCCCCAAGCCCAAACACCGTGACAGCCCAAACAACCTCGCGACGTCTGCGACGGGCGCTACCGAAAAGGTTTCCCTGCGCGAAACTTTTCCAGCATCTCGGCCTGAATTCGCAGCAGGTAGTCCGCCCCGGACGGCTTGGGCTTCCTGAATGGTTTTCACCGCCTCACTGAATCGCCCGGCTTGAGCATAGGCCCCCGCCAGCGTGCCCAGTGAGTTGGGGTCCCAGCGCTGACTCAACTGGCAAGCGCGCTCGGCCAATTCCACCGCTTCACGAACGTCGCGCAACTCAGGCTGTTCACAAGCGGCGCGGAGCAAAGCCAGGTTGTTTAGCACGGGGCCGAAGTCCGGTTTGAGCCGAAGCGACTCGCGGTAGTTGAAGCGCCGCCGTTAATGACTTCGCGACCACGTCGGCCGGCCGCAGAGTTCAGTGCCGCAGGTGCGGCGGCGCGCGCTCGGTTCACTGCGACGTTGGGGCATCCTCGGGGTCCCCGCGCCAACCGGTGGCCATGAACAGCGGGAGGTTCTCATGCGGATTGACAGCGGTTGCCGGGCTCAAGCGAACGAGGTTCACGGCCTGCGGGCGAGTGTCTAGCAAATGCGCCATTTGCCGCTCCCAAACGTAGCCGCGGACGCGGCCTTCGAGATAGCCAAACGGTTGGCCGGGCGCAGGGTCGGGGGGCAGGTCGGGGGGCTCAATCTCGCCCGGCTTGGGTGGCGACAACATGCCGACCAGCCAAAGCGTGTGGCCGCATGCCAACGTGTGCGCTGCCTCGTCCAGCACACTCTTGAGCAAAGGTTTGGAGCATAGTTTCTCTTTCAAGAGGTCAATGCGATGACAGCGATGGTCGTCCACAGGTGGTAGAGTCGTCCACGCAATCTGCGCCCTGAAGTAGCGGGCGAAGGTGATGCCGCAGTAGCAGGGAGAGACCACGATAAAGTCGCCTGGCTTTGCGCGCTGGTGCAGTTCGGCAGCGATCAGGTCAATGTTGGTATGGCGGTATTTTGCCAACTTCAGGGTTGTGGGAAACATGGCGCACGCGATGACGGCGGCGAGGACTGGCGGCCAGAAGCGAAACCGGCGGAGCCAGTTCGCCAGTGCGGCATCAAGGGCTGTGGCGGCAAAAACCATGAGCGGCAGATAATACCAGGATTCAACCGGAAGTTCCGAGATACGGAGAAAGAGAAAGAAAAGTATCGTGCCCGCTACGAGGGCAATAGCCCCAAACCACGGCAGGTCTTCAGAACTGACGGGTTTACCCCGGACCCGTTCCCAGAGCGCCTCCCAAGCTACCCCGAAGACCAGAGGCGCCAGTCCGAACCAGACCCAAAGCGGCCAATCCTGGCCTGATCCCAAAGCGAAGACGAGGGAGGCCCACACTAAATCGGGGCGAAACCCCATCTTGTGGAGGGCCAGGTAGTCCTGCGACTCTATGAGCAACGACACATACGGCACCAAGGACATAGCAGCCAGCAGTCCGACGCCCAGCACCAGCGTCGCAGACTTCCACTGCCGGTGCCGCGCGCAAACCGCGCAACCTGCCAGGGAAGCGGCCAGCACCAGAAACGCATTCTGGTAAAGCGTCTGGACACTCAGGATGGCGGCGAGGATGGCGAAGAAAAAGGACGCGCGACCCGGCGTCCGCACCAACCGCCAAACCAGTGCCAGCGTCAACAAGATGAACAGCGACCCGCAGCCGTAAGCCCGCAATGAATCGCCCCAACGCACCACGGTAAGATTGGCCGCCAGCAGCCCCAGGGAGATGAATGGCCGCTGAAATCCCATCAGCCGCGCGTTCAGCCACATTGCTCCCAGCAGGCCGAGGCCAATGACAAACCCCAGGAACCGCAGGCCGAAATCGCTTGCGCCCAGGCCAAGCACCGACCAACCGCGCACCAGCGCAAAGAAGAAGATCGGGAAGGAGTCTCGCGCCAGCCGCCATTTCACGCCAAGATCCGTCGAATTAGCCAACTGGACGCCGCCGGCCTCATCGCGCCAGAGCGCGCCGGCGTGGCCTGACCAACAGGAAGGCTGCAAGCAGGAACAGAAACCACCAGCTCACCCAGAACGCCAGCAGCCAGGCCAGGAGCCCGGACCAGCCGAAACTGGCTGACGCCCGGTAAACACGGTTGAAAACCACCGTGCATTCCCAGAGCCGCCTGCCGCCATCCCAGATCAAGAAGGGAGCCAGGACAACCAAAGACGCAACGCCAGCCCCCGCTATGCCCACCAGCCCGCGCCACAATCGGCTGCGGCCGCCGGCCAGCCATTCCTCGATGGACCAGACTCCGAACAACACCGCCAGCACAGGCAACGCCCTGTATTTATACCACAAAGCGATGGCTCCCAGGAACCCCGCCAGAAACCAAGCGCCCAGGCCGAGGCCATTATGCCGGCTCACGACATAGACCGCAACGGTGGCCAACAAAGGCAGGATCATGAACATCTCCGTGTTGGCGGTGAATTGCCAAAGGCCCGGACATAACAACATAGGCGTGGCGAGCCACATCGTGGGTAGGGCGAACCCGGGGCCGAATTCCAGGCGGGCGATCAAACCGAGCATGCAGGTCACCAGGGCCGCAAACAACGCGGCCAGCACGCGCGGAAACCAGAACACCTTCGGCGCGACGGCGCCGGCCAGGGCGTAAGTATAGACGATCATTGGGGGCTTTTGCAGGAAGGCATGTTCGTACGGGTGCAGGCCTCGCTGGAAAAGCCGGGCTGCGTATGCGTATTCCCCCTCGTCGCGCATTAATGGCACGTCAAAGCTGTTCCAGCGCAGCGTGACCAGCAGTGCCAAAATGCCCAGACCGGCCAGCCAGGCGCCAGGACCGGCGCCCCGCACGCACCCCAAAACCAGGTTTCTAGAGGCGAGCCAGCCGGAATTGAATGACCAGAACATGTGGATTGGAAGCATCCCTGGGAAGCTGCCGCCTGACAAGGTCATTGATGCAATGCGTCCGGCTCATTCGCTGTGGTAAGGGCGGCCGGCCCGAAGGGCCTCGAGGATGGCCGACAACTGGGCGGTCGGCACGCCCTGGCCGCCTTTCGCAAGTTCCTGCGCTCGCTCGGCGAAGGAGACGGCCTCCTTGAACCGGCCGGTCTCGGCATAGGCCGCCGCCAAGGTCGCGAGGGGTATTGGGTTCTGATACTTGGTCAACTCGCAGGCCTGCGTCGCCAGTTGCACGGCCTCTGCCCCGTTGCGGTACTGGGCTTTGGGATAGGCCGCCAGCGTCCATGCGAGGTTGTTGAGCGCCTGCAAGGAGTCCGGTTCCAGGCGCAGCGCCTCCCGATAGTGCCCAATGGCTTCGTCCATCCGCCCCAGCTTCCTGCAACTGATCGCCAGGTTATTGTGGGCGCCGGCGTGATCGGGCTTGAGCCGCACCGCTTCCTCGAACTGCTGCACCGCTTCCTCGTGCCGGCCTTGCTGGGCCAGAATGTTGCCCAGGGTATTGTGTGCGCCTGCGTCCGCAGGGTCAATTCGGAGCGCCTCAGAAAGCGTCCGGGCGGCCTCTTCGGTTTTGCCTTGCAGGGCTCGGGCAATGCCGATCTGGACCAGCGCCGGCACGTTCTCCGGGTTGGCCCTAAGCAATTCCGAGAATTGGGCGATGGCCTCCTCGTAGCGACGCCGCTTGCTCAGCGTCTTGCCGAGGACAAAACGTATCTCCGGGCGCGGCTGGATCGCCGCCGCCGCCTGGTACTCGATGATCGCCTCGTCCTCGTTGCCCTGCGCCAGGAGGGCGTGGCCAAGGCTGTCGTGCGCCAGCCAATTGTCACGGGTTACGGCCAGCGCGTGCCGGAAGAGCCGTTCGCTGTCATGCCAATAGCCCACCTGCAGCCTCGTCAAGACCGCGCAGGCGAGCAGCGTGGCACTCGCGGCGGCGGGGAGGACTGCGGGTCCCCTGCGCCAACGGCTGAGCCGTTCCGACACCTCCCAAACCACCATCACGAACACGCCCACCAACGGCAGGTAAGTGTACCGGTCCGCCGTTTGCTGCATGCCCACTTGCACCAGGCCGATCACCGGCACCAGCATTCCCAAGAACCAAAACCAGCCCATGACCCGATGCGGACTGCCTTGCTCGGGTAGGGACGCGTTCCACCGCGTCGCTGAAATCATTGCCGGGAACTGGGACGCGGTGGAACGCGTCCCTGCCAGCATGGGCACAATCGCCCATGCGGTGACGCCCAACAACAGCGCCCCTGCGCCGAGCGTGGCCGCCACTGATATCTGGTCCGACAGCGGATAGAAGACCGCCAGGCCGGCCGGCCAGATCGTCTGCTTCAGGTAAGTCGCATAGCTCACGATGGCATTGCTCGCGCGCTGCTCCACCGACAGGAACGCCAGCGGACGGACCGCCCCACCCAGGCGCTGCGCGTGGAACGTTATGACGCACGAGAGCGTGCTGAGAACGAAGAAAAGAACCTTCTCCCGCAGCAGAGGAAGCAGGGTCTTGAGTCCTGAGTCTTGAGTCCTGAGTCGAAGGCGGCGGAGCGGCCAGTAGTCCAGCAGCAACAGCACGAAGGGCACGGTCACCAGCATCGGCTTGCTCATGAGGCCCAGGGCGAAGAAGACGAGGGAGAGGACGTAGAAGATGGAAGTCTGTCCCGTAAAACGTGAAACGTAAAACGTGAAACAGGACGCGGGTTGCGGGTTGCCCGATGCCGACTCCTGCCTGCTGTCCCCCGCCTCTCGGACTTCGGATTTCTCCACGTATCTCACATAGGCCAACAGTGTCAGCATGAAGAAAAGCGCGCTCAGCACATCCTTCCGCTCGGAAATCCAAGCCACCGATTCCACATGCAGCGGGTGCAGCGCGAACAGGGCCGCCACCATCGCGCTGCGCCAGGGCGCACCCGTCATGCGCTGCAAGAGCAGGAACAGCACAACCGTGTTGGCCAAGTGGAGGAGCAGGCTGACGAAGTGATGCCAGCCGGGATTCAGCCCGAAGAGCTGGACATCCAGCATGTGGGAAACCCACGTCAGCGGATGCCAGTTGCCCGCAAAGCCGGGTTGGAAGGCCCAGGCAATGTCCTTCCAGTGGAACCCGTTCCTGACGTGAAGGTTTAGGCTGACATAGACGGGATCATCGTAGTTGATGAAGTCACAGCTCGTCACCGGCCAGAAGACAACCAGCGACGCCCCGCTCAGGGCCGCACAGATCAACAGCGTGCGGCGCGTCTGCTTCGTCAGGTCCATGCTCCTGTTTAACGCAGAGGCGCACAGAACGCAAAGAAGAAGCTCGCTCAAATCCGAAGTCGCGAAAGTCGAAATCCGAAGGAAGACTGAAATCCGAAATCCGAAAAGGGCTTGATCCAGCAGGCAGCCGGCGCACGCTCGCTGCGGAGAAACGCCGCGATCACACCCGCCAATTCCGGCGTGTACACCTGGTAACTCTGCATCACCGGCCGTGGCCGATAAGGCAGACGGTGAGCGAGGAGAACGCCTGCCTTCCCCGAATAGGTAGGCCGTTTGGCTTGAAAACCAAGCGGAGGTCCGACCATGATCGAATCTCTCCGCGAGGGGCGGCCCTGCGGGGCGAATTGAACGCAGTCTATTCCACCTTCATCAGGATGCCGTTGGTGAAACAGAGGACGTTGGTCACCGATCCAGGTCCGAGAACCGGCAGGTTGGTGGTGGGGCCGAACCCGGTGAAGTTCACCGATCCATATACGTCGCCGGGGTCGAGGAGCATCCCTTTGACGGTGACGGTGCAATGGCCGGAGGACTCGTTCACAATCGCGTAGGACTGTCCGCCGGCGTCGGCCGGCGGATGCCGCAGCGACACGCCATTAAGCTCAATGGAGGCCCCGGCTCGTCCGGAATCCCACGCAAAAACGCAGGTGCTGGAGCTCGCGCTGGTTGCTTCAATTGACCCGCCGAACATCCGGATCTGCCCGCGCCCGTAATGGCCGATCACGTGCCAGCCACCGACAAGCCGGCAGTTATAAAGTTCCGCGACGGCGTTGGTTCCCGCGTCCCAAAGCTGACCATCGGCAAAGCAATCGCCCCGGCTGATGAAATCGCAATTCACGGCCCGGAACCCCTGCCAGCAGGTGCCGAAGACCACGTCCCCGCCCCCGTAAGCCTCGACATTCTCCAGCAGCGTATTGGTAGGGCCGCCGTAGGCCGGGAAAGTGAAGGCATACCCACCCAGGCTGATGATAAAATCGGTGCTGAAGCCGGATAAGACGTTGCTGCTGCTCAGGTCCAAGTTGGCAAAGCCAGACTGGGCACCGTAAAGGCATGTGACGCGCTTGCCCGCCCCCAGCAACTTCAGACCCGGAGGCAGTGTCAGGTTGAAAGTCTCGTTGTAAACGCCTGGCGCAACCCGCACGACGTCATTGGTAGCGGCAGCCCGCAAGGCCGCGTAAACCGTCTTGTACGGCAGGTCAGGACGGCCCCGCTGCGCAAAAATGTCACTCCCAATCGCCGCATTCACATACAACTCATTGCCGAGCAACGGACCCGGCGGATTAGCGCCTTGAATCGCCAATTGCGTGATGTAGTTTTTGACGAAGTTCACTCCATAGGCAATACTACGCGGTTTGGGAGCCGCTCCGGCGACGACTGCCCAGAGGTCGGCATTCGAAAGATCATCAGCGCTCGATCCATAGAGCACCGCGCTCTGCGGGTTAACGATCTGCCAGACAAAGTCGGCGTCGTCCGGCAAGTAGATAAGGCGCATACCGCTGGCGTTGATGAACAGCAAGTTCGGCGAAGTGCTTTGCAGCGTGTAGACGCCGTTAGCGGAGTAGGTTCCGGCGCCGTTCACCACGATGACATTCGTGTTCGCCGAGGTTGTGACCACATAATTATTCGTGGCATAGAGCACTACGTTGGTGGGGCCCGCCAGCGACAGGCCGCCGTAAACGGTCACATTGGTTCCGAGGCCGCTGTTGGAGGCGCCGGCCGTGGCGGCGTACATGGCATACGGGGCAGCCGTGATGGGCTGGCGTGGGCTCAGGACCGTATAGGCGTCGGCGCTGCCATTGGTGCGCACCCCGATCTCCAACCAGCGCGCCGAGCCATCGAAAACGCCAAAGCCGAAATCCAGTGTTACCGTGAATAACCCGTTACTGATAAGCACCGGCGCGTCGGTCAGCGTGGGACCGATGTAGCCCTCTTCGAAAGGCGAATCGGCCAGCGCGAATTGCAGGTCGTAAGCGCCATTAGCGGGCTGGCCACCGTCCAGCAGCCGGCCTTGGTAAGTGAACATCCCGTCTTGGCCCCGCAACAATGCCGGCACAAGTGACAGCCATACCAAGAACGAGAAGCGCAATTGTTTGCACATAGGATCCTGACCTGATTCGAGTTTAGAACGACGATTCAAAAGACGGCTTGCATCCCTGAAACGTTACAAAGCAAAGTTTATGCCAAGAGGCATTTTCAAGCACCGCCGTGCCGACGTCAATTACAGATGCCACTATTGGCTTGCTCGTGACGGCGGAAGATGAACAGGGTCACACCGTCCATTCCGTGGCATCTCAGCCTCCACGGCCCAGTTCGGCTTCTCTGTTATTGCGCAATCCCAGGAGTTCATAGAGGTTTGAACTCAATGAATCAGACAGAGCATCAGGGGTCGGCCCAACCCGCGCCGGCAGGCTCCGCGGTCATCGTGGCCGCGCCCGGCGACCCAGGCGAGCGACCGGCGAGCAGGTCCGGCGTATCGCCCCGCTCTGGACCGAGCCGTGGTTGGCTTTTTGGCTTACTGCTGGTGGCAGCCACGCTGATTGCTTACCAACGCGCGTGGCACGCCGGATTCATCTGGGATGATGATTTCTATATCACCCGGAACCCGTTGCTAACGGCGCCGGACGGCTGGCGGCGGATTTGGTTCTCGCTCGACTCGCCTTCTCAATACTGGCCACTGGTCTATAGCTCCTTCCGCCTGGAGCGGTCGCTCTGGGGCCTCAATCCCGCAGGTTACCACTGGGTGAACATCTTCCTGCACGCAGCCAATGCGCTCCTGGTGTGGCGGTTGCTCCGGCGGCTGGCCGTGCCGGGTGCCTGGCTGGCCGCCGCCCTCTTTGCGTTGCACCCCGTCCATGTTGAATCCGTCGCCTGGATCACCGAGCGCAAGAACGTCCTCTCCCTGTTCTTCTACCTGCTCGCGTTGCTGGCTTGGGTTGATTTCGTCGCAAACGGCCCCAGGCGCGTCACACGGTATTATGGCCAAGCGCTGGTTTTATACCTGCTGGCCTTGTTGAGCAAGACCACCGCCTGCACGCTGCCCGCCGCCCTTGTCCTGGTGCTGTGGCTCAGGCACAAACCCATTACCCGCTCCCGCTGGCTGCAAATCGTCCCCTTTGTCGCTCTGGGCCTGGGCATGGGACTGCTCACCATCTGGTGGGAAAGACACCACCAGGGCACTGCGGGCAGCCTTTTTGCCCTCGGCTGGCTGGAACGCCTGCTCATCGCCAGTCGCGCGGCCTGGTTTTACGCCGGAAAACTCCTTTGGCCTGCCAATCTCATGTTCAGCTATCCCCGTTGGACCATCAATCCCGCCAGCCCGCTGGCCTACGCGTGGTTGGTGGCAGGAGTAGCGCTGAGCGTCGCGATCTTTTTCGCTCGAAGGTATGTCGGCCGGAGTGTTGAAACGGCCGCCGCATTTTACTTGGCCACACTCAGCCCGTTGTTGGGTTTCATCATGCTCTACACCTTCCGCTACACCTTTGTCGCCGATCACTACCAGTATGTTGCCAGCATCGGCCCCCTGGCACTCCTGGCCGCAGGCATCACTGTGGGGCTTGGCGTATTGGGAAAAGGGAAATCTCTGGCCACGGCGGCCTGCTGCCTTCTCCTGCTGTTGGCCCTCGGCACCCTGACCTGGCGGCAATGCGGGATGTATGCTGACGCCGAAACCCTTTACCGGACGATGATCGCACGGAACCCCAACTCTTTCATGGCCCACAACAACCTCGGCGGCCTGTTGGTGGAGGAGGGGCGCGGCGATGAGGCTATTGCTCACTTCCGTACCGCTTTGAGAATTGAGCCCCGCTTCGCCGAGGCCCATCTCAACCTCGCGGACCTTCTTCTCCAAAAGAAGCAGGTGGATGAGGCGATCGCGCACTACCAGGCGGCGCTGGAAATCCAGCCCAATCACGCCGGCACCCACTGTAGCTGGGCCGTCGCCCTCGGCGCCTTGGGCCGGAGTGCAGAAGCCGTGCCGCACTATCGGGCTGCGCTCCGACTGGACCCGGGCTTGACAATCGCGCTCAATAACCTGGCGTGGATCCTGGCCACGCATCCGCAGCCCGAAATCAGAAATGGCGGCGACGCAGTCCGCCTGGCGGAGCGAGCCTGTCGTGCAACCGAATACCGCGTAGCCATTTACGTGGGGACACTCGCAGCCGCCTACGCGGAGGCTGGCCGCTTCGACGAAGCCGCCGCCGCCGCTCAGAAGGCTCAGGCGCTGGCAGCCGCCGCCGGCCAGATTGACCTCGCCAAAAAAAACGCCCAGTTGCTCGAGCTTTACCGAGCCCGGCGCCCTTACCGCGAATGAAATCCACACTGCCCGGCTAAGTGGGACAAGGCCCGTATAACGCGGCCAGCAAGGCGCACCGCCAAAACGCCCCCGCCAGCCCCCTGAAAAGCAGAAAGACCAGAACGGTATTCACGCTATGGAAGAACAGACTCACCAGGTGATGGCCCAGCCGCTTCAGTCCCCGCCCAGTACAAAAGAGAAGCCGCCCTTACGGGCGGCTTCCGTGTGTAAAAGGCCTGTAGGACGCTTACTTCCGACGGCGGAAGATCAACATCCCCGCAGCACCCAAACCGACCAGCGCCAAGGTGGAAGGTTCAGGAACGTAATACAGGTTGAAGCTCGACAGGTTGCCCGAGTTGTCCAGGTTCGGAGGTGGGTTCAAGCCGCCAATGGCGCTAACACTGAACTCCGCCGAGTGACCGCCAGCGAGCACCCCATTCCGCCAGGCAACCGATGCCTGCGTCCAGGTTGGATAGTTGCCGCTGCTGTTGTCCCAGGCAACAAT
>Ga0182021_10003388_pt1 | contig 18738 bp, 17 predicted proteins | sample 612E3MmetaG_FD_120493 | JGI IMG/M metagenome (GOLD analysis project Ga0182021, IMG submission 120493) | Permafrost microbial communities from Stordalen Mire, Sweden - 612E3M metaG (Illumina Assembly) | ecosystem: Environmental > Terrestrial > Soil > Wetlands > Permafrost | place: Sweden... | reverse complement strand
GGGAGGCGGAGCACGTGCTGCACTGCGCAGCCTCGGGGTCCATCCGCCGCCCGTAGTACACCGGTGGTCTCGGAAGAAGTCAGCCGAGGTGCATGGGTGACGCAGGTTCTAGGGGACTTCCGGGCCGCCCGCCGCCCTCAGCCAGGACAGCGCGCAGTGCTGGACGTACGCAGCCTCACGCAGAGCAGCGAGGAAGCCGTTCGGGCCGGCCCCTCGTGACGTGTGCCCGGCTCGCGGTTCACCCTGAGGAGCTCGCGAAGCCGTCGTCTCGAAGCGCCGTGCACAACCTCAGGGGGACCGGTGCTGCCGCAGTACACATCAAGGGTCGGCTCAGGAGGGGGCGTTCCAGAGGTCGTGCCAGGTCACGCCGAGGTCGGCGAGCATCATGCGGAGCAGCGGGAGGCTGATGCCGACGACGTTGTGGGGGTCGCCCTCGATCCCCGTGATGAAGGGGCCTCCGTAGCCGTCGATCGTGAAACCGCCGGCGACGTTCTCGGGTTCGCCGGTGGCCGCGTACGCCTGGATCTCCGCCTCGGACAGGTCCGCGAAGTGGACGAGCGTCTCCGCGTTGCGGTTCGTGCTGCGTAGCTCGCCGCCTCTGGAGACGATGACGTGGTGCCCGGTGACGAGCAGCCCGGTGGACTCGGAGAGGCGTCGCCACAGGTCGGCGGCGTTCTCGGGCGAGCCGGGCTTGCCGTACGGGACGCCATCGACCTCGAGCATGGAGTCGCAGCCGACGATCACGACATCGCCGTCGGGCAGCAACTCGGCCGCGACCGCCTCGGCCTTGCGCCGAGCCAGCTCACTGACGAGGTCGTGAATGTCGTCGGTCTGTACGAGCGACTCGTCGACGTCGGAGACGACGACCGTCGGGTGGACGCCGGCGCGCCTCAGCGTCTCGAGGCGGGCCGGCGACGCCGACGCGAGGACGAGGCGCATCCGTCAGTTCTTGCCGAAGAGACCACCGAGGATCTCGTCGACGATGCTGCTGCTGCTCTGCGGCTGTGCCTGCGGCGGATCCTCGCCGGGAGCTGCGGGCGTCTCGTCGACAGACAGCGAGCCGGCGTCACCGCTGCCGGGAGCCGCGTTGACGTCGCCGCCCTGCTGCGGGTCGTACGTGGTCTGGCTCTGCTGGGGGTCGTACGTGGTCTGGTCCTGGGGGACCTGGTCGGCGGTCTGCCCACCACCGAGGATGGAGCCGAGGCCGCCGCCGGACAGGATGCCACCGAGAATGCTCCCCAGCATGCCGCCGCCGCTCGCGGGCTGCTGGCCGGTTTCGCCGCCGAGCACGCCGCCCAGGACGGTGCCGAGGATGCCGCCGCCGAGGCCGCCACCGTTCGGTGACATGGTGAGCTTCTTGGCGAGGTACGCGAGGACGATCGGGGCGAGGATCGGCAGCAGCTGGTTCACGAGGCCGCCGCTGGCGCCTGTCTTCTGGCCGATCGCGTGGGCGAGCTGGGTCGACTGGTCGCCGAAGATGTGCTGGACGATCTTGGCGCCATCAGCAGTGTCGACCCTGTTCAGGTCTACGGAACCCGAGTCGAACAGGGTGGATGAGCTGTGTGCCAGGAGCGCTCCGGCGATCGCCGGCTCGTTGCCCTGCTCGGCGTTGTGCTGCAGCCCGCCGATCAGAGACGGGATGGCAGCTGCAGCAGCCTGTGCCACGTTCGCAGGATCGACACCCAGCTGGGCTGCGATCTGGTCGATGGGAAGCTGCCCGAGGATCTCCTCGACGGCGGAAGTGCTCACTGTGGTCCTTTCGATCCGGTGGGGTTGGAGGCCGGTGGAGCCGAAGTCACCAGCGGTACGTGGACCGCCACGCGTCACGTCCGAGTTTCACAGGCTCGCGGACGACACGCCAGTACGAGCCCCAGGACATCGGTGGCATGCCGCCGTGGTCCCGGGCCTGCCTGGCGTCGGACAGCTTGGCCGCGAGGACAGCCAGTACCGCGGCGAGCTCGTCGTCGGTGGGGTTGCCACCGACGACCGAGAACGACGTGTCCGTGCTCACAGTGGGATGTTCCCGTGCTTCTTCGGAGGCATCGACTCGCGCTTCGTACGAAGCAGGCGCAGGGCCCGGATCACCGACGCCCGCGTCTCGTGCGGGTGGATGACCTGGTCGATGTAGCCGCGTTCGGCCGCGACGAACGGGTTCGCGAGCGTGTCGTTGTAGTCCTGGACGAGCTCCTTGCGCTTCGCGACCGGGTCCTCGGCGGCGGCGAGCTCCTTGCGGTACAGGATGTTGACCGCGCCCTCCGCGCCCATCACGGCGATCTGCGCTGTCGGCCAGGCGAGGTTGATGTCGGCGCCGAGGTGCTTGGACCCCATGACGTCGTACGCACCTCCGTACGCCTTGCGCGTGATGATCGTCAGCAGGGGCACGGTCGCCTCGGAGTAGGCGTACAGCAGCTTCGCGCCGCGGCGGATGATGCCCTTCCACTCCTGGTCGGTGCCCGGCAGGAAGCCAGGCACGTCGACGAACGTCATGACGGGGATGTTGAAGCAGTCGCACGTACGGACGAAGCGCGCGGCCTTCTCGGACGCGTCGATGTCGAGGCAGCCGGCGAACACCATCGGCTGGTTCGCGATGATGCCGATCGAGCGGCCCTCGACACGGCCGAAGCCGCAGATGAGGTTCTGGGCGAACAGCGGCTGCGTCTCGAGGAAGTCGTCGTTGTCGAGGACCGTACGGATGACCTCGTGCATGTCGTACGGCTGGTTCGCGGAGTCCGGGATCAGCGTGTCGAGCAGCCGGTCGTGGTCGGTGATCGTGAGGTCGACCTCGTCCTCGATGTAGAGGGGCGGGTCCTCGAGGTTGTTCTGCGGCAGGAAGGAGATCAGCTCGCGGACGTACTCGATCGCGTCGTTCTCGTCGCTCGCGAGGTAGTGGGCGTTGCCGGACTTCGTGTTGTGCGTACGCCCTCCACCGAGCTCCTCGAGCGTGACGTCCTCGCCGGTCACGGTCTTGATGACCTCGGGGCCGGTGATGAACATCTGCGACGTCTGGTCGACCATGATGACGAAGTCGGTGAGCGCCGGGCTGTACACGTGGCCACCGGCTGCCGGGCCCATGATCAGCGAGATCTGCGGGATGACGCCGCTGGCGAGCGTGTTGCGGCGGAAGATCTCCGCGTACAGGCCCAGCGAGACCACACCCTCCTGGATGCGGGCGCCGCCGCCCTCGTTGATGCCGATGATCGGCACGCCCGTCTTGAGGGCGAAGTCGATGATCTTGCAGATCTTCTCCCCGTACACCTCGCCGAGCGCCCCGCCGAAGATCATCACGTCCTGGGAGAAGACGCACACGGGGCGACCGTGGATCGCGCCGGTGCCCGTGATGACACCGTCGCCGTAGGGGCGACGCTGCTCCAGGCCGAAGTTCGTCGAGCGGTGCCGCGCAAACTGGTCGAACTCGGAGAAGGTTCCCTCGTCGAGAAGGGCAAGTACGCGCTCGCGGGCGGTCATCTTGCCCTTGGCGTGCTGCTTCTCGACGGCCGCGGCTGGCGCGGAGTGGATGGCTTCCTCGATCCTTCGGGCCAGGTCGGCGGCTTTGCCGGCTGTCGTGTGGATGTCGATGTCCATGAGCCGACACCCTAGCGATCTGGAACGGTGTGCGAGACCTCTCGCGGCGGTGGAGGCGGGCTGGATCTCTCGAAGTGCCCAGATCGCGACCGCTGCGGCTAGCGTCAGCGCTCATGGGAGCTCTGGATGGCGTCGATCTGCAGACCGTCGGGCCGTGGTCGGTGGACGCCGTGGAGACCACCGGCTCCACGAACGCCGACCTCGCCGAGCGCGCCCGCGCCGGGGCATCCGGCTGGCAGGCGCTGGTCGCGGGCGAACAGACAGCAGGTCGGGGCCGGCTGACCCGTACGTGGTCGAGCCCCCAGGGGACGTCCATCAGCGTGTCGGTCCTGCTGCGGCCGTCGAGGCCCGTGTCGGAGTGGGGTCTGCTGCCCTTGATCACGGGGCTGGGTGTGGCTCGGGCCGTGGAGGCTCTCGGAGCGAAGGCCGTCCTCAAGTGGCCCAACGACGTCCTGCTCGCGGAAGATGGCGAGCGCAAGGTGTGCGGGATCCTGGCCGAGCTCGTGGGCGGCCCGGTGCCAGGCGTGGTCGTCGGCATGGGCGTCAACATCGGGCAGGTCCGCGACGAGTTCCCGGTCGAGACGGCGACATCGCTGCGGCTCGTGGGCGTCACCGTGACCCGACCCCAGGTCGCGACGGCCGTGCTCCAGCAGCTGGGTGAGCTGTACGAGTCGTGGGAGTCGTACGGATGGGCGGCTCTCAAGGACTCGTACGCGTCGGCCTGCATCACCCTCGGTCGTACGGTCCGCGTCGAGCTCCCCGACGGTACGGCGGTGCTCGGTACGGCTCAGTCGATCGCCGGCGACGGCCGCTTGGAGGTCATGACCACCTCGGGCCCGATGGCCTTCGCCGCCGGCGACGTCCACCACCTGCGCTCGCTATGAGCCTGGGCGTTTCAGCACCCAGCCTCGTGAACCCAGCCCATGGGACGCTGGTGACATGCGGCTGCTCGACCTGATCCGCCCCGAGCCCTGGGAAGAACCGAACCCGGTCGGGTTCAACTGGTGCCCTGCAACCTTGGTGATGACGTTCGTCGCCCCCGCCGTCGCCTTGTTGCTGATGCTTCTCGAAGGGGGAATCAGGATCGTCCTGCCTCACTCGTTCTTGGACCCGGATGTCCCGAGCGGACATGTGTTCCTGCTGGTGATGGTGTCGATCCTCCTGGCGATGATGCTGTTGGGGGTGGTTGCGGCGATTGTTCGGATGACGTGGGCCGTGGTCGTCGATGCCCGGACGCTCACCACGAACGAGGAACCAGGCACACGCAGTTCGTGGACGCAGGCCCTCCCCTCGCGAGGCTGACTTCGTACAGGCGAGGCTGGGCGGGGAAGGCCGCCCTGTGTGGGATTCTTGGCGCATGGCGTTCTCGGAGAAGCAGCTGGGCACGGGCGAGCATGTGGAGCTGAGCCTGCGCACGCACTGGAAGGCACTGATCTGGCCCGCGGTGGCGTTCATCGTGCTGTGCGCGGCGACAGGGGTGGCGATCGGCGTCGCCCTCCCGACCATTCCTCCGGGCGGCAAGACGGTCGTCGGCTGGATCATCGCGGCCGTCGCCGTCGTCCTCTTCGTCTGGCTGTGCCTGACGCCCTTCCTGCGCTGGTGGACGACCACGTTCACCATCACCAACCGGCGACTCATCACCCGGCGCGGCATCCTCAACAAGCGCGGGCACGACCTGCCGCTGATCCGTATCGCCAACGTCGAGTACGAGCGGTCGTTCCTCGACCGCATGCTCGGGTGCGGCTCCCTGACGCTGACCACCGCAGCCGACGACCCGCTGACGTTGCGTGACATCCCGAATGTCGAGCACACACACCTGCGCCTCGGCGAGCTGATGACCGAGGCCGACACCGCGCGTCGAGAAGATACGTGACCCAGCCCGCCACCGAACGACTGGCGCTGCACCACCAGCTCGCACGGTTCGTCGCCGTCGGCGTCCTGAGCGCCTGCGTCGACTTCGGCATCCTGTGGCTGCTCATGCACTTCGGGCTGGGCCACACGCCGGCCAAGGCCATCTCCTTCGTCGCTGGAACCACGACCGCGTACCTCATCAACCGTCGCTGGACGTTCGGCGCCACCGGCTCGACGAAGTCCTTCATCGGGGTGCTTGCCCTGTACGGGTCGACCTTCGTCGTACAGGTCGGGCTGTTCTCGCTGCTCTACCCCTGGCTGTTCGACCGCTGGGGCTACACGCCCGCACAGGTCGTCGCGTTCGTCATCGCGCAGGGCGTCGCCACGACGGTCAACTTCGTCGTCCAGCGCACGGTGATCTTCCGGCACTGACGGAGCGCCCCGATAGGCTCTGGACCCGTGGGAACCCCAGTCGTCGGCATCATCGGCGGAGGCCAGCTCGCCCGCATGATGCATGCCGCTGGCATCGGCCTCGGCATCCGGGTCGCACTGCTCGCCGAAGGCCCGGACGTGTCCGCCGCACAGGTCGTGCATGACGTGACCGTGGGCGACTACACCGATCCGGCGACCGTGATCGCGTTCGCCGAGCGCTGCGACGTGGTGACGTTCGACCACGAGCACGTACCGACCACGCTCCTTCACGACCTTCAGAGCCGCGGCGTGATCGTACGACCCGGGCCCGAGGCCCTCGTCCACGCACAGGACAAGGTCGTCATGCGCACCCGCCTGGCTGCCCACGGCATCCCCGTACCGACCTTCGAGGTCGTCGCGACCGCTGACGCGCTCGTTGCGTTCGCCGACCGTACGCGAACCGAAAAGGGCGCGTCGACGGGCTGGCCGGTGATCGCGAAGACGTCGCGCGGCGGGTACGACGGGAAGGGCGTCTGGAAGATCGACGACGCCTCGACGGCCGGCGAACCCTTCGCCGACCTCGCCCCCGGCGTACAGATCCTGGCCGAGGAGTACATCCCCTTCACGCGTGAGCTGTCCGCACTTGTGGCGAGGTCGCCGTCCGGACAGGCCGTCGCCTACCCGGTCAGCGAGTCCGTACAGGCGGACGGGATCTGTGTCGAGACGACCACTCCCGCGCCCGGTCTGACCGAGGAGCAGGCGACCGCGTGCCAGCGGATGGCGCTCGAGATCGCGCGCGACCTCGAGGTGACCGGGATCCTCGCCGTCGAGCTCATGCAGCGCGCCGACGGCAGCGTGGTGGTCAACGAGCTCGCGATGCGGCCGCACAACACGGGCCACTGGTCGATCGACGGCGCCGTCACGAGCCAGTTCGAGAACCACCTCCGTGCCGTGCTCGACCTGCCGCTCGGCGACCCGGCAGCTCGCGCCCCGTGGACGGTGATGCACAACGTGCTCGGCGGCACCCGTACGGACCTGGTCGACGGGCTGCGACATGTCCTGGCGCGCGACCCGGGACTGAAAGTCCAGCTGTACGGGAAGGACGTCGTGCCGGGCCGTAAGGTCGGCCATGTCACTTCTGTCGGCGAAGACCTCGACGAGGTCCGTCGCCGCGCGCGCCAGGGCGCATCGGAGCTGAGGAGCGAGTCATGAGCGCACGGGTCGGGATCGTCATGGGGTCGGACTCCGACTGGCCGACGATGCAGGCGGCCGCCGAGGCGTGCGCCGAGTTCGGGGTGGAGTACGAGGCCGATGTCGTCAGCGCTCACCGGATGCCGGAGGACATGGTGGCGTACGGCCGGGCCGCTCACGAGCGCGGCCTCGAGGTGATCATCGCCGGAGCCGGTGGCGCGGCGCACCTGCCGGGCATGCTCGCGGCGCTCACGCCCCTGCCGGTGATCGGCGTCCCGGTCCCGCTCAAGTACCTCGACGGCATGGACTCGCTCCTGTCGATCGTGCAGATGCCGGCAGGCGTCCCTGTCGCCACGGTCGCCATCGGGAACGCCCGGAACGCGGGACTGCTGGCTGTACGGATCCTGGCGACCGGCGATCCCGTACTTACCGCCAAGATGGTCGACTTCCAGGCCGCCCTGCGCGCCAGCGCGCAGGCGAAGGGTGCCGTCGTGCGCGGAAAGTAGCCCTGGTTGTGCCCTCCTCCAGCGTGGCGGCCGGGTCCACTGGGCGTCGCTGCGCATACTGGTAGGCGCTCAACGATCCCTCCCGCAAGGAGAGCCACGTGGCATCGAGCGAGGCGACCGACCACATCGCGGACGTCTGGAGTCGCAGTCAGTCGACGGTCTTCCGTCGCGGCGCGACGATGCTTGCCATGTCCGCGATCGTCCCCGGTTCGGCCCAGCTCGCGGCCGGCAACCGCCGCATCGGGCGCTGGGGCGTACGGATCTGGATCGCGTTGCTCGTCGCCGGTCTGGTGGCTCTGATCTCCCTGTTCGCGGCCCGGAACCTGCTGCTGAACGTGCTGACCACGGGGTGGGTTCTGTGGGTCGCGTCGTGGGTCGTGCTGGCGCTGGGCCTGTTCTGGGCCTTCATCATCGTCAACGCCTGGTGGGCTGCCCGGCCGAGGGACATGGGCGCTGTGCGCGGCGGGATCCTGGGCGCTGTCGCGCTCGTCCTCGCCGGCGTCGTCCTGTGGGGCACCGCTCTCACCTCGTCGGCGCTGCGGTCGTCGGGCACGCTCGTCTCGACCGTGCTGGCGGGGGGCGGCGACACGAAGGTGAAGGCCGGCCGCTACAACATCCTGCTGCTGGGCAGTGACGCGGGGAACGACCGTGAGGGTACGCGCACCGACAGCGTCACCATCGCGAGCGTGAGCGCCCAGACCGGACGTGCCGTCCTGTTCGGGCTGCCGCGCAACCTCGAGGACGTACCGTTCATCGACTCCTCGCCGCTCCACGCGCTGTACCCCCACGGTTACGGCTGCGCGACGCACGAGTGCCTGCTGAACGCCATCTACAAGCTGGGCTGGGACAACAAGAAGCTCTATCCGGGCGTGAAGGATCCTGGCGTGAAGGCCGTGGAGGAAGCCGTCGAGGCGACGACCGGCCTGCAGATCAACTACTACGCCATGGTCGACATGTTCGGGTTCAAGGACCTCATCGACGCTCTCGGAGGCGTCACGATCGACACCAACGTGCAGGTGCCCGTCGGCGGCGACCAGGTGGCGGCGAAGAGCTGGATCGAGCCCGGCCCGAACCGTCACCTCTCGGGCGCCGAGGCCCTGTGGTTCTCGCGGCAGCGCACCGGGTCGACCGACTACGCCCGCATGCAGCGTCAGAAGTGCGTGATGTCGGCGATGCTGCACCAGATGGATCCGGTGACCGTCGCCACCAAGTTCAGCCAGATCGCCGCGGCGACCGGGCAGGTGCTCGTGACAGACGTCCCGTCCGACCAGGTGGGCACGCTCGTCGACCTCGCCACGAAGACCCGGAACCTTGACATCGCCAACGTGATCTTCGCGCCGCCCCTCATTGCACCGGGCAGCCCCAACTTCGCGCTCATCCGGCAGACGGTCGCCGAGAAGGTCGCGACGTCCGAGGCCCTGGACGCGGCCGCGAAGGGTCAGAAGGCATCCGCTCAACCGACCGCGTCCGCCACCTCGAAGACGCCGACGGCGTCCGCGACGGCCGTGGCCACCGGCAAGAAGACCGCGTACGCCAACGAGTCGGTGGCGACGACGACCGACGACTTGTCGGCGGTGTGCGCGGCCCATTGAGGGCGGCGGACGGTCCTCGACGCGCACAACCCTTGTGGCGCGCGAGCCTGGTCATACGGGTTGTGCGGGCACCACAAAGGTTGTGCGGACGGGCCCTGCGTCAGGAGAGCATGTCGCGGACGAGGGGACCGACCTTCGTCCCGTACAGCTCGATGCTGTTGCTGACGAGCTCGTGGGACAGCGGTCCGGTGCTCACCTTCATGGAGAACCGGGACGCACCCAGCGCTCTCGCCCCTGCGGCGATCTTGCGGGCGACCGTCTCGGGGGACCCCACGACCATCGAGCCGTGATCCAGCTCGTAGCGGAACGACTCCCTCGTCGGACGTCGCCAGCCCCGGTCGCGGCCGATCCGGCTCATGGTGGACACGTACGGGCCGAAGTACTGCTCGATCGCCTCTGAGTCGGTGGCGGCCACGTGGCCGAAGCTGTGGAAGCCCACCCGGCCCTGCGGCTGACCGAGCTGGTCGAGCGCACGGTGGTACAGCTCGACGAACGGAGTGAACCGCTCCACCGAACCGCCGATGATCGCCAGCATGAGGTCGAGCCCGTGTCGTGCAGCGCGGATCACCGACTCGGGGCTCCCGCCCACCGCGACCCAGGTGGTCAGCGGCCCGTTCTCGACGGGCGGGAACACCTCGATACCGCGCAGCGTCTGGGTGAGCTCGCCCTCCCAGGAGATGGGGCCCTGCTTGCGGAGCTCGACGAACATCGCGAGCTTCTCCTCGAACAGCTCCTGGTAGTTCGCGAGGTCGAAGCCGAACAGCGGGAACGACTCGGTGAACGAGCCCCGGCCCACGATGACCTCGGCCCGGCCGTTCGAGAGTGCGTCGAGGGTCGAGAAACGCTCGAAGACACGTACGGGATCGTCCGAGCTCAGCACGGTGACCGCGCTCGCGAGACGAAGCCGTTCGGTACGCGTGGCGATGCCCGCCAGGACGGTCTCCGGGGAGGAGATCGCGAAGTCGTCGCGGTGGTGCTCACCGAGGCCGATGACGTCGACGCCCGACTGCTCAGCCAGTACGGCTTCGTCGACGACGTTCCGGATGACCTGGGCGTGGCTCACCGGTGCGCCGTCCGGATCGAGCGTCACGTCCCCGAAGGTGTCGATGCCGAGCTGTAGCTCCATGGGGGTCTCCGAGTCTGCTGGACGGTCGCCATTTCCCAACCGATCACCCGCATCGTACGTTGTGGCGCGGGAGTATCTGGAAGGACGACACGTGGGCGATCGGCTGGGCATCCTCGGCGCCGGCAAGCTCGGTACGACCGTGGCACGGCTCGCGGCGAGCGCGGGCTGGGACGTCCTCATCGCCGACGCGCGGACGGGCCCGATGATCGAGCTCATCGTGTCGACCGTCGCCTCCGGCGCACGGTTGGTGGGCGTCGACGAGATGCTCACCTCGTCCGGCATCGTGCTGCTCGCGATCCCGTACTCGCACGTCAGCGACCTCGACCCCGAGAAGCTCGCCCACGCGATCATCATCGATGCGACGAACCCTTGGCTGGAGGCGGACGGGGCGAACCCTCCCGAGTCACCCTTGAGGGGGCGTCCTGGGATCCGTCTCGTGAGGTCCTTGAACCACGTCGCCTACGAGGAGCTGTTGGCGTACGCCGAACCGGCCGGGGCTCCGTTCCGTATGGCGGTCGCCGTCGCGTCCGACGACGTCGAGGCACGTGGCGAGGTGGCGGCGCTCGTCGACGCGCTCGGCTTCGACCCTGTCGAGCTGGACGGCCGCAGTGCCTGGTTGCTGGACGCCAACGGGCCGTTCTTCGGCCGTCGGCTGTCGAAGGGTGAGATGACCGCGGTCGTCTCCGCGTCTCGCCGGGCCGACCGGCTCACCTGGTAAGGCTCAGGTCTCGGTCAACGGGCGTGGCCGCTTCGTGCCGGCCATGGCGGCTACGAGGATCGCTTCGAGCGCGAACCGGGTGGCCTCGGGGAGGTCGACGGCTTCCTTGTCGAGGAGCCACTGCAGCTGGACGCCGTCCATCACGCCGATGACCGAGGTCGCGGCATGGGTGCGGATGTCGTCAGGGAGGTCCGGGCCGCAGATCAGCCGCAGAGCGTCCTCGATGAGGCCGCGCAGAGCGGTGAACCGGCTGATGACGAAGCTCCGGGCAGGGTGACCCTCTGTCACGGACTCGCCCGTGATCGCCGCGTACGTCTGGACGAGTCCCTCACGTTTGGCGTTTTCCGCGGCGGTCCGGTACAGATGCAGGAAGAGGTCGAGCCCGAGAGGCATCGTCTGCCCGGACAGCGTCTCGAGGCCCTCCTCGTCCCGGTACTCGAGCACGGCGATGAGCAGCGCCTCCTTGGAGCCGAAGTGATGGAGTACGCCCGCGTGCGTCATGCCCACCTGCGCCGCGATGTCGATCAAGGACCCCTTCTGGTAGCCCTTGGTCCCGAATGTCTTCGCGGCCGCTCGAACAATCTCCTGGCGTCGCTCAGGGGTGGACTTGCGCGCTCCCCGAACCCGGAGAGTCGACGCAGAGCCTCCTGCCATGGTGTTCACCTCGCTGTGAGCGGGTGCTGTGTCGACAGCGCCCTTTGATCGATCAAAGTTATCGCTGCCGGCGTTCGTCTGCATCACGCCACCACGGCGAATCTCGCGTCGAGCAGACTGGCGTCCCGCGAATCCGGGCCGACCAGTACCTCGAAGTCTCCTTGCTCTACAACACGCACTCCGTCGGCGTCGACGATCGTGCAGTCCGACACGGGAAGGTCGAGCGTCACGTCGACGGACTCCCCGGGACTGAGGGTAACCTTCTCGAACCCCTTGAGCTCTTTGTCGGCCCACGTGACCGACGTGACAAGGTCCCGTACGTACCACTGCACGGTCTCCGTCGCGGTGCGCGCGCCGGTGTTCGCGACGCTCACCGTGGCCCGGACCGAGCCATCTTTCCGCACGGTCCCGGCCTCCAGACGGAGGTCCGTGTACTCGACCCGGCTGTACGTGAGGCCCTGGCCGAACGCGAAGGCAGGCTCCTGAGTCAGGTCGGCGTAACGGTTGCCGTGCTGGCCGCGGATCTGGTTGTAGTAGGTCGGCTGCTGGCCGGAATGTACGGGGAAGGAGATCGGGAGGCGTCCGCACGGCTCGATGTCGCCGAAGAGCAGCTCGGCGATGGCCTGACCGCCGACGTCGCCGGGGTTGAACGCCTCGACGAGGGCCGAGGTGTTCGCGAGCTCGGTCGGGAGGACCAGTGGCTTGCCGTTGATCAGCACGACCACCACGGGCTTGCCAAGACCGACGATGCGACGCACGAGCGCCAGCTGCCCGCCCTGCAGCTCGAGGGTGGCCGTGGACCTGCCCTCGCCGGTCAGGAACACGTTGTCGCCCAGCACCAGCACCACCACGTCGGCCGACGACGCGGCCGCGACGGCCTCCGCGAGCTCGTCCTCGTCCGCCGGAACGGGCGTGATCGACGGATAGATCGGTTGTCCGTCCTCGCCGACCCCCCAGGATCCGGTCATCGTCGCGATGCTGCAGCCCGTCGCGTGCGTGACCTGCCAGCCATGGGCCGACGCGACCTGCCGTACGCCGTCGAGGACGGTGACGACGTTCTCCGGTACGTAGTCAGGGCCCAGCCAGGAGCACTGTCCCGAGCCGCCCGCCCAGTCGCCGAGCTGCGTCGCGGCCGCGTCGGCGTTCGGTCCGATCACGGCGACGGTGCCCGATGATGCGGTGAGGGGGAGCGTGCCGTCGTTCCTGAGCAGCACGAGGGAGTCTCGCGCGATCTCCAGGTTCGTCTGCCGGTGCTCCTCGCACCCGATGACGGCCTTCTGACGCTCCAGGTCGGGGCCGCCAGGGTTCTCGAACAGGCCGAGCTCGAACTTGCACGCGAGGATGCGGCCCACGGCGGCGTCGAGCGTCAACTCGCTCAGCAGCCCCTTCCGTACAGCCTCCTGCGCGCCGTCGTAGAACTGCGGCGTGGTCATGGTCATGTCGTTCCCGGCGTTCATCGCCCGTGCGGCGGCCTCGGTGTAGTCGGCACAGACCTTCTGCTCCCACACCATGCGGCCGACGTTGTCCCAGTCAGTGACGAGCACTCCCCTGTAGCCCCACTCGCCACGGAGCACGTCACCGAGAAGCCACCGGTTGACGGTGATCGGCTGCCCGTCGATGGCCTGGTAGCCGAGCATGAACGTCCCCGCACCCTCGCGCGCGACGCGCTCGAAAGGAGGGGTGAACCAGCTGAGGAGCTTGCGCCGCGTGATGTCGGCTTCGGAGGCGTCCCTGCCGCCCTGCGTCTCGGAGTAGCCCGCGAAGTGCTTCGCGGTCGCCAGCATGGAGGTCTCGTCTCGCAGTTCGGACCCCTGGTAGCCGGCCACCATCGCGGACGCGAGCTCGCCGATGAGGTACGGATCCTCGCCGAACGTCTCGTCGACGCGGCCCCAGCGGAGGTCCCGGGCGATGCACAGCACGGGGGAGAAGGTCCACTTGAAACCGGTGCTCGTCGCTTCCACAGCAGTGATTCTGGCCATCCGGCGTGCGTTCTCCGGCCTCCAGCTGCAGGCGACGGCGAGCTGCGTACCGAAGATCGTCGCGCCGGGCCAGAAGGAGTGTCCGTGGATGCAGTCGTCGGCGAGCAGCAGGGGGATGCCGAGCCGGGTGGCAGCGGCGAGCTCGATCGCGCGAGCCATGCGGTCAGGGGGAATGTGGAGCAGCGAACCGACGTTCTGCCTAGTCACAAGGTCATCGAGGTCGCCTTGTGCGTCGAGCTGCATGCACTGGCCGACCTTCTCGGCGAGGGTCATCCGGGCCAGCAGATCCGCGACGCGATCAGTGGTCGCGAGGCAACTGTCCCTGTACGAGAGCACCGCGTCCCCTTTGACGAGATCGAACGATAACGAAACGGTCACCCCGCACCTGGCTCGCAGTTCGCGGTGTTACTGTCTGGTCAGTAACTGTACGACCGCACCAGCCTCAATGGAGAGGATTCATGGGAATCGAGAGCCTCGGTGACGAGTCCGTCCGCGTTGCAGACGGGTGGCTCGACCTCACCGGAAGCGCGTGGATCCTCCGTGCCGACCCGACCACTTCAGCGTGGTCCGCGGTGCCGGAGGCTGTTCGTACTTCCCTCGCTTTCGGCATCCCCGGCACCGTTCCTGGCTGCGTCCACACCGATCTCATGGCCGCCGGGCTGCTCGCTGACCCCTACTTCAGCACCAACGAGGCCGACCAGGTGTGGGTCGGGCAGCAGACCTGGAGCTACAGCTTCACGCTGGACCTCGACGGCGAGTCGGAGGAGCTGTACGCCGACAACTGCGACCTCGTGTGCGAGGGACTCGACACGATCGCCGAGATCCGCGTCAACGGCCGCACGATGGGCACTTCCGCCAACATGCACCGGCGCAACGTCTTCCCGATCCGTCCGAACATCGGCGTCGGTCCCAACCTGATCGAGATCATCTTCCTGCCTGCGCTCGAGTACACGACGCAGATGGCGGAGCTCGTCGGGGAAAGGATCCACGTCGAGAAGCACCCGTTCAACCTCATCCGCAAGATGGCCTGCAACTTCGGCTGGGACTGGGGGCCCTCCCTGGTCACCGCCGGCATCTGGAAGCCGATCGGTCTCCGCAGCTGGGACCACGCACGGATCACCGATGTCGGCGTCTTCGCCACCGCGACCGAGAACGAGGCCGGCGACTGGCAGGGGAACCTTCGCGTCGACGTGCAGATCCAGGGCGAGACACGCTTCGGCGCGGTCACCGTACGCGTCAGGGGGAACGGGGCGTCCAGCGAGGCTGTGGTGATCGCCGAGGACTGGACTCAGGTCGAGCTGACGCTGACCGACATCCAGCCCTGGTGGCCCCACAGCCTGGGCGAGCAGCCCCTGTACGACGTCGAGGTGGTCTTCCACAACGATGTGCGCATCCTCGACACCGTCCACAAGCGCACCGGCTTCCGTACGGTCGAGCTGGACACGACGCCGGATGCAGACGGCAAGGGCGCCAACTTCGGGTTCGTGATCAACGGCGTCGCGGTGTTCGCCCGCGGCATGGACTGGATCCCCGACGACTGCTTCCCCAGCCGCATCACGCCCGCCCGCTACCGCGAGCGCGTGCAGCAGGCCAAGGACGCCAACGTCGACCTGCTCCGCGTCTGGGGCGGCGGGCTGTACGAGCAGGAGGCCTTCTACGAGGCCTGCGACGAGCTCGGCGTGATGGTCTGGCAGGACTTCGCACTCGCGTGCGCCGCCTATCCCGAGGAGGAGCCGTTCGCCCTCGAGATCGAGGCCGAGGCTCGCGACAACGTGATCCGCCTCTCCGCGTACCCGTCGCTCATCCTGTGGAACGGCAACAACGAGAACCTGTGGGGTCACGAGGACTGGGGCTGGGAGGCGCAGCTCCAGGGCCGTACGTGGGGTGCGGACTACTACTACCGCCTCTTCCCCGAGATCGTGGCCGAGCTCGACCCGAGTCGTCCGTACTGGCCGGGCAGCCCGTCATCGGGTCCCAGGGACCTGTACCCGAACGACCCGAACTACGGCTGCATCCACATCTGGGACGTCTGGAACGCGCGCGACTACACGTGTTACGACGACTACTCGCCGCGGTTCGTGGCGGAGTTCGGCTACCAGGGCCCCGCGACGTACGCCACGTGGGCGCGCGCGCTCGCGCCCGAGGACCGGAGTGCGGCGAGCGCCGCGATGCTCATGCACCAGAAGGCCGCCGGCGGGAACACCAAGCTCAACGACGGCATCTACGGCCACCTTCCCGCTCCCGGCGAGACGAAGGCTGACTTCGACGAGTGGCTGTTCGCCATGCAGGTCCAGCAGGCGAGAGCCGTGCGGTACGGCATCGAGCGCTGGCGTTCCCTGCGCGGCCGTTGCCTCGGCTCGGTCATCTGGCAGCTCAACGACTGCTGGCCCGTCACCAGCTGGGCCGCGCTCGACCTCGGCACGAACGCCGCGGGTGAGCCGGTCGCTCGGCGCAAGCCCCTCTGGTACGCGGTGCGCTCTGCGTACGCCGACCACCTCATCACCGTCCAGCACGACGAGGCCGGCTGGCGCGCGGTCCTGGTCAACGACGGTACCGACACGTGGGCGGCGACAGGGACTATCGAGGTACGCGCTCTCGACGGCGAGGTCCTCTACTCGGAGGCTCTGGACGAGACGTTGGCACCGCGCTCACGCAAGGACCTGCCGCTGACAGACCTGCCGGCCCTCGATCGCACGGACGTGGCGATCGTTGTCACCGCCAAAGGCGCCGAACGGGCCGTCAAGCTGCTCGTCGAGGACGTGGACACGGCGTTGCCCGAGCCACTTTTCGAGACGACGGTCGCTCGGACCACCGATGGAGTTAGCGTCTCGGTGACCGCACGAAGCTTCCTTCGATCACTCTGCCTGTTCCCAGACCGCGTGTCCGAGGATGCCTGGGTCGACAACCTGCTCGTCGACCTCTTCCCCGGAGACACACACACCTTCATAGTCGCGGGGGAAATCCCCGAAGACGCGTACCCCGACCTCACGTCACGGCCGGTGTTGCGTTCCGTGACGAAACCGTTGACTCTTAGCGAGGCCACATGAGGGGGGCCTAACACCATCGCGGTGTCGGCAGTGCAGCCGACATGAAAGCCGCTCCGGAAAGCACTCGCAACACGCAACACACCTTGATTTCCAGTCATTGAATGGGCCCATCGCCGGGCCAAACCAACGGAGGTAACAATGTCGGACTCAGTCTTCTTCACCCCCTCTCGCCGAACGCTGTTGAAGCTCGGTGGAGTGGTGGCTGGCGGGGCGGCTCTCGCAGCCTGTTCCAGCAAGACCACCGGTGCCACGGGCACGGGTTCCGCGGGCACACTGCCGGGTATCGGCAACAACGGCCAGGTCGGTAAGGGCCGCACCGGCGCCAACGCCGACACCCTGTTCGTCGCGGGCTTCCAGTGGGGCCCGCCCACCACGTACAACCCCTTCTCGCCGACCGCCGCATGGCCGGCCAGCTCCAACGTCATGCAGATCGTGTACGAGTCGCTGCTCCGCTGGAACATCCTGACCGGTGAGATCATGCCTGGGCTGGCCGCGTCCTACAAGGTCGACGGCACCAGCACGGTCACCCTGACCATGCAGGACGGCATCACGTTCAACGACGGCAGCCCGTGCACCGCCAAGGACGCCGCGTTCTCCTTCAACATCGGCAAGACCGCCTCCGGCATCTCGGTCGCCTCCTTCTTCCAGGCGGCGGACTCCATCGAGGCCACCGACGACAAGACGATCGTCATCAAGGTCAACCAGACCACCAAGAACGTCGGCCAGGTCCTCCAGATGCTCTGCGAGAACTACGTCGTCCCGGAGAAGGTCTTCTCGGCTCTCGCGGCTGACAAGGTCTCCTCGGAGATCATGACCAACCCCGTCGGCACCGGCCCGTTCAAGGTCGACACCGCAGACCAGACGCAGGTCGTGCTCACGCAGACCGGCAGCTACTGGGGCAAGACGTACTACGGCGGTGTCCCGGTGATGAAGACGATCATCCACCCGATCTTCAAGGGCAACGAGGACGCCAACCTCCAGTTCACCAACGGTGGCCTGGACATCTGCCAGACGTTCCAGAGCCAGATCTGGAAGACCTGGGAGGCCGGCAAGCCCACGGGGACCTACCTCAAGGCCAAGCCGTACTACGTCCCCGGCAGCCTGCCCATGCTCATCATGAACTCCACCAAGCCCGGCCTCGACAGCGCAGTCGTGCGGAAGGCCATCGTCACGGCCATCGACTACGCGTCGATCTCCGACACGGCGATGTCCGGCTACTCCGCCACCGTGCAGGCGAGCCTGATCCTGCCGACCGGTGCCGAGTCGAAGTTCTTCAACCAGTCCGACGCCACGGCCAACGGCTGGAAGTACGACAAGGCTGCCGCTGAGAAGCTCCTCACCGACGCCGGCGCCACCAAGGGCAGCGACGGCATCTACGTGCTCAACGGCAAGCGCCTCGGACCGTACAAGATCATCACCCCGACCGGCTGGACCGACTGGAACGCCTCGTGCGAGATCATCGCGTCGAGCCTCAAGGCGATCGGCATCGAGGTGGCGACGAACTTCCCGCAGCAGGCTGAGACCACTCAGGCGATCCAGGGCGGCACCTTCGACATGTGCGTCTGGTACGTCTCCGGTGTGAACCCCTCCAGCCCGTGGGCGCGCTTCCGCGACATCATGAGCCAGTCGCTCATGAAGCCCGTGGGCACGACCACCTTCGCCAACTACGGCCGGTGGAAGAACGCGGATGCGGAGGCCCTCCTCACGGCTGCCGCGCAGGCAGCTGACGACACGGCCAAGAAGGCCGCGTACGACAAGCTCGACGCGCTCTACCGCAAGGAGATCCCGGCAGCTCCGATCATGTACCGCCCGGACGAGTTCTACGAGTACTCAGCTGTGAACTTCTACAACTGGGCTGACGAGAAGAACACCTACGCGCCCCCGATGTTCCGTGGCGCCGGCAACACGTGGATGTACAAGATCAAGAAGATCGCCGGCTGAGCTCGTCTGAATCTGACGGCCGACTAACAAAGGAGTTGGATCGCCATGGGTCTACGTCGCTATCTGGCGCGTAAGACCGTGTGGTATCTGGGTGCGCTCGTGGTAGCAGTGATTTTGAACTTCCTGCTACCACGGCTCAT
>Ga0182021_10003387_pt1 | contig 18739 bp, 19 predicted proteins | sample 612E3MmetaG_FD_120493 | JGI IMG/M metagenome (GOLD analysis project Ga0182021, IMG submission 120493) | Permafrost microbial communities from Stordalen Mire, Sweden - 612E3M metaG (Illumina Assembly) | ecosystem: Environmental > Terrestrial > Soil > Wetlands > Permafrost | place: Sweden... | reverse complement strand
CAGCGTCCAGACGGATTTCAAATATGTGATCGGCTTTTCCTCCGTCTCGCATATGGGGCTGGTCATGATGGGGTTTGCCACGCTCACTCCGGAAGGATTGACCGGCGCAGGTGTTCAGATGTTCTCGCACGGGATCATGACGGCACTCTTCTTTGCGGCTGTCGGAATGGTCTACGACCGGGCGCACACACGCCAGATCCCTGAGCTGGGCGGGATGATCAAGCCGCTGCCTTTGGTGGCAATTGGAGTCATCGTTGGAAGCCTGGTCTCGATGGGCATGCCGGGTTTCTCCGGTTTCATCGCGGAATTCCCGATCTTCATGGGCATGTGGAAAACACAACCAGTGGTTGCCATCATCGCGGCCATATCAATTGTTGTAACCGCATCGTACGTTTTGCTGGTCGTCCGGCGAGTGTTCTTTGGCAAAATGCCGGAAGCCCTGGAAGGACACATCGCACCCATCCGCAGCCTGGATAAGATTGCACTGGTGCTGCTGATGGCGCTGATGGTCGGGATCGGCCTGGTACCGGCATTGATCGTCCCGTGGGTGCAGACCGGGGTGCAGCATATCCTGGCCCTGCTGGGAGGTGCATAATGATCACCATCCTGCCCATTCTCCCCGAAGTCCTGCTGCTGGCATTGGGCGTATTGATCCTGATCATTGACCCATTCCTGAAAAAGGAAGCCTCAAGGCGTCCATTCCTGGGCTGGTTTACGGCTGGCGGGCTGCTCTTGATCCTGATCATCAGCCTGTTTTTTGCCCGGCCGGCCGCGCCTGCACTGGCGTTTGGCGGGATGCTGCGTTTCGACTGGCTGGGTTTCGTATTCAAGATGTTCTTTATCCTGGCCGCCGGGGTGACGGCGCTGTTCTTCATGGATGCAGACCAGCTCAACCGGCGGGCTGAGGCCTATCTCCTGCTGGTGGCGGCTACGCTGGGCATGTGCCTGATGGCTTCCAGCGCAGACCTGGTGATGCTGTATCTGGCGATAGAGACAACTTCCATCCCGCTCTACCTGCTGGCCGGTTTCCTGAAGGAAGATGACAAATCCACCGAAGCGGGTTTTAAGTACATGCTTTTCGGTGCCCTGACCTCGGCCGTGCTGCTGTACGGTTTCAGCCTGATCTACGGTTTCACCGGCAAGACCGGCCTGTATGACCTGGGGACGTATTTCAGCAGCTTCAACCTGGTGGCGATCGGCATCATCTTCCTGGTGCTGGCAGGATTGGCCTTCAAAGTTTCGTTGTTTCCGTTCCAATTTTGGGCTCCGGATGTCTACGAAGGCGCACCTACGCCGGTGGCCGGCTTCCTTTCGACGGCTTCCAAGGCGGCGGGATTTGCGGTAGTGATACGGTTGTTCATCGCAGTCTTCCCGGCCCTTAATGCAGATTGGAGCCTGATCCTGGCGGTGCTGGCCACCCTGACCATGACGGTCGGCAATCTGATCGCCCTGGCACAGAAAAGCATTAAACGCATGCTGGCCTACTCTTCCATTGCACACGCCGGTTATGCCATGATCGGCGTGGTGGCCTTCACCCAATTGGGTGTAGCCAGTGTGGTTTTTTACCTGATCGGGTATGTTTTGACCAACCTGCTGGCCTTTGGGATCGTCAGCATTGTTGGAAACCTGACTGGCTCGGACGATTTCCAGGCTTATTCGGGATTGAGTCGCCGTTCCCCGGCCCTGGGTCTGGCCGCACTGGTGGCATTCCTTTCTTTGGCCGGGATGCCGCCTTTCGTTGGTTTCGTTGCCAAATTCTTTGTTTTTAGCGCGGCGATTGAGGCCGGCTGGGTCTGGCTGGCAATCGTAGGCGTGCTTAATTCCATCGTGGGGCTGTACTACTACCTGAATGTGTTGAAATACGTTTATCTTTTCCGGATGGAAAACCAGGATGAGGAGAGCCATCCGCTGCCGATATCCCGACCGGTGGCGATCGGGCTGATCGTTCTTGTGGCCGGTATCCTGCTGCTGGGCACTTTATTCGGGCCATGGTTCGGAATTGCCACTAAAGCGGCTGCCGGTTTATTCTAGTATCTTTAAGAATTGCCTGTGATATAATTTCGCCGCCATGAACCAATCGGGCAGAAAACAACAGGATGAATTCAGGGCAGCCGTCACGATGACGGTAGTATTGGTGGCTGTCTTTACGCTAGGAATCATCTTCGTGGCACTGTTTGCAGGGATATTGCTGGATAAATTCCTAAACACCAAACCACTTTTTACCGTTATTCTGACGGTCGCCAGTATTCCGCTGACCATCTTTGCAACATTTCGAGTTGTGAAAGCGGCCAGCAGCCGGATCCAACCGGTGGCAAAGAAAGAGAACTCTGAGGAGGAACCACATCGTGGAGAAGACAACTGAGTTGGCTCCCAAGAAGAAAGGCTGGCGCTGGGGCACCAACCGCTGGATCGTTTTGGCGCTGCTCATCCTGGGTTATGTAGGTGCAAATTATTTCTTTTCACCGGTGCGGCCTTTCGTGCAGCTTCCGGCCGAGCACTGGATGGAACAGCCCCTGTTTACCTTGCCTGGTATTGGACCTATATACCTGACCAATACGCTGGTGGCTCTTTTTATTGTTGATATCCTGGTGATCTTACTGGCATTTTCCTTTAACCAGGCTGTCAAGAAAGGCAAACTGGTGTTTGGGGGCATCCCTGGCGCACTGGAAGCTTTGCTTGAATACCTCTACAATATGACCGAATCCACCGCTGGAAAATGGGCCTGGACCATCTTTCCCTGGTTTGCTTCCATTACCATTCTGGTACTGCTGGCGAATTGGATGGAACTCATCCCGGGCGTAGACAGCATTGGCGTGATCGTAAAGGCCGAAGCAGGCGGATTTGGAGTCCAGAATCTGGGTGCCCTTTTCACTACGCTGGTAAACCCGGCGGTGACAGAAGGCGGTTATCAATTGGTGCCTTTTGTGCGGGTCGTTTCCACCGACCTGAACTTCACCGTGGCGCTTGCCATCATTGCCGTGATCGCTGTTCAGGTGGTCGGCATCCGCGCGCAGGGGATGGGTTATTTCACCAAATTCTGGAATGTAAAAACGTTCTTCAGCCGGCCGATCTTCGGTGTGATCGACTGGGGGGTTGGCCTGCTGGAACTGGTATCCGAGATCTCGAAAGTGCTCTCGTTTGCCTTCCGTCTTTTTGGTAACATATTTGCAGGTTCGGTCCTGCTGTTCGTAATGGGCTCATTACTTGGGTCGATCGCCATCTTCCCGTCAATATTCTATATGTTGGAATTCCTGGTTGGTGCGATCCAGGCGGTAGTTTTTGGTTTGTTGACAATGACCTTTATGGCGCAAGCCACCCAGGGCCATGGCGAGCACGCCGAACAACACTAACATCCGAGAAATTATTTGTCATTTTCGGGCCACGGACAGGCCCGGGTAGTTACATCTTAGCGGCGGAAGTCCCGCCCGAATACAAACATGGAGGAACGTCTCATGACTGGTAGTATTATTATTGCAGCAAAATTAATCGGCGCCGGACTGGCGATGATTGGCGCGATTGGCGCAGGAGCCGGCATCGGCATCGTGACCAGCGGCGCCGTACAGGCGATGGGCCGCAACCCCGATGCAACCGGCACCATCCAAACCAATATGATCCTGGGGATTGCCTTCGCGGAAGCAGTTGCCATTTATTGCCTGGTGGTGGCCCTGCTGATCCTCTTCGTCGTTGGTTAGTCCCGCCAGGCGCTGGAATGGAAAAGGAGGTCTCCCTTGGAAAAACTGGGTCTTAGTTTAGGTTATCTACTGGTTCAGATCGTCTGCTTTTTTATCATCTTTGTAGTGGTACGCGCCTGGATCGTCAAGCCGTTGCAGGGTTTGCTCGAAAAACGCCGCAACACGATTGCACAAAGCATGGAAGATGCACGTATCGCGGCGGAAGCACGCGCCAATGCTGAAAAGGATGCCGCCGGGATTGTGGCGGAAGCGCAAGCCAAAGCTGCCCACATCATCAGCGAGGCAACCGAGCGAGCGGATGCCGCCATGCTGGAGGTAAAGGCAGAATCTGATAATGAAACCAGCAAACAACGTGAGGCGGTGCTGGCCGAGGTTGAACTGGAGCGCAACCGCATTCTTGGCGACCTGCGTGGACATGTGGCGGCGCTGGCCATCGCGGCTGCCCAGAAGCTGGTTGGAGAAAGCCTGGATGAGAAACGCCAGCATGTACTGCTGGCCGAATTCTTCTCGGGAGTAAAATCGGGCAAGGTGGTAGTTCTGGAAGGGGCAGCGATCAATGGAGCCTCGGCCGAGGTGGTGTCGGCCCTGCCGCTGACTGACGATGAACAGGCGATTGTCAAAAAGGATGTATTGGCGAAGATGGGAACGCAAACTGCAGTAGATTTTCACGTCGACCCGTCCATCCTGGGCGGATTGGTCATCCACGTTGGTGATAAAGTGCTGGATGGTTCTGTGGCCGGCCAGCTGGATGATCTGCACAAATCAATGAAATAGTTGGATTGGAAAACATAAAGACCTGACAGGCTTTAACCTGTCAGGTCTTTCTTGTTTATGGTAAAAATGCCAGATATGAACAGACCGGGTTCCATGAATAAGATCGAAGCTCCTGCTCCTGTACCTTTGAGGAGACTGTTTTCTGAAGTCCCGTTCGTATTTTCTCCGGCTGAAATTCCGGCTGTACCCATCACCGGGATTGCCATCGATAACCGCAATCTGAAACCTGGCAATCTTTTCGTGGCAATGCGGGGTGGTTCGGCGGACGGGCATGATTTTATAGAAAATGCCATTGAACGTGGCGCGCACGCCGTTGTTTGCGAGAAAGAAATCACCGGTCTGCCGGTGCCATGCATACGGGTGCAGAATTCCCGCCAATCGCTAAGCTGGCTGGCGGCAGCTTTTTACGATAATCCAGGTCGGAAGCTGACCATGATTGGCGTGACCGGTACAGATGGTAAGACCACCACCTGTAATATCCTTTACCAGATCCTGCTGTCGGCCGGGTTCAAGACCGGATTAATATCCACGGTTAATGCCATCATCGGCGAGCAAGTCCTGGATACGGGGTTCCATGTCACCACGCCGGATGCGCCGGATGTGCAGAGATACCTTGCCAGAATGGTCGAAGCCGGATTGACGCACGCGGTGCTCGAAACCACCTCGCACGGCTGGGTACAGTACCGGGTGGATGCCTGCGAGTTCGACATTGGTGTTATCACCAATATTACCCACGAACATCTTGACCAGCACGGCTCCTACGAGAATTACCGGGCTGCCAAAGCCCGCTTGTTCCAGTCTTTGGAAAAAACCCTCCCCAAGCCGCAGGGAAACCCCCGGATGGCAGTGCTGAACAAAGATGACAGCTCCTATGAATATCTGTCCAACCAGGCTTCAGGACCGCAGGTCAGTTATGGGCTGGGATCTGACGCGGATATCCGGGCGGAGACGCTAGCCTCCTCTCCGCAAGGTACCCAATTCGAAGCGGTGGGAGATGGTTTCCGCTTCCCGGTCTCCAGCCCGCTGGTGGGGGCGTTCAACGTATCAAACTGCCTGGCGGCGCTGGCGGCTGCCTTACAGGGGCTGGGGGTGGCGCCTACAGCCATTGCAACTGGTATTGCGGCCATGCCTGGCATTCCCGGGCGGATGGAGCGGATCGAGCTGGGCCAGCCCTTTACCGCCATTGTCGATTTTGCTCATACACCGAATGCGCTGCGGGTAGCATTACAGACGCTACGGAAAATGACCGATAAGCGGTTAATTGTCATTTTTGGCTCGGCGGGGCTGCGCGACAAAGAGAAGCGCCGGATGATGGCCGATGTGGCTGCGCAATGGGCGGATATCAGCATCCTGACTGCCGAAGACCCGCGTACTGAATCTCTGGATGAAATACTGGACGAGATGGCAATGGGGGCACGCCAGCGGGGCGGGGTGGAGAAAAAAACTTTCTTTCGCGTAGGGGATCGAGGGGATGCCATCCGGTTGGGAGTCCGCATGGCGGAACCAGGGGATGTTGTTGTCACCTGCGGTAAAGGGCATGAACAATCCATGTGTTTTGGTACCACCGAATATCCCTGGGATGAACGGGTGGCGTTGCGTGCGGCGCTGTCGGAATTGATGCAAATCGAAGGACCGAAAATGCCCTATCTTCCCACGCAAGGAAAATGATCGTGAATGATCTTTGGAAGACCCCAGTCACTTTGGAAGGGCATTCAGTAAGGCTCGAGCCGTTAACCGAGGCGCATGTTCCGGCGTTGGCGGGTATAGGTTGTGATGAGCGCATCTGGAAATTGATGGTATATGGTCAGATCCGGAATGAAAGTGACATGCTAAAATGGGTGCGCAGTCTGCTGGACGGGCAGGCGGCTGGGACGGACATGCCTTTCGCGGTCGTTCACCTGGCTTCGGGGCGTGTGGCCGGAGCAACCCGTTTCATGGAAATCCGCCCTGCACACAAGTGTTTGGAAATTGGTGGAACGTGGTATGGGCTGGAGTTCCAGCATACGGTTGTTAATACAGAATGTAAATACCTGCTGCTGCGCTATGCTTTTGAAACATTGGGCACGATCCGGGTGCAATTCAAGGCAGACTTACGCAACGAACGGTCCTGGCGGGCGATCGAACGCATCGGGGCGAAGCGCGAAGGAATTTTGCGCAATCACTATATATTGCCAGATGGCGTGATACGCGCTTCGGTTTTTTACAGTATTATCGAAAGCGAATGGCCGGGGATCAAGGAAAGGCTGGAAGAAATGCTGCAGAGGTAACCGGGGACGTAATACCAGGATCACCCGCAGTAACCCCCGCCGCGGCTGAATACGCCTCCAGGTATCCAGTCCAAGCCTGCTCCCAGTGACATGCGCGGGGCGGTATTTTCAACCATGAATCCGGCATTGGACAGGTGCTCGAGCGCGAGTTGGTTGGAGGTTGGAACCACAACAGAAGTACAGCCGAGGCCCAATTTAAAATTGAGGAGTTCCAGACCGGCCGTGGGGTCCTGGGCCAGGATGGGGCCACTCGCAAGGCTGGGTAGGAAAAATCCTGCAACCGGTTGATTTTCGCCTGCCTGGTACACCCAACCTTCAGGCAGGAAACGATCCAGGAAAAGCGTGCGCTGCTCACGGGTAATTTCCCGGTCGAGGGTCCGGATAGCCTCGAAATCGCCGGGTTGTGCCTTGCGGATGTGCGGAGTTGCCCTTGGCGGAATGATTTTCTCGCTGCGCAGGAAAGTATAGGTGGAACTAACCGTGAAGCCAAGTTTCGTGTAAACCGGTTGTCCTAATTTGGTGGCGATCAGGAGCTGGTGTGTGCAGCCATGAAGGCGGAAGTATTCCATAAGGTGGGCAGTCAGAGCAGAGCCGATGCCCTGACTGCGATATTCCGGAAGGACTATGATGCTGCCCAGCCAGCCCGTCTTTCCATTCAACAGACCGTTGGCGCAGCCGACAATTTCTCCGGCGAATTCAGCAATAATGGGATGGAACCAAGGTTGTCCGAAATAGAAGGCAAAGAGGTGGGAAATATTAGTATTCCATTCCGGCGGAGCGAAATCTTTCAAGAGCGGAAGCTCAGTTGATTCAATCGGTCTGATGGTTAAATCAGATTTTACTGGCATGTTTTTTTCCATTAATCAAGGCAGGTTCCATTGAGAAGGATTACTCAGAACGGTACTGGCTGCCACGCTTTGCAGGTAGCGGGCTGTGGCGGCCGGCAGATGGGCATGGTAGGTGTTGTTTTCAGGGCTTTGCCGGAAAATGACTGCGTAGAAGACACAAGCCGCCAAATAGGTACCTTGTTCGTTGGGATGGCTGCCATCCGCCTGCCATAGATCCAGCTGAGGATCCTGGAGCCAGGCGGTCAACCAGGCATAGCCCACAGGAGCTACCGGCGCGATCAACTGGTTGGCGATGGTCATGTAGCCCTGGTTGATCTGGAGCTGCATGCTTTCATAGTCCGGTAAATTGTATTCCGGCCAGCCATCCCGGTGGGCCCAGGTCAGGAAAAAGACCGGCTGGGCACCCGCCTGGCGGATCTTTTGGACCAGCGCACGAGCGGCCGGATACATATCACTGGAGCGGTCCGGTTCTATAGCAGGGATCTGGCTTTGTTCCTGCAGTATAACGAAATCCCATTTCGATGATTGCAGTGCAGAGAGTGTATCGGCTGAGTTGAGATGCTGTGCAAGCGTCCAGCCGCCTGGAGCAACCATGCCGGTCTGGATGGGGTGACCGCCGGCCTTCGCCAGGGCTGTAAAAGTGGCCGGAAGATCGTTGACGTAAGTGTAACTATTGCCAACAAAGAGGACGCGCGGACAGGGTGTAGTGCGGCGCGTGTCCGTGCAATCGGAAGGGGCTGAACAACCGCAAAAGGAAAGCAGTAAGAAACAGGCCAGCAGCAAACGCTTCATTTCAATTTTTATTGTGTGAGAATTTATACAAGAGTATAACCTATGCTAGCGGGAAAACCATTAAGACCTGTGTTCCTTAGATATACAGCCTGGCGCTGTTATATTTTTGTAAGAGGCAAGCTCCTGCCCTTGCCTCTCTCCAGCGGGTAAGCTATAATGACCCGCCAGATTTGGTAGTTGAAGAATTTAGCAAGGGAAAAACGGTCATGCCAGTTTATATTTATCATTGCGAAAATTGCGGTGTGCAGTTCGAAAAACAACAGTCTTTCAGTGAAAACCCGCTGGTGCGTTGCCCGGAATGTGGCAAGAAGACCTTGAAGAAGGTCTACCAGCCGGTGGGGATTGTTTTTAAAGGTTCTGGTTTTTACGCCACGGACCATCATTCTCCCTCCGGGCAATCATCCAAAAAGGCCGATGAAAAGGCCGAAAAAGATAGCAAAGCCGGCAATGCCGGCAGCGAAAGCAAGGAACCGGCTGCAAAATCCGAGAAGAGCTCTGAAAAAAACTCCGATAAAAGTTCCGAGAAGAGCTCTGCAAAAAGCGCTGAGAAGAAAGAGTAAATTTTAAAATAAAAAGCGGCCGTCCGTTTGGCGGGCCGCTTTTTGATTCCTTGGGGAGCCTTCGACAGCAAAGAATCACCTATAGGACGGAAATTTTAAGAACGATCTTCTTAACCGGGGCAGGGGATCCTATGGCAAGGCCAGGCATATGGGCATCCTGCGGAAAGAGCAGGGCAAAATTGCCCTTTTGCAAGGTCAGGAAATCGCCTTCACCGAAAAGAGGCAGGAAATCCTTATTGGTGTCATATTCTCCCTGGGATAAACGGCTAATATTCGCGTAGCCTATATTTTCAGTTCCCTGGAGTACCACCTGAAGATCGATATAGCGACGATGCGCTTCCCAGGCAGCCTGTTCTCTCGGTTTGCTGGTGTATTGCTGCAGCATGGCATACAGGTTTTGCCCATCGATTTCAATCCTGCCAACATTCAGGGTGGATAGGTCGGTTTGTTTCAGAAATTCGAAAGCGGGTTTAATCCCGGGATGGAGGGCGTAATACAGGGGGGAATTGAAGATTTGGTCGATGATCACAGGGTGTTTTCTCTTATGCGAATTTCAGTTCTTAATATATTGCCTGGAGCAATCCTTATATTATAGCGGCAAGACAAGAAAAGATGCGCACTCGAAAAGCATCCCTCTCATGGGGATATTTTTGCCAGCCATTGAAAAACGTTTGTTGCAAAGCGCAAGTTATTGGCTTGATTTAATCCCTGATTGTCCCATAAGTTGCTATCGGTAATAACCATTACCCTGCCGGCATCACATGCACAGAATGCAATCACGGTATTTCCATTTCTATCCGAGGCGGCCGGCTGACTGGGTGAGGCAACCTGCAAAATGCCGCCGCCCGATAAATATTGTAATGAAGTCACACCAGAAAAAAATGGTTCATTCGAATAGCTGACCGGACCGTTCGAGGTTAATTCACCCAAACTAATGGAAAATCTGCGGCTGACAATATCCAGAAGGTTTTCATAGTCGGGAATATCACTCAGTATCAAGAGACCATGACCGGACACCCGAACAAATTGCTCAATCTTATCTGCTTCATCACTGGTATACGGCTTTTTATTATCAGGTGATTCTGAGAGAACCAAAATGGAATATGTATCTAAGTTGGTCAGGTCACCACTTGAAATTAAATAATTATCTTTGGCGAGAGCCTGCGACAATGATTTATACATCCCATCTGGAGTATAGGCCGAACTGGTCGTGGCCGTCCCTGGACCGTGCGAAATATCCCATAAAACCTTCACCTCTGCTGCAGGCGGATTCAGCGCAGACGAGGCAGTTAATGGTAACAACCCTCTCGAGCCTCTACTCAGCCATCCTCTTGCTAATATAATGCCGATGAACAGGAGCACTACCGCCCCAGCGATGGGAATCCAAAGCCGCCACTTAATGGACATTTTGCGGTGATTTTCAGGTGGGACTGGAATTTCAGGAGATGGTCCAGTGGGAGGCTTGCTTGTTCTGATTGCCGGCACGGTTGCTTGACCGGTCATGCCTGTGGCTTCCGGCACTTTGCCTGTGGGGACTCCTTCCCTATTCATTCCTGCCAGAAGGGTTTGCCCACCTATCAGGCTTTCCAACTCGGCCGCGAATTCATTCATGCTCTTGTAGCGGTCTTCCGGCTGCCTCTCGAGCGCTTTGAGAATCACGTTCTCCAGCTCTTTGGGCAGATCCGGCACGAACTGGCTGGGAGCAGGCAGCGGTTCTTTGGCCTGTTTGAGCATGACTCCAATGGGTGTGTCGGCGGTATAAGGCTTGCGCCCAGTCACTAGTTCATACAGCACCACGCCGAGGGAATAGATATCCGACTGCGGCCCGGACTGACCGATCCATTGCTCGGGAGCCATGTATTCCGGTGTGCCAATGCTCACACCGTTGCCGGTGAGCGAGCCGCTCTGGTTATTTTCCATCAGCTTGGCTATACCGAAGTCTGAAAGCATCGGCAGGCCTTTCTCGGTCAGCAGGATGTTGGCGGGTTTAATATCACGATGGATGATATTATGCTCGTGGGCATATGCCAGTGCCTGGGCGATTGGCAGCAGGATGTGCAAAGCCTGCGGTACGCTTAAAGGATTACCTGGTCGCTGTGTGAGCGCTCCGCTGGGGAGATATTCCATAACGAGGTAAGGTGCGCCTTCATACTTTCCATAGTCATGCACGTGAACGATATTCGGATGCGATAACTGAGCCAGGGCTTTGGCCTCGCGCTCGAACCGTTTCAATATCTCGTCAAGCATGCTTGGGGCGAACTGGTCGGTGCGGATAACCTTGATGGCAACAAAGCGTTCCAGGCTGGAATCATAGGCCTTATATACCGTTGCCATCCCCCCTTCGCCGAGTTGCTCAACGATTTGGTAGCGCCCAAGCGATTGACCGATCAGGTTGGACATGATTATGCGCCTCTCTCAAAAAATGTAATGCTTTCCCTATGGGCAGCTTTATCCACTGAGCAACCGAGATCTATTGGCAAATTGTCCTTTCAGGGAGTTACCAGGAACCATACCCCCCCTATTCCCTGCCCATTAGTATCGCCAGGGTTTGTATCTTTGTAATAATAATATAGAGGCGCCCCTTTATATGTAACTTGATGTGCTCCACTCGGTAGCAAAATGACGCCCAGGTTTGCCTGTAACACGCCGGTGCCTGCAATGACTCTCTTGCTAACCAGAAGAGGTTTCCATTGCGTCAGGCAAGTTGGGCTGCAGTTACTCGTGCCGGGAGTGTCATCCAAGGAAAGATACAGGCTTTTCCCCTGGCCATCGGTAAGGAAAGTAACACTCCCTGAGGCTTTTTGAATATTGATAGTAACATCCTGGGCAAGTCCGGATACATTAAATGCCGGGGCAACCATTTGCCCATTGACCATGACGGGAACATCCGCACCAGGAAATTCCAATACTCCAATAACGCCATGGTCTTCGTGCAGCATGGCATACAGTACTGGTGTTGCCAGACTCGTATTAATATTGACCACCACGTTGGTATTAATTCCATTTTTTATCAGAGTTTCTCCGATGTATTCTCCCATCGTTTCATCTGAATTCTGTCTGTGGATAACCAGCCACCAATTCCCATTGCTGACAATTTGAGAAATGGTCACCGTTCCATTCAGAATTGCCTGATCTGAGACAGTTATTGAAGGTTGTAGCGCACCTGGTGTGGTAGGCTCAGTGGTAGTTTGCCCGCTGGTGATCTTGAATGTACTTCCAACCATCTTGGCACCCAGCATGGCGGGCGTATCCGCACCAAGGTATTCGAATGTTCCGACTGTACCCTTATCTACATGGAGTTGGGCAAGCAATGTCCCCTGCGCGCTGGTTGGATCCACCTGCACCATTACCATTTGGTTGTCACCATCCTTTACCGCGGCATGACCGATGGGCTGGCCTGGTTGACCATAACCATCCGTGGTGTAAATGACGATCCAACCTGGTCCAGAGCTGACCACGTCATCCACCATTACCGCATTACCTACCAGGGGCTGATCTGAAACTTTGACAAGCAAATTGGTTCCTGTAGCAGAGGGGGTGACCATGGCGATATTTCCAGCAGCAAGTGTTGGGGTATGAACTGCCGTGGGACGGTTGGTTGCGTTAAACGCAGGTGAAAGCATATTTCCGTTGAACATTACCGGCACATCCGGCCCTGGGAATTCATAAGTTCCCACCGTGCCGGCGTCTATATGCAGCATGGCATACATCACAGCCGTAGCTTGGGCGGGATCAATTTTTATAACAATATTTTTATTATCACCGGCAGTGAGTTGGGTTTCTCCGATAGCTGGTCCCACATTCCCGTTCACCTGGCTATGGATCACCATCCAACCTGGTCCCTGGCTGAATGCATCCGCGACGATGACGGATGTCCCATCCGATTCTTGATCATTGACAGTAACAGAAGGATTCCCCCCCGTGGCAGGTACTATGGGGGTAGTCTGCGCCTGCGGATTTCCCTGACCTCCAGAGGCCAAAAAAGAACCGCAGGCTGTCAAAGCGATCAAAAGAGGTATAACAGCAATCCTTAAAGCTGAAGAGATCGAGAATTTGTTCATGTTCTTACTCTCCCTTTACTTGTTGGATACCTATAAAGCAGATGGTTTCTGAAAAAAATAGTGTCCATTCAAAATTTATCGACTATTGCTTCACGTAAATCTTTCGTCAGGAAGAAATATGTTGTCGAAGTAATTATCCAATAGCGAGTTCAATTATTATAATAATTTAGATATTAATTGTCAATTATTTGAACCTATCCAAAGGTACTTATGGCCCCGAAGTACCTTTGGACGCCTACCAAGGAATAAAAGAGATGCGCACAACAATAAATGTGCGCATCATAGCAAGAAAAAGCTCCTCGCCGAGGATTTGAACCTCGAACCTAGCGGTTAACAGCCGCCCGCTCTGCCGTTGAGCTAGCGAGGAAGGCAGGCGGGATTATATAGGCAAGATTGCAGTCTGTCAAGTTCGAGTGGTAAAAAAAGTTTTCTGTTTCTAAAAGTAGCAGTATAATCCCGCCAGTCTTACCATCGTTACGAGGAGAAGAAGATGCGCAAGCTTGCCTTAATGGTTATACTACTCAGCATGCTGGCCCTGCCGCTTTCCGCTTGCAGCGGCGCTTCATCCGATCCGGCCTCCAAGGCGGTCGTAGATTATTTGAACGCGCTGGTCTCCAAGGATTCTACCAAGCTGTCGGCACTTTCCTGCGCCAGTTGGGAGCCAAGTGCCTTGCTTCAGCTGGATTCGCTCCAGGCGGTCAAGGTGCGCTTGCAAGGATTAAGCTGCAAAACCTCCAGTACATCCGGGGATACTTCACAGGTGAACTGCCAGGGCAGCATTATGGCTACTTATAACGGCGAAGACAGTCCGCTGGATATTTCGGCACGCACCTATCAAGTAGTACAACAGGGCGGGGATTACCTGGTGTGTGGTTATAAATGAAATTCCGGCTCTTTACACGCGAAAACCTCTGGGCTGTGATATTCTGCCTGATCCTGGTGGCGCTGGTCATTCTTACGGCCAGTAGCGCACCCACCTGGATTTATCAGGGCTTTTAATGACCCTGGATTACATCCTGATCTTCATCGGCGTCGCAGTTATCCTGGGCGTGGCAACTCGCACGCGCGGGCGACTGCCAGTGCTGCTGGCGGTCAGCGCGCTGGCTGTGTATGCCCTGCAACCGGCGCTGCCGGAGCGCGGGTTGGATTTCTGGTTGCCAACCGTTACCCTGGGACTGACCGTGCTGGGATGGATCTTGACGACGCCGCGCGAACAGCGTCTCTGGCGGGACAATTGGCCGGCGGCAGCCATCCTGGGTGGGATCGTCCTGACGCTTGGCCTGACGCGTTACCTGGGCATTTCCCTTCCGTTGACTGCCTCCAATCCGCCGCAAACACTCCAGATTCTGGCTGCCCTGGTGATTTTAGCAGGTGCGGGTTTCCTGTTGTGGCGTTTCTCGAAACCCGGCAAGCCAATCCTGACTGCCGCGTTTGTTTTTGTCATTCTTATTTTCCTTTTGCTGAAAGTACCGGCGCTTTTGGAGTGGACCAGTCAGGTGTTGCGTGGTTGGAATGGACAGTCTACCAAGCTGGCTTCTCCGCTGGATCTACGCTGGCTGGGCTTTTCGTATATTGCGTTTCGCCTGCTGCACACCCTGCGGGACCGCCAAAGCGGGCGCTTGCCGGCGGTGAGCCTGTCAGAATACGTGGTTTACGTGATCTTTTTCCCGGTGCTAAGTGCCGGGCCGATCGATCGCATCGAGCGGTTTGTGGGAGATTTGCGCAAGCCATTGAGTCTGACGGCTCAAGATTATGGTGAGGCCGGCGAACGACTGGTACTGGGGCTGTTCAAGAAGTTCGTCATTGCCGATACGCTGGCGCTGGTGGCACTGAATGCAGCCAACGCAACCCAGGTACGTACCACGGGCTGGGCATGGGTGCTGCTATATGCCTACAGTTTCCAGATCTTCTTTGATTTCAGCGGATATACCGATATCGCCATCGGGTTGGCGCGGCTGCTCGGGATCAAACTGCCAGAAAATTTCAAAGCGCCATACCTCAAACCGAATCTGACCCAGTTTTGGAACAACTGGCATATGACCCTGACGCAATGGTTCCGGACGTATTTTTTCAACCCGGTGACCCGGGCGCTGCGCTCCGGCAAAAAGAAATTTTCCATCCCGAGTATTATTTTTATCACGCAGATGGGTACGATGGTGTTGATCGGACTCTGGCATGGAGTGACCTGGAATTTCGTGGCGTGGGGTGTTTGGCACGGACTTGGGCTGTTCGTTCACAACCGCTGGTCGGAATGGACCAAAGGGCGTTTTGCCACTCTGCCGCTGGCATGGCAGAAAGTGTTTAATGTTGGCGGGGTGGTACTGACCTTCCATTTTGTGGCGATCGGTTGGGTATTCTTCGCCCTGCCATCCCTGTCTGTCTCCGGCCAATTCCTGCAAAAATTGGCTTCCTTAAGGTAATGTCAAATGTGTTTTGATCGGATTTGTTTCATTTATAAGGAGATCGGGTGAGCGCCCGTTTTTTACGTAACGTAATTTTGAAAGGTCTGGCGCTGTTCCTGTTGCTTAACCTGGTGTTCGCAGCAATTAATCCGGCCGGGTTGGGCAGAATTTCCTTGTATAATTCCATCTTCCCGGGCCGGCCGCGTTTCCCCTTTGGGGAAGACCCGACCCAGTCATACAACTTAAGCCTTTTCAACCTGGATGCGATGTTTGAATCGCATATCATTGCCTCCGGGCCAAAACCCACCAGTGAGTACCGGGTTCTGATTATTGGAGACTCATCCAGCTGGGGATTGCTCCTGCGCCCCGAACAAACCCTGGCAGGCCAATTAGACAATGCGGGCTTAAATCTGTGCGGGAAGACCGTGCGGGTTTATAACCTGGGCTATCCAACCATTTCGCTGACAAAAGACCTGATGGTTTTGGACTATGCCATGCGCTACCAGCCGGACCTGATTCTGTGGCCTTTGACATTGGAAGCGTTCCCGCTTGACAGCCAGTTAAACTCGCCCATCGTTGCGAATAATGCGGCGCGTGTGGATGGCTTGATCGCCCGCTACCACCTGCCGTTCGATCCGGGTGACCGGGAGCTTGTCCAATCAAGCTTTTGGAGCCAGACCCTGATCGGACAGCGGCGTTCCCTCGCTGACCTGTTGCGCCTGCAATTGTACGGCGTGTTATGGTCTGCCACCGGAATTGACCAGAGCTATCCGGTGGATTATCAGCACGCCCAGACTGACCTGGTTTCCGATGTGACATACCACGGGATGAAACCAACAACCCTGGATGAATCGAAACTGGCCTTCAGCGTTTTGGAAGCCGGCCTGCGTGCGGCGGGTCAGACACCGGTACTGCTGATCAACGAGCCGATATTAATCAGCACCGGCAAGAACAGCAACTTGCGGTACAATTTTTACTATCCGCGTTGGGCTTTCGATCAGTGGCGGCAGATGATGAGGCAAAAAGCCACCAACCAAGGCTGGAACTACCTTGACCTGTGGGACCTGGTACCCGCAGACCAATTTACCAACAGCGCCATCCATGTAACCCCGGCCGGGGAAACACTCCTGACCGGGCGCGTGGAACAATCCATCCTGCATCAGAGATGTCAATGAAACCAAATAAAAACCTTTTATTGTTTATAGCGTGCGTTTTTCTTACTGCTTGTGCCACCCCCAAATGGGGGCAATTCCAAAGCGAACCGCCTACGGCAACCAGTACAATGGCGCCTACTGCGGTTCCGATGACAGCCACAGCCACTACCATGCCCACCCCAACCACGTATGATCCGGGCAGCACCGTAGAGCCCCCCACTCCTACTCTGGCCCCGCAGGCCTGGAAAAGCATGCCGATCGTCCCGGTGGTATCCTCCCGCATGGTTTCGGTTTACCTGGCCGGACTGGCAGCCGGGCGTGATCCGAATCATTTCTCAAAGATCGGAGATTGTCAGAATATCGCAACCTATTTTCTGTCAGCCTTTGACGACCCCAAAGATTACCGGTTGGGAACTCAATATGCATACCTTCAGCAAACCATCGACCACTTTGCCGGCTCCTGGTCGCGCCAGAGCCTGGCGGTAAAGGGTGGCGAGAACGTGGCGGCTTCCTTGGACCCGTTATGGGCCGATCCCAAACAATGCAAGTCGGGAGAAACCCCGATTGCTTGCGAAATCAGGGTAAATAACCCGACCATTGTCACCATCAGCATGGAAGAATCCTGGTCGGGTGATCTCGTGAAATATAATCAATATTTGCGCAAGATTGTGCAATATGTGCTTTCACAAAATGTGGTTCCCATCCTGGCGACCCGGGCTGAAATTCCCGGAAGCAGCAACAGTATCAATGAGGTTGTGAGCCGGGTTGCCTATGACTACCAGGTGCCGCTCTGGAATTTTGGGGTTTCGATACTACAATTGCCCTCCTACGGACTGACTGGGGATGGTTTCCACCTGTCCCAGGCCGGCAATTTCTTTGACGATCCAAACAGCATGAAAGAGGGTTGGCCCTGGCGCAACCTGACGGCTTTACAGGCGATCGATGCGGTTTATCGCGCGGTCAGTGGACAGCATTGAAAGAACATTGAGAAAAGGTTGTTTTTGCGAGAGAGTCAACGATTCGTCATGAATAAAGCCTGCACTCTGGTACTGCTTTGTGTCTTTCTGGTTGCCTGCGGCGCCCCCGAATGGGGCACGCACGCGCCAGTTGCTGCGACTCCAACAACCAGGGGCATTGTTGTGCAAACTGAAAACCCGGAGGGCCCATCCAGTCTAACGGAAAGCCCCAATGCGGTGGAAATTCCGCTCGCAACAGAAATGCCCGCGCCGACGGAAACCCAGGTTCCCAGCGCAACAGTGGATGCCCGTCTCTCCCCGGAGGATTGGCAGAATTGGCCAATCATTCCATCGGTAAGTCCGGAAATGAAAACCCTTTTTCAGCATGGGTTGGCGTTTGGCAACAATCCAGCGACATTTTCCAAAATAGGGGATGGTGAGATCTCGACCGTCTGGTTCCTGACCCAATATGATATGGATCCGAGCAATTATCACTTAGGCGCCCATACCGAGTTGCAGCCGGTTATCGAACACTTCGCCGGTTCGTTCGGCCGGGTTGGCCCTGCAGCCGGGCGTGGTTATAACACAACGATCATTCTAGGCCCTGTACCTGCCGGAACGAAGGACTGCACCCCGGGCGAGGCTCACCTCGATTGTGAACTGCGGGTATATCACCCTTCTTTTGCTATTATTTCGTTAGGTACCAACCAGGTTTGGGAGCCGGAGGTCTTTGAGCCGGAACTACAGCAGATCATTGAGCGGCTTCTGAAGGCTGAGACAGTTCCCATTCTTTCCACCAAGGCAGATAACCTGGAAGGTAATTATCGCATCAACACGATCATTGCCCGGCTTGCTTACAAATACAACCTGCCGCTTTGGAATTTTTGGCGCGCGGTCCAGCCTCTGCCGGCACATGGACTGCAAGCGGACCATGAGCATCTTACTTATGCGTACAGCGATTTCAGCAATCCAATTAATTTCCAGTACGCCTGGCCATGGCACAACCTGACGGCATTGCAGGTGCTTGATTCTGTCTATGGTGGCGTAACCAGCCAGCCTTAGCCATTCGAAATGTCCCCATGAAGAAAATCTATTCCTTGACCATCCTAGTGGTGTTTCTATGCGGCTGCGCGGCCTCGGGCAAGAGCGCAGGAACGGCCGTTCCGACGAGCAACCAGCAATTATCTTCCCCCAGCCCGACCATTCCGATTGCCCCCCCCCCTGAAACCATTG
>Ga0182021_10003385_pt1 | contig 18752 bp, 17 predicted proteins | sample 612E3MmetaG_FD_120493 | JGI IMG/M metagenome (GOLD analysis project Ga0182021, IMG submission 120493) | Permafrost microbial communities from Stordalen Mire, Sweden - 612E3M metaG (Illumina Assembly) | ecosystem: Environmental > Terrestrial > Soil > Wetlands > Permafrost | place: Sweden... | reverse complement strand
GGAAGGTTTGCAGGGTCCTTTTCGGCATAAACCCTGATTTTAATTCCATTTATAACCAGATAGTCTCCGTCCACAGCAATGGTGCCTGGAAACTTTCCATGCACGGAATCATATTTTAAAAGGTGTGCGAGGGTTTTTGAATCGGTGAGATCATTAATGGCAACCACCTCGACATTATCTTTCTTAAGCAGGGCACGGAAAGTCAGACGTCCAATCCGGCCGAATCCATTGATACCAACTTTAATCTTTGACATAATTATATAATTTAGATTTAACGTTTTTCAGAGCTCAAAAATACGGAATAATTTGAGTAGCTAAAGTATGAAATTAATGCAAAATTTTGGTATCAGGAGAAATAAACCTAGTTTTAAGGGGAAATTTCAATCTTTATGAATAAAGTATATGTTGTTTCAGACGGAAGCGGCCGGACGGCAGAACAGATTCTAATGGCCGCACTGACCCAATTTCCAAGTTCCAGCGTGGATGTGTTGCTGAAAACGGAAGTAAGGTCGGATCAGGCAATTGAAGAGATCGTGGAAGAGGTTTCAAACGAGAAAGGGTTTATCATTCATACCCTTGTTTCGGAAGCTCTCCGAGAAACCATGTTAAGGATAAGCAGGGTTCACAATGTGGACGCCATTGATCTCATGGGACCTTTATTGTCGAGGCTTTCACACTATTTTGCCAATTCCCCTACCGGAGAACCGGGTTTGTTTTTCAGCCTGAACAAGGAATATTTTAAACGGATTGATGCCATACAGTTCGCTTTTACACATGACGACGGACAAAGAGACTATGATTATGATAAAGCTGAGATCGTACTGGTAGGAGTCTCGAGGACTTTTAAAACACCCCTCAGCATTTATCTCGCCTTCAAGGGGTGGTTCATTGCCAATTATCCTATTGTCCTGGGGACCGACCTGAGTGAATCCCTGATAAAGTTATCCCATGGAAAGGTATTCGGTCTTATGACCGAGCCATTGGACCTGTCAACCCTCCGGTCAGTCAGGGAACAATACCTGGGTGGATTTACCGGTGAATATGCCTCACTGGAACATGTGAAACGGGAGCTCAGCTATGCTAACAGCATATTTTGCAAATATGAATGGCCTGTGATCCATGTGACCAATAAACCCATAGAGGAGATTGCATCGGAAATCATTGCTATCAAAAGGAGAATGGATCATTCAGGGAATGTTCGTAAAAAAACCAGGGGTAAATCCTGAACTGTATAAGCGGTATAAGCAAAAACCATTAATTTTGTTACCCGTAACCTTCACAGCATATCTGCCATGTCATCTACCAAGTATATCTTTGTAACCGGCGGCGTTACTTCCTCCCTGGGTAAAGGGATTATCTCTTCATCCATAGCAAAATTGCTTGTTGCCCGGGGGTTTTCTGTAACGATCCAGAAACTGGACCCGTATATCAATATCGACCCCGGCACCCTGAACCCTTATGAACATGGGGAATGTTACGTTACCGAGGACGGGGCTGAAACCGATCTCGACCTGGGGCACTATGAAAGGTTTTCGAGTGTGCCCACCACACAGGCCAACAACGTCACCACCGGCGTTGTCTATCAGTCAGTCATCAACAAGGAAAGAAAAGGGGAATTCCTTGGCGAAACCGTGCAGGTTATCCCCCATATTACGGATGAAATAAAATACCGTATCAAGCTGATGGCAAGCCGGCGTCATTACGATTTCATAATTACGGAAATAGGAGGGACAGTCGGGGATATTGAATCCCTTCCCTTCATCGAAGCTGTCCGTCAGCTTAGATGGGAACTCGGGAAAGACAGTGTCGTAGTTCACCTGACCCTGGTCCCATACCTGGCGGCAGCAGGAGAACTCAAATCCAAACCAACCCAACATTCAGTTAAAACAATGCTTGAGCAGGGTGTTCAACCCGACATCATCGTCTGTCGTACCGAAAAACATCTTCCCGAAAGCCTTCGCAATAAAATAGCCCTTTTCTGCAATGTCAACCCTTCTTCTGTAATAGAATGTATCGATGCCGAGAGCATCTATGATGTGCCTGTTCTGATGATGGAAGAAAACCTGGATGTGGAGATCCTGAAAAAAACCAACCTGCCGTCTGAAGGACAGCCGGATCTCCGGGACTGGAAAAAATTCCTGTATACGCTCAAACATCCTTTATGTACCCTAAACATTGGCCTGGTCGGGAAATATGTCGAGCTTAAGGATGCCTATAAATCCATAAATGAAGCCTTCATCCATGCAGGTGTCGCCAATGGCTGCAAGGTCAATGTGATTTCCCTGCATTCGGAATTCATCGACGAAGAGAATGTGGCAAAAAAACTTGACGGCCTGAACGGGATTCTTGTAGCGCCGGGTTTCGGTGAGAGGGGGATCGAGGGTAAGATCACGGCAATCAGGTATGCAAGGGAGCATAACATTCCTTTCTTTGGCATCTGCCTGGGCATGCAATGCGCTGTCATTGAATTTGCCAGAAATGTCCTTGGGATGAAAGGTGCCCATTCCACGGAATTCAATAAAAAGACTCCATACCCTGTGATTGATATGATGGAGGAGCAGAAGAAGATCATGGGGCTTGGCGGAACAATGCGTTTAGGAGCCTATCCATGCAAACTCGATAAAACTTCCAGGGTATATAAAATATATAAAACAGTTCATATAGCTGAAAGACACCGCCATCGTTATGAATTCAATAATCAGTACCTCGACCAGTACCGCAGAAATGGGTTCCTTCCGGTTGGTGTGAATGAAAAAGACAACCTGGTCGAAATCATGGAACTTAACGATCATCCCTGGTTTATAGGTGTCCAGTTCCATCCGGAATACAGAAGTACGGTCGCCAAACCTCATCCTCTCTTTGTTGCTTTCATCAAAGCAGCAAAGGAATATAAACCCGTATAAATACAATTTCATACCTTTGCACGCCAATTGACTGCCTGAGCGGCTATTAAACTTTATTTATGAGTAACAAAAACACCATCATTGGCCTGGTATTGATCTTCGCTATCTTCATAGGATATACCTATCTGATGAGCCCTTCCAAAGATCAGCTGCTTGCCCAGAAACGCAGGGCAGATTCCATGTATATGATCAATGTTAAAAAACAGCATGACCTGATCTCCGCAATTGCCCGCGAAAAAGCACTGGGGTTTGCAAAAGAGAAGGAAAAACTTGCCGCCAAAGGAGAAAAGACCGATTCAGTAACCCTTGTCCGATTGTCCATGAAAGGGGAACTGGGGGTATTTGCCAATTCCGCTGCCGGGAAAGACACCGGTTACGTGCTTGAAAATGATGTATTCAAAATGAACATCAGCTCCCGTGGAGGTAAAATCTGCAAAGTGGAATTGAAAGATTATCTGACATGGGATAAACATCCTTTGGTCCTGATGGATGGAGACTCCCTGAACTTTGGCCTCTCCTTCTTCTCAAATAACCGCAGCATCAGCACGAACCGTTTGTATTTCCAACCTTTCTGGCCCGACAGGTACCGGAACGGACAAACTGCAATGAAGGTCAGCGGAAAAGATTCACTTCAGTTCGGGATGAGGCTTTATGCCTCTGCCAGTGACACCAGTTTTAATAAAAACCAATACATTGAATTCCTGTACACGATCAGGGGGAATGATTATATGCTCCGCTATCAGGTTAACTTCTCGGGAATGGAATCAGCTATTGATGCAGGCAATAAATTCCTTGTGCTCACGTGGAACGAAAACCTGAAAAACCTTGAGAAAAGCCTGAAGATGGAACGTATGACGAGTACGTTGTATTATAAATATGACCAGGATAAGGTTGATTATATCCCGGAAACCAAGAATGAAGAAAGATACCTTAAAAACGAGAAAATTAAATGGTTCTCTTTTAAACAACAGTATTTCAGCAGTATCCTGATAGCGGATAATTTTCTCACGGAACCACGCCTGAAAACACAGACACTACCCGGCCCTCCGGGCTACCTGAAATCCATGTATGCTGAAGCTGGTATTCCATACTCGTCAGGTGAAACAAAATCTATTGGTATGTCAATGTATTTTGGGCCTGACAAATTTTATACTCTCAGGAAATACAACCTGGACCTGGAAAGACAAATACCTCTGGGATGGAGTTTTTTCCTTATGGCCTGGATCAATATCTACGCGGTCATTCCTGTATTCACATTCTTCGGGAACCTTGGCTGGAATTACGGTATCATCATACTGGTACTTACCATCCTTCTTAAGATCATACTGTTCCCTATCGCTTTTAAAACCTATAAATCATCCGCCAAGATGAGGGTCCTGAAGCCTGATATCGATGAACTGGCGAAGAAATTTCCAAAGAAGGAAGATGCACTGAAGAAACAACAGGCCACCATGGACCTTTACAAGAAAGCAGGTGTGAACCCGATGGCCGGGTGCATTCCCCTTCTGCTCCAGTTCCCGATCCTTATCGCTATGTTCAGGTTCTTCCCATCCTCCATCGAACTCAGGCAACAATCCTTCCTTTGGGCAACGGATCTGTCATCATATGACTCTATATGGACATTTCCCAATGGTTTTTCCATTCCTTTTTATGGCAACCATGTCAGTTTGTTCGCATTGCTGATGACCATCTCCAGTATTCTGTATACCAAGATCAACAATGACATGATGGGCAGCACCCAGCAGCAGATGCCTGGAATGAAGACCATGATGTACCTCATGCCTGTGATGTTCCTCTTTTGGTTCAATGACTACTCTTCCGGATTAAGCTACTATTACCTCCTGGCCAACCTGCTGACCTTTGCCCAGATCTATCTTATTAGAGCTTTCATGGATGAAAAAAAGATCCACGCGCAGATCGAAGAAAACAAGAAAAAAACAGTCACAAAATCAGGTTTCCAGAAGCGTCTTGAGGACATGGCCAAACAAAGGGGCTACCCGGTTAAAAGGTAACATCAGGAACACTGCGACGTAATTGATTTTGATAAGGGAGATTTCATGCAAGGGAAACAGCTCCCTTTAACATTCAGGGGAATTACCTTCTTTACAGGTATGAAAGAAACAGGTTAAGCCCGTCCCTTTTTGCTTCATCGAAGGTATAGGATATATTCTCTGTCAGATATTTCCGGCAATCGGCATTTAGCGGAAGCCGGGAATTGAAATACTTTAGTACTTCTTCAATGTTATTGATGCCATATGCCAGAGCGAGGTTTAAAGACATTTTCACTTCAGGCGGAACAGGTTTTAAAGAGATCCACAGTGCGAAGACAAAGGGCATGCCGGTAAACTTAATCCATTCTTCAGCAAGGTCATATACATAAGGATAATCGTTTCGCATGGCGAATGTTTTATCCCCAATGGCTACAATTGCATCCTTCCCGGAGAAATGCTCAGCCTGACCGGGCCCCAGCGGCTCAAAGACAGGTTCAATCTTCCAGAAGGACCGTGAAAGCACCCGGACCAGCCTTGCTGAAGTTCTTGAATCAAAATCAAGATATACCCTGCTGATCTTTTCAAGCGGCTTCCGGGACAGGAGAAGTACTGTAATTACCTTATCCACGGCGCCAATGCAATAGTCGGAGATTATATGATAGTTGGCAAAGTCGGGGAGAGCCCCTGCAGGCACAAGGGCGATATCGGCTTCACCCGACTTCAGCCTTTCCGCACAGAGTGAAGGTACTTCAAGATATAAATGATAGTTCTGAAGATAACCTGATTGCTGAATCCCGTAAACAAAAGGATAGGTATTGAGATATGATACCGCGGATATGTTCAGAGGTTTCATGTACTTCCGTTGTGATGCAAAGTTACAATATTCAGGCCTTAAAAGGTACAGCACAAAAGGTTCTTATGAACGCTGACCACCTGCGGAATAATCATTTGTGAACCATCGTTATTGATGACAAAATCCGACATCCTGGCTTTATCTTCATTTTTCAGCTGATGCCTCATCCTGTCAAGAACCTGTTCGCGACTGAGATTGTCCCGTTTAACCACCCTTTCAACGGATTTTTCTTCGGGACAGGAAATATGAATGATCCGGTCAAAACCCTTTGCATATCCGCTTTCAAAGAGAATGGCCGCTTCCATAATTACATACGGAGCCCCGGCGCTCAGCTGCATCCATGTATTGAATTCCTTCATTACCATTGGATGGAGAAGATTATCCAGATGGGTTAATGCATCCGGATTCCCAAACACTATTGATGCAAGAACCTTATTGTTTATAAAGCCATCCTGGATGACCTCATTCCCGAACATTCCAGCAACCTGGTCAATGATAAGCTGATGCTTCAGTAATTTTTTTGATTCATCATCGGCATGGAATACAGGAATACCCAGTGATGCAAAAACAGCTGCTACGGCTGATTTTCCGCTTCCGATATTTCCGGTGAGCCCGACTCTCAGCATGGCTTTATCTGATTTTTTGAAGCTTCATGGAATCCGTTTTTGATTTCACGGGCGAAGCTGGCATAGGAGCAATATGCATGACCTTCACCGGAGAAATTCTTTCCAGGTCAAAAAACAGGGTGTCGGGATAAACTGTATATATTTCCGAAGGGAAGTTCATCCGGGCTGCCAGCTCACGGCCGATTTCATAAGTAGGAAGATAGGCATTACCCCCTCCGTCCACCGGATGGATCTTGATTTTCCTCAGGCTTACATTATAATGCAAGTTCCGGGGGCGAAGGAACTCCTGTGAAAAGAAATCAAAGCCCTGCAGCTTGATGCTTAGAGTAAGAACACTATCGGAAAAGCTTACCAGGCGTAGGTTTGAAGGTATCTGGGTGTAATAGATCCTGTAATTGATGGTATAAAAATAGTCCCTGGATAATCTGACAAGTGACCATATGAAAATGGAAATAAACAGACAAACCATGAAAATATACAGCTGGCTTCTGAATTTTTCGCCCCTGTTTTTTCTCGCTCTCCCGATCAGATCAATAAACCCGTTCTTCAATCACATGCAATTATTTATTCTCTATAGTCTGGCTGGTATCAATTGCAATCGCAGATTTCTCTACGCGTAATTTAACATTGTTATCCACTTCGACAGATACGGTTGTTTCCTGTATTTCAACGATACGTCCGTGAATTCCTCCGATGGTAACGACTTTCTGGCCTTTCTCCAGAGTTTCGCGGAATTTCTTCTGGTCTTTGGAGCGTTTCATCTGAGGACGGATAAAGAAGAAATAAAATACAACAATGATAAGCAGAAGGGGTAAAAAGGACCACCAGCCGTTCTGCTGACTTCCCTGTCCCTGGGGAGCCATTAAAAGGATGTTAAGAATACTCATTTTTCAATTTGGATTTAAGTGTTAATGGATTATTTTTCTGAATTCGGGCTTACAACCTGGGCCTTGATCCTGAGAAGAGTGGTATTCGGCTGTGTATTGGCAACAACAAGTATGTTTTTGGACTGAAATCCATGCTTGCCTGAACTGTTATAAGTTACTTTAATGACTCCTTTGTCTCCTGAATGAATGGGGGTCTTTGGAAAAGAAGGAACCGTACAACCGCAGGAAGTGCTTACATCCACAATGATAAGATCGGATTTTCCGGAATTGGTGAACTGAAATTCATACGACACAGTTTCCCCTTGAATCAGTTTTCCGAAATCATGCTCAGTCTCCTCGAATTTCATTGCCGGTAATTGTCCTGAATTTATTACTCCGCTTGCAGTATTGGGATTCTTTACGAGATCTGTGGAGATTTTCTCGTTTTTATCGCCGGAGGAATTACAGGCAACAAAGCAGCCAACAATAAGAACCAGCAAAAGTGGGTAGCTTATTCTGAGTTTCATCGTAAAATTAATTTCCTTTCTCCAGCTGGATATTTCTGAAAGTCATTGTGAGACCAAAAGCCGGCTGGTTGTTTAAATTTTTGCAAAATTAGTAATTTTTTTGCGGATTATGTACTTTTACAAGTCTTCAGTCTTTATCTGCATTGAGAATCTATCTCATAGGTTATATGGGGTCTGGTAAAAGCGGCCTCGGAAGGAAGCTATCGGGGATGCTTCAGTTTGATTTCATTGATCTCGATGAGATGTTCGAAGAACGATACCGGATCAGTATCCCTGACTTCTTCGAAAAATATGGTGAGGAATATTTCAGGAAAATAGAACGGGAACTCCTTATAGAAACTACTGAAAAGAAGAGGACTGTGATTTCCACCGGAGGCGGCACACCATGTTATAAGGATAATATGGAAATTATTGTGAAAGCGGGGATTTCTGTTTACCTGAGATACACACCAGCCGAACTGACCGAAAGACTAAAGAATATTAAAAAACAGCGTCCGTTGTTGAAAGGAAAAGACCCGGCCGGTTTATCCGATTGGATAGCTCATCATCTGGAAGAAAGGGAGAAATTTTATCTCCTTGCAAGTCATGTTTTTTATCCCCTTGCAGATGATCTCAGCCAACTTGTTCTGAAGCTAATCTGAGCAAAGCCACATTCTCGACATGCTGGGTGTGCGGGAACATATCGACAGGCTGTGATTCAATGAAATCATATGCTTTTCCGAGCATCTGTATATCTCTTGCCTGGGTAGCAGGGTTGCAACTGACATAGATTATTTTTCGTGGTAGCACCCTTATAAGAGTTTGTATGACTTTTTCGTGCATGCCTGAACGGGGAGGATCTGTGATGACGGCATCAGGATGGCCGTGAGTCCCGATGAAATCATCTGCCAGGATTTTTTCTGCTTCCCCCGGGATGAACATTGTATTCTTATTCTGATTTACTTCGGCGTTTATTTCAGCATCCTTTACAGCCGAAGGAACGGATTCGATCCCGATGACCTGTTTGACATAAGGAGCAATGAAATTGGCAATAGTGCCTGTGCCTGTGTACAGATCGTATACGGTATCATGCAGCCCGGGATCCAGGTATAACGCGGCCTGGCGGAAGAGCCTGGATGCCTGCTCAGGATTTGTCTGGAAGAATGAAACCGGGCCTATCCTGCAGTTCAGCGAGGGGAACCCTTCACGAAATGCCGGGATGGACTCGGAAAGATATTCAGAACCATGATAATGTCTCAGCCTGAGATCACTGATCACATCATTTTTCTTTTCATTGACCACATAGTACACAGAGGTGATGCCGGGAAATTTCAGAATAATATGATCAAGGAGCGGAAAAATGGTATCCGGTTCTTCATGGCCGAACACCATGACCAGCATGAGATCGCCCGAATTGGTATTACGGATGATTATATTTCTCAGAAACCCGCTGTGATCATGTGGATTATAAAATGATAAACCTTGTTCAATGGAATACTTCCTGACTTCCAGCCTGATGGCATTTGATGGTTCCTTCATCAGATAGCAGTGGTTTATATCCAGGACTTTGTCCCAGCGTTTCGGGATGTGAAAACCCAATGCAAAGGAATCATCCGGAGGAACTCTATTTGCCATGCCGGCAGCCTGGACTTCTGCGGTTTCCGCATCATTATCCTCTGCCGGTAAATTACTCAGGGGATGAACGTGCCATCTTTGTGATGAAAACGTGAACTCCAGTTTATTACGATATCCACGGGTAAGCGGCGAAGCAATTATGGACCTGACATTCGGGGAAGGGATCTTTCCTATCCTCTGAAGGTTATCCTCAACCTGTTTTTGTTTGAAGAATAACTGGCTTTCATAGCTCATCTGCTGCCATTTGCAACCGCCGCATACACCGAAATGAGAGCAGAATGGCGCGATCCTGTAACTGGAATATTCGTGGAACTTTATGATGCGGCCTTCGGCAAAAGATCTTTTTTTTCTGAGAATCTCGATATCCACAACATCTCCGGGAACGGCAAAAGGTACAAATATTACCATTTCCCCATACCGTGCAACGGCATTCCCTTCCGTGCCAGCATCTGTGATCCTGACTTTCTCAATTATTTTCACCTTTTCGCCTTTTGTAATGCCTCGAATCTCCCCACTCACCATAACCGATCTCATCGCCTGCTTCAAGAATTTGTTTCTCCAGAGCACGCATGGTTTCATCCGGCTGATCTTTAACATTCGGTTTGTTCCTGTACAGGAGATAATTCTCGCGGTATCTGACCGGTGTAAGATTCGGCATTATCACATTGGCTCCCGCATAGATCGCTTTTTCCCTTCCCCTGAGGTCGAGGGTTTGCATTGCTGTAGTTGCTGCAATATTGATATCGGGCATGATCAGCCTTAAAATTGCCACCATTTTAATGGAGAGATCCATCCGTTTGGGTACCGGAGGTATATGCTGACTGTATGCATATAAAGGGGTGTCTTCATGTTCAATATACGGGCCCATTCCAACCATGTCAATATCAAAATCCCTGAAAAAGCAAAGATCATCAGCAAGGTCCGAAACGGTCTGAAAAGGAAGACCGATCATGACCCCTGTCCCAACCTGGTAACCGGTTCGTCTCAGTAAATTTAAGGCTTCAAACCTGGAGTTGAATGTGTGATGGCGATCGGCAGGGTGTAATCTTGCATAAAGAAACGGGTTTGATACTTCTATGCGTAAAAGGTACCTGTGAGCACCAGCATCGAACCATCGTTTATATGTATCTTCAGTTTGTTCACCGAGTGAAAGGGTGATATGCAGTTTGCCGCCTGTCTCGGAATGAATAGTTTTCAGAAGATTCTGGATTGTAAGACCAAACCTTTTGCTGCTTTGCTCACCTGACTGGATGACGATAGATGCAAAGTTGTGCTCAAAAGCGTAACGGGCGGCTTCAAGAACCTCTTCATTGCTGAGGGTATATCGCTCGTAACGCTTGTTATCTTTTCTGATCCCGCAATAGAAACAGTTCTTGGAGCAAAAATTTGAATATTCTATCAATCCCCTGAAAAATACTTTTCTGCCAACCCTGGCAGTTTTGACTTCATGGGCCCGGGTAAACAATAAACCGGCTTCTGTTTCATTCAGTGAGAGAAGGTGCTCTATGTCCTCCTTCCCGGGAAAAGGATTTTGTAAAATATTTTCAACAGTGGATTGCATTGTCAGGTAATATCAATTAATTTAGCCTGCCTATGTTCTTTTATTATCTTTGTAAGGTTCAGGTTATCCATGAAACGGATTTAAGATCATGGAAAATATTGGTGCCGAAGACTGCATGCAAAGGTACGTTTAATTTGGTTTTGAATCTGGTATATAACACCACCTTTTATGGAAGAAGCAATCAGGACAGTGCTTGTGGATGATGATAAATCCAGTCTTTTGACACTGAAATCCCTGCTTGAAAAGAATTTTACGCAGGTTAGGATCATTGGCACTGCAATGACTGTCAAGGAGGCTGTCACCCTTATTGATGAATCCAAACCCCGGATGGTATTTCTGGATGTTAACCTGCCTGACGGGGAAGGGTTTGATGTGATGGAACGGGTTACCTACCGTAACTTCCAGGTTATCTTTGTAACTGCTTATGATAAATATGCCGTCCGTGCGTTCGAATTCTCGGCACTTCATTATATTGTCAAACCAGCCACAGTTGATGGGCTGAAGACAGCTTTTGACCGGTATAAGGATGTTAAGGATGAAGATATAGCAGACCGTCTCTCGGTTCTGAAAGAAAGCCTGAAGGGCGGCCATGAAAAAATTATTATTCCTTCTTCCGTTGGTTTGAATATTGTTAAACTCGGGGATGTGGTCCGGCTTGAGGCCGATGACGTTTATACTACGTTTTACCTGTCGAGCGGACAAAAATTCGTGGCTTCAAGATCCCTGAACAATTACGAAAAGATACTTGAGGATTTGCCTTTTTCCAGGGTTCACAGCAAGCATCTCATCAATCTTGTCTATGTCAAGAGGTATATGAGAGGCAAGGGAGGTTCGGTGATCATGGAAGATAATTCCGAAGTCGAAGTTTCAGTCAGGAAGAAAGCTGATTTCCTTGAGAAGCTGAAATCATTTGCCCGTTTTGTCTGAATAATCCGGAAGAATTCCGCACATTTTTATAAAATCCCCGGACAGTCCGTTTCCCGGAAATTTTTTATTTTGTATCTGGTCAGACATTGAAACGGATATGAATAATATCTCCATCCTCCAGGATATAGTTTTTCCCTTCGATCAGCAGTTTCCCCTTTTCCCGGCAGGCATGTTCTGAACCAAGTTCAATAAAATCCTTGAATTTCATGACTTCAGCCCGGATAAACCCCCTCTCAAGGTCGCTGTGAATGACCCCTGCAGCCTGCGGGGCATTCATACCTTTTCTGATAGTCCAGGCTCTCACCTCTTTGGGCCCTGCGGTGAAAAAAGTCTGGAGATCGAGTAAATGGTAGGCTGCCCTTACCAGCCTGTAAACCCCGGGCTCGGCCAACCCTGCATCTGCAAGGAATACCTTGCGGTCTTCCTCCTGATCGAGTTCGGCGATCTCTGCCTCCAGTTTCCCGGCTATCATTATTACCTCGGCATTCCCGGCTTTGACCGATTCGGCAAACCTTTGTGAGTATCCATTCCCATTTATTGCAGAGCCGTCATCCACATTGCAGACAAACAGGACAGGTTTCTCACTGAGCAGGAATAAATCGGATATGTATTTCTTTTCTTCCTCATATACAGGAGCTGTGCGGGCCGGCTGAAAGGATTCAAGGTGGCTTTTATACACCTGCAACACGTCAACACATTTTTTTGCATCCTTATCGCCCCCCCTGGCAATTTTATCGGTCTTCTGGATCTTTTTCTCAACCGATTCCAGATCCCGGATCTGCAGTTCGAGGTCGACAATTTCTTTATCCCTGACCGGATCTACAGATCCTTCAATATGAGGCAGATTCGGGTCATCGAAACAACGCAGGACATGGATCAGGGCATCCACATTGCGAATGTCGGAGAGGAACCTGTTCCCATCGGTATGGCTTCCGCCTTTCGATAAACCGGGAATATCGACCATCTCAATGGTCGTAGGCACTATTTTTGCTGAATGAATGAACTTATCGATCATATACAGTCGGGGATCCGGCACATTCATTGTCCCAAGGTTAGATTTTATGGCTGTGAAAGCAGCTTTATGTGTTTCGGCACGGTTGGTTGAGATACAATTAAACAAGGATGTTTTCCCTGATCCGGATAATCCTATAATTCCGCATTTCAATGGCATATGAAGCTTAATTTATGTTCCACAATGTTTTGTTTTCTGTTTATTCCGTCTGATGCCGGAAGAAATTAACCGGCATAATAAACCAAAGTACGAAAATACATTATCCCCAAGGAACATTCAAGATGTATTTTCAGCATAGCTAAACCTTTGGCAATTACAATATTTCTTTTTACCTTTGCACCCCATTTTCCCCAGGGTGAAATGAACGGATGTTCTTTTTTAAAATCCCTGAGAAATCAACAAATGTCAAACCCGGAAAGCGCTTCTGCGCTTCCAATTAGCCAAATGTAATACATGACTCCTGAAGAAACCAATGTCAACATGGAGCAGAATGTTAATGTTGAACCAGAAAACACGGGAGCAGAAATGCCCCAGGCCGAAGTGATAAATGAACCTGTAGCCGAAGCTCCTGAAAAAAAAGAAAGAAAAAAGAAAGTAATCCCTGCTGAACCTCCCAAAGAATTTGATTGGGATTCAATCGGGAAAAAGCATGAGATTTATTCATCTGAAGAGCACAAGAGGCTGGAGGAAGTCTATGACCAGACCCTGAAAGCCATACAGGACCACGAACTGATCGAAGGCACTGTAGTCAGTATGACCAACAGGGAAATCGTTGTGAACATCGGCTTCAAATCTGATGGCGTGCTCATGGCAAACGAATTCAGGTATAATCCTGACCTGAAAATAGGGGATAAGGTTGAAGTTTATATTGAAAACCAGGAAGATACTACAGGGCAGTTGCTGCTTTCACATAAGAAGGCCCGTATCCTCAAATCCTGGGAAAGGATAAATGCTGCACATGATAACCAGGAAATCATCAAGGGTTATGTGAAATCCCGTACCAAGGGCGGACTGATTGTCGACATTTTTGGTATCGAAGCATTCCTTCCCGGCTCACAGATCGACGTGAAGCCTATCCGTGACTATGATATCTTCGTTGACAAGGTGATGGAATTCAAAGTTGTCAAGATAAACCATGAATACAAGAACGTGGTCGTTTCGCATAAAGCCCTTATAGAAGATGAACTGGAAGCCCAGAAAGCAGAGATCATTAAGAAACTGGAAAAAGGGCAGATCCTTGAAGGGACCGTTAAAAACATCACTTCCTACGGAGTGTTTATTGACCTCGGCGGTGTCGACGGACTGATACATATCACCGATCTGAGCTGGGGCCGTATTAACCATCCTGAAGAAATTGTAAAGCTGGATCAGAAGATCAAGGTTGTCATTCTTGACTTTGATGATAATAAAAAACGGATTGCCCTTGGCCTGAAACAGCTGACACCTCATCCATGGGATTCCCTGGACAAGGAACTGAAAGTCGGTGACAAGGTCAAAGGCCGCGTCGTTGTGATAGCCGATTATGGTGCCTTTGTTGAAATAGCCCCAGGTGTTGAAAGCCTGATTCATGTTTCCGAAATGTCATGGTCACAGCATCTGCGCACCGCCCATGATTTCCTGAAAGTCGGGCAGGAGGTTGAAGCTGTTATCCTTACCCTTGACAGGGAGGAACGCAAGATGTCAATGGGCATCAAGCAGCTGATCCCCGATCCATGGAACAACATCAAGGAAAAATATCCTCTCAAATCGAAGCATACTGCTATTGTCCGCAATTTCACCAATTTCGGCATCTTTGTTGAACTGGAAGAAGGTGTTGACGGGCTGATACACATCTCAGACCTCAGCTGGTCGAAAAAGATCAAGCATCCTGCAGAATTTACCAAGATCGGCGAAAAGATCGATGTCATGGTACTTGATGTGGATGTGGAAAACCGGAGGCTAAGCCTTGGCCATAAACAGCTTGAGGAAAACCCCTGGGATGTTTTTGAAACCGTATTTTCCGTTGGCTCAGTTCATAAAGGCACGATCGTAAGTTTGAATGACAAGGGCGGGATCATAGCTCTCCCATACGGTGTAGAAGGTTTTGCGCCAATCAGGCATATGCACAAGGAAGACAACTCCCTGGCAAAGGAAGAAGAAACCCTTGATTTCAAAGTGATCGAGTTTTCAAAGGATAATAAGAAGATCATTCTTTCTCATACCAAGATCCATCAGGATGCCGCCTATGCTGAGAAGAACAAGGATGTTAAGGCAACCCAGAAGAAAGAAAAGGATACCAAAAAAGCCGTCAAGAAACTGAAGGACAACCTTGAGAAAACAACCCTGGGCGATATAGATGCACTGGCCAACCTGAGGGCAGATATGGTGAAGGCTGAAGAAAAGTCGCGTTCTCCAAAAGCTTCTAACCAGGCTGAACTTAACCTGGACGAGCCTGTTGCTGAAGAACCTGCTGAGCCAAAAGCAGAGTAAGTCATATGACTTTCTCCCTGACAGTTCTCGGAAGTAATTCAGCTATTCCGACTTTATATCGAAACCCAAGCGCTCATTTGCTTAACGCAAATGAGCGCTTGTACTTGATCGATTGCGCTGAGGGGACCCAACTCCAGCTTCGCCGCTTCAGGATTCATTTTCAACGGATAAAATGCATATTTATCAGCCATCTTCACGGAGATCATTTTTACGGGCTGATGGGTTTTCTTACCAGCCTGCACCTACTGGGAAGGAAAGAAGAAATGCATCTCTATGCGAATCCTGATCTTCATCAGATCATAGAACTGCAGCTCGCAGCTTCACATACGCAGCTCCAGTTTCCGTTGATCTTTCATCCTCTTCAGTCTTCAATAAAAGAACTGGTTTTTGAGGATGATAAATTCCAGGTTTTCAGTTTCCCTCTCCTGCATTCTGTGCCAACTTGTGGATTCCTTGTAAATGAACGGAAAGCGGCCAGGAATCTCCCGTCACCAAGGTCCTATGCCTACTGTTCCGATACCGCCTATTCCGAAGATATCATCCCCTTTATTCAGGGAACAGGTCTGCTCTACCATGAAGCTACATTTCTTCATGAAATGGCCGCGACGGCCAGGGAAAAATTTCATTCGACAGCATTGGAGGCTGGAACAATCGCACTGAAAGCCGGCGTCAAAAAGTTGCTGATCGGGCATTTCTCCGCAAGATATGACGATGTCCAGCCATTACTTGAGGAGGCCCGTTCCGTGTTCCCTGAAACATTGCTTGCAAAAGACGGGGACAGGTTAGATATATGATAATTAATTTAGATCTTGTGACACTTCCGGCTCCCGTATAGGCTTTAAACAATGAAAAATGAACTCATACAGAAAATATAATTCCTAATTTTGCACCCACAAATTTTACTACCATGAAAAAATTATTGCCCTTATTAATCCTATGCATTATGACAGCTGCTTCTGCAAAGGCACAAAATACAAAACCCGGCAATGAACAGAATATCTCATTAGCCGGGAACCCATTTCTTGAAGAGTGGAAAACTCCTTTCCAGGTTCCTCCTTTCGACAGGATCAGGAATGAACATTACCTTCCTGCATTCCAGGAAGGGATCAGGCAACATCAGGCTGAAATTGACGCAATTGTTAAAAACCCGAAACCTGCTACTTTCCAGAATACCTGCCAGGCCCTGGACCAGAGCGGCAAACTTATAGAAAAAGTCAGCTCTGTTTTCTATGGACTGAATTCAGCAAATACCAGCAAGGAAATGCAGGAAATTGCTAAACAGGTATCTCCTATTATCACTCAGCATTCCGACGATATTAATATGAACCCAAAGCTGTTTGCCCGTGTGAAAACCATATGGCAGCAGCGTGATAAATTAAACCTTGATCCCCAGCAGAAAAAACTGGTCGAAGAACAGTACAAGGATTTTGTCCGCGGCGGTGCCAACCTTGATACGGTGCGGCAGGGGACATTGCGTTCACTGAACAAGCAAATAAACATGGCCCAGCTCACATTCGGGCAAAACCTTCTGGCCGAGACAATTGCATTTAAACTGGTCCTTGACAAGCAGGAGGATCTTGCAGGCCTTCCTGCTGGTTTGATTGCTGTTGCAGCGGAGACAGCAAATGCCGATACTGCAACCAAAGGTAAATGGGTATTCACACTTCAGAATCCCAGTGTGATTCCTTTTCTTCAATATAGCGATCGCAGGGATCTCAGGAAACGAATATTCATGGCTTACATCAACCGCTGCAATAACGATAATGAAAAGGACAATAAGCATGTGATCCAGGAACTGGTCCAGCTGCGTTGGCTGAAGGCAAAAGTCATGGGGTATCCTGATTATGCAGCTTTCGTCCTGGATGACAGGATGGCCAAGAAACCCGAGAATGTGTATGACCTTCTGAACCAGCTCTGGAAACCTGCACTGGCAGTAGCAGAAAGGGACCGTAATGCCATGCAGGAGATGATCAACAGTAGCCGGCAGAATTTCCAGCTTGAAGCCTGGGATTGGAGGTACTATGAAGAAAAACGGATGAAACAGGAGTTTGATCTCAATGAAGAGACCTTACGGCCATACTTCAAACTGGAGAATGTATTACAGGGGATTTTCTACGTATGCAAACAGTTGTACGGAATTACTTTTTCGGAAGTCAGGGATGCGCCGAAATACCAGGAGGATGTTATTCTTTATGATTGCAAAGATGCCGATGGCAGCGATCTGGGTGTGTGCTATATGGATTTCTACCCGAGGGGAGGAAAAAGGGGAGGAGCATGGACCAGCAGTTACCGTTCCCAGAGTTATAAAGACGGTAAACGTATCGTCCCTGTCATGACCGTGGTTACAAACTTCACTAAACCAACTTCCGATAAACCGGCCCTGCTTACTTCGGATGAGGTCAGGACCCTGTTTCACGAATTCGGACATAACCTGCACGGGCTGTTTAAAAATGTAAATTACAAAGGTATCTCGGATGTCCCGAGGGACTTTGTCGAACTGCCTTCACAGATCATGGAGAACTGGGCCTTTGAACCGGAAGTGTTAAAAGCATATGCCAGGCATTATCAGACCGGCGAGGTCATTCCCCAGGCCCTCGTTGATAAGATAACAAACAGCCGGAAGTTCGGGCAGGGTTTTAAGACAACTGAATATCTTGCCGCTTCATTCCTTGATATGGATTATCATATTAACAGCGAAAAAACCCAGGTGGATGTATTGCAATTCGAGGATAATGTCATGAAACAGCTTGGCCTCATTCCTCAGATCGAACCTCGGTACCGCTCAACTTACTTCCAGCATTCCATGACCGGTGGTTACACCGCAGGATATTACAGCTACATCTGGGCCGAAGTGCTGGATGCCGATGCATTCCAGGCTTTCAAGGAAACGGGGAATATCTTTGACAAGGCTACCGCTGCCAGGTTCAGGAAAGATATCCTTGAAAAAGGAGGTTCCGAAGATGCAATGTCAATGTTTATCAATTTCCGTGGGAGGAAGCCTTCGATCGATGCCCTTCTCGAGAACCGGGGGCTGAAATAACCATTTTTCCTGCTTTTGCAGGCCCCGGGTTCCTATGTCTCACGGAGCAGAGCATCATACAATATCTCTGCCGGATGGTAAGCATGCCGCCCGGTCCCGTCCATGATCTGGTGTCTGCAGCTGGTCCCGGGAGCAGCAATAATTACTTCATGTGAGGTTTTCCGGACTTCCGGGAAAAGAACCAGCTCCCCGACCCGCATGGAAACATCGTAATGCTCTTTTTCGTATCCAAATGCACCGGCCATGCCGCAGCATCCCGATTTGATCTCTTCCACTGTATAATTCTCAGGAATGGAGAGCATTTTACGGGTGGTCTCCACCGAGCCAAGTGCTTTCTGGTGACAATGACCGTGCAGCTTGATC
>Ga0182021_10003382_pt1 | contig 18765 bp, 20 predicted proteins | sample 612E3MmetaG_FD_120493 | JGI IMG/M metagenome (GOLD analysis project Ga0182021, IMG submission 120493) | Permafrost microbial communities from Stordalen Mire, Sweden - 612E3M metaG (Illumina Assembly) | ecosystem: Environmental > Terrestrial > Soil > Wetlands > Permafrost | place: Sweden... | reverse complement strand
GTGTTTTGTGGCTTTTTCTGCGTTGAACGGGTTGCGTTGTTTATCGGCGATGTAGAGTTCGATTTGGTATTTTTTGGTTTGCAGAAGCGCGTCAACCATGGCAACTTCTCTTGCGCCATAAGAAACGACCAGTATGCCTATTTTTTCCATTAGAGATGCACCGTTATGCATAGAAAATACAGGGTCGCTTTATTTGCTTTGTGACCAAGGTTACGCCTGAACTTCTTCTGACTCGTAGATTCTTGATTTTTCTTGATAACCCGCTAAGAATCTTTGTTTCATTGCATCAGCCATTTTTTGAGCACAGGGCGTTGGGTACTCTCCGTTGATACATGCCATGCACAATTGGTCTTTTGTTTGGCATGTAGCGGCTATTAATGCCTCGTGGGATTGGTAGCATACGCCGTCTGCACCTATGATTTTAGCTATGCCTTCTGCGTCATGCCTTGAGCCGATAAGTTGCCCATAGGTTGACATGTCAATGCCGTAGAAGCATGGACCAATAATCCGAGGGAAAGTAACGAAGACGTAAACTTTTTTGGCGCCTGCTTTGCGTAGTTTATCAATAATTACTTTGGTTGTGTCGCCGCGAACTATGCTGTCTTCGGTTATGATAACTCGTTTTCCATCCACTTTAGATCCTAAAATGTTAATTTTCTTATCAATAGTGGAAAAACGCTCGACGTTTAGAAGAATAAACGCTCGTTCCGTAACGTAGCGGTGCCGTCTTGAAGCTCGCTCCCATCTTAAACCAGATGCTTCGTGCACACCCATGGCGGAGTCGTCGCCAGTTTCAGGAACAGAAAGAATAATGTCACTTTCTTTTACGACTTGGGGGTTTTCTTTTACGATGTTTCTGCCGAAGTCTTCTCGGATTTCATAGACATATTTGCCGTTGAACCTTGAATCAGGTCTGGCAAAATATGCGTATTCGAAAGAGCAGAAGGCTGGGCGAGGTTTTTCTATAAGTTGGATGCGTTTGAAACCGTCTTTTGAAACAGTGACGAGTTCGCCTGGTTTTAATTCAAAATCTCTTACAAAACTGTTCATGTCTAAGCTTACGGTTTCAGAGGAGAAAGCGTAAGTTTTTGCGTTGGGGTCATGACCTGCGCATAAAGGTTTTATGCCATGTGGGTCTTTGAAAGCGAAAAAGTCGCCCTCCCCCGTTATGCCTGTTACTGAGAATGCGCCGTCTAAACTTTCCATAACTTCTTTGGCTGCTGCCGGTAGGTCTTTGCCTTGTTTTAGGGCTAAGAGCATTTTGTTGCATACAATATCAGAATCGCAACTGTAGACAAAGTCTGGGAAATTCACAAACATTTCTTTTTTCAGCGGCAGAGTGTTAACGATGTTTCCGTTAAATGAGAGAGCAAGTTTTATGCCATTTACAGAAGCAACAACGGGTTGTGTGCCCTGTATTATGGAGACATCGTCGCATTTGCCAGATGTTGTGTACCTGACGTTCCCGATGCCTATTGATCCAGGCAGACGACCAAACCATTCTTTTATAGCGTCATTTTTCACTTTAGGAACTAAATCCAGATTTTTGTAAGTAAAAAATTCTTTATCACTATAAGTGAGGAATCCGTGAGATTGGTGTCCTCGGTGATTTTGGGCGCGTAACCCCCAGTAAACATATGGAAACACAGGTTGATTTTCATAGTTTATTGCGCCAAAGATACCGCAGCCTATTTTTGGTCCCTTCCCGCGTAATTATGCATGTACACACAGAGGGGGTTTATCAGCTTTTAGTACAAATTTAAGTAAAAACAATGGTTTTTTTTGACGTAATAAAAATTCAGCGTCAAGAAATGAGATGTGATATTTTTTTGATCAATGAAGAAGGAGCTTGGTGGAATGCACATTCCTTCTTCTTCGAATAGAAGTCAAAAGAAATTTGAGTTTAGTTTTTAGAAGCAAAAACAAAAAAAAGGTTAGCTGTCTATTTTGCAGCTGCCTTAGCGAGTTTCTTTAGAATTGCATCTTTTGCAATAGTGTATGCGATTGCGTAGTCAAATAGTCCCTGCGGCTCAGTGGTTGCACGTTTAATCATTTCTGTTTCGGTCTTGATTTTGAGTTTGCCAATGGCTAATGCACCTATTCCATAAACGCCTGGTTTGAGTTCTAGGCTGTCATCATTTGACCCTAAGTCTTCTACACCCACTGGTTTGATTGCGTTGATGTCAGCGACTATTTTGGCTTTGGGCGCTTTGCTTAGATCATCTTTTGATAATAATTGAATTCCGCCTGCGCCTGCTGAGAGGATGATTTCCGCGTCTTTGATCGCTTCTGCTGTTTGCTCAGGTTTGGTGACTTCGACGACTTTTACCCTTTGAGTGCCGACTTCAGCGTTGATTTTGTCAGCGATAACTTGACCTTTTGCCAGTGTACGCGATGTTATAGTTACGTCTGCTTTTTCTGCAGCATAGATTCTTGCGGCTGTTTGCCCCACTGGTCCTGTGCCTGCCAAAACGGTGACTTTTTTGTCTTCCAATGTACCTAAACCTTTCTCCATTAAGGCTCCGAAAGTTTTTGCTACTGCGGCTGCGGCTGTTGAGTATCCTCCTCTTGGGTCAACGATTATACTGTTTCCCCATGGAGCTGACTTCATGGCTTTCTGAGTTGCTTCAACGACTTTTTCGACCATTTCAAAGTTGCTTCCGTTAATGAAGACTTTTGTATGTTTCGCGCCTTCAGGACCACGTGGAAATAGCATGTCATAAACTATTTTTGGGGCATCATCAGCGGTTACGTTTTCGTATTTGAATATCATTGAATCTGGAAAAGCATCTATGGCGACTAGCATGTCGAAGGGACTACAGTATTTGTCAGTGTCTAAGAAAACAAAAACTGTTTTGAATGTTGGAATTTGTGGTTGTGCCAATCTTTTACACCTTTAGCTTATTTGTGATAGTGAGCAATGATTTAAGAATTTTCCAGCTTTCCATGTCAGCAGTTTTTGGAAAAGCTAATATGAAACAAACTCTACGTAACATTTGTGGCTTGAGTGGAGCTTGGAAGCATTAACAAGACTGTTGCTGAGATACCCGTCGTTGCAATCTTGTTGACGTTAGCTCTGATGCTTGCTTTAGGTTTAAAGGGGCAGTACGCTTTTAACCCGTCGTATCTGCTGTTGATTTTAACAATCGTGTTTTATTTGCTTGTTACGCCTATTGTATCGTACATTTCAGGTAAAGGCTACCTGGCGACTGGTTCACTGACCCTTTTGTTTGTCAGCTTAGCCTTTCTAATAGGAGTGCCCTTCTAAATTGGAACCGCTTAAGTCGCTTCTAAACCCAACTTAATTGTAACTTTCGGAGCTTTAGGATTGCTTGTATCTTCGGCTTTTCAGCTTTTAGGTGCAGCTCAAGCAACTTTTGGATCTGTATCAGTTGGGTCTGAACGCAGTAAACTAAAGTTAACATTGGCGTATATCGCAACCCTAGTGGTAAGCGGTTTAATCATGTTACTGGGCATTTTAGGCGTGTATTCTACTTTCTTTGTGGAAAATGTCGGGGTCACGTTTACAGATGGGCTGGTTTACACAATGGTGATTCTTTTCTTCCTAGTCGGCAGAATACTATATCTTAGGCTTTACTTCAAATCTAAGTCACAAACATGTTCATTTATGGACTTGCCCTGTTGCTATACGGCATGGGTTCATTTGGATTAACGCAACAGATGGTTTTCGGAGATGCAATCGTGTGGCTGGGGAGACTTGCAACGTATCTCGGATTAATTTATTTCCTGTTTGCCCTGTTACGCAGTAGAAAAAGCAGTTAGCTCAGCTCGCACTCAGGTTAACTCGTACTCAATATCGGATGAACTTTTTTATAGTTCAAAGAACTAAATTTCAGGATATTAACGGTGAAGCAAAATTGTCCTTGGATTCCTTTACAAACGATTGGGCGAAAGCTCTTAGCGTTGACAGAAAACACTTCAACATGTTTTTCGACAAAATGATGGACGGGTTTGCATACCACAAAATCGTCGTTGATAAGAACGGAAAACTTGTCGACTATATCTTTTTGGAAGTTAACAATGCATTTGAGAAAATGACTGGGCTGAAAAGAGACAAAATTATCGGCAAGCGGGTAACTGAGGTACTCAAGGGCATCGAGAATGACCCAGCAGATTGGATTGGCGTTTACGGCAAAGTCGCATTAAACTGTGAACCATCTCAATTTGAAAATTTCGCTGCACCTTTGGGCAGATGGTATAATGTTTCCGCTTACTGCCCCGAAAAAGGCTATTTCGTCGCTCTTTTTTAAGGACATAACTAACCATAAAAAAGCTGAGGAAGAGCTCAAGTTAAGTGTCGAGAATTATAGACACTTGCTGCAATATGCGCCAACCGCCATTTACGAGATTGATTATAAAACTCCACGGTTTAAAAGCGTAAACGAAGCCATGTCGGTGCTAACGGGCTATTCTAGGGAAGAACTGCTTGCCATGAATCCTTCTAGCCTTTTGGACCCTGAGAGTCGCGCTCGTTTTCAAGATAGGATTAGAAGAGGGTTAGCTGGAGAAAAAATAGGTGACAACGTTGAGTACAAAGGAATAGTCAAGGGTAGTCGTGAACTATGGATTGTTCCTAACATTAAACTAACTAGTAAGGATGGTAAATACGACGGCGCCCTGGTTGTTGGTCACGATGTTACCGAACGCAAAAAAGCTGAAGAAGCATTGAAAATAACACTTGACCGTTTCTATTATAGTCTATCAAATTTACAAGGCGCAATTCTGCTCGTTTCTGTGGAGGGAAAAGTTGAGTTTGCCAATGAATCTTTCATTGAAACCTTCAACCTGAAAGAATCACCTGATCAGCTGATAGGGCTGTCTGCAGAGGAAATTATTGGAAAAATTAAGAGCGCCTATAAGTATCCTGACCGAGAGGTCGCCAGAATTAATGAAATAGTTGCCGCGGGTAAACTTGTAACGGGCGAAGAAGTGGAAATGCAAGGGGGCAGCACTTGCCTTCGGGATTTTATCCCTCTGTACAGAGGTAAAGAATCATTCAGTCGTTTATGGCACCGCATGGACATCACTAAGCTGAAGAAAGCAGAATAGGTTGTAGTGCAAAGTGAGAAACGGTATCGTGAACTTTTCAGATCCATGAACGACATGTTTGTCGCCGTCAAAGTTAGCTATTTTGTAGTAGAGCTAGTGTATGACAAAGGCGGTAAGCCAGTTGATGTTATTTATCGTGATGCTAACTCTGCTACTGAATGGTTGTTAGGTAAGACCAAAGCTCAAATAATCGGAAAGAGCCGAAAAGAGCTTTTCGGAGATGTTAAAGACGATTTTCCTGAAAGGTTCGACTGAGTGATTAAAAGTGGTACTCCAGTACATTTTGAAAATTACGGCGCTGGACTCAAGAAGTACTATGACGCTTATACTTGGAAAATCGCTGAAAACCAAGTAGCCGTCATACTTACAGACATTACTGAACGTAAGAATGCTGAAGAGGCGCTGAAAATAAGTGAACAACGCTGGTCTACCACTTTATCAAGCATCGGCGACGCTATGATTGCCACTGATACCGTTGGCAGGATTACATTCATGAACGCTGTCGCTGAACAGTTAACTGGTTGGAAACTCAGCGACGCTCAGCAAAAACCGATAGCGCAGGTTTTCAAAACAGTTAACGAAAAAACTCGGCAAACCGTGGAAAACCCTGTTTTTAAAGTTCTTGTGAAAGGGCTCATTGTCGGATTAGGTAACCACACAGTCTTGATACGCAAAGATGGGCCTGAAGTTCCAATCGACGAAAGCGGAGCACCAATCAGAACTGAAGATTGCAAAACCACAGGTGCTGTGCTTGTTTTTCGTGACATAACGGAACGCAAAAAGTCTGAACAAGCTCTTTGGCAAGCAAAAAACGATTGGGAACGCACCTTCGACACAATCCCAGATTTCATAGCAATATTAGATAATAACCATAAGATTGTTCGGGCTAATCGGGCGATGGCAGAGCAACTGGGCGTTAAACCTGAGCAAGCTATCGGGTTAAGTTGCTACAAATGCGTTCATGGTACTGAGCTTCCGCCTGAATTTTGCCCGCACGCTAAAACTTTGGAAGACGGCGAAGAACATGTTGCCGAAGTTCATGAGCCCCGTCTTGGTGGCGACTTCATAGTCAGCACTACTCCTATAAAAGATGAACAGGGACGGGTGACTGGCTCTGTACATGTTGCCAGAAACATCACGGAACGTAAAAAGACTGAAAGAGAAATTGAGCGTTTAGCTTCATTTCCAACACTTAATCCTAACCCAGTTTTTGAAGTAGATTTTAACGGCAAAATAACATACTCGAATCCAACAACAAGAATACTCTTTCCTGATCTTGAAGACTTATGCTTGACTCATCCTTTCCTTTCTGATTGGTCAAATATTGTAAAAAATTTTGCGCATAAAACAGTAATTTTCTTTGGACGGGAGATAAAAGTTGGTGATCACTGGTATCATGAACAAATGTATTATGTTCCTCAAACTCACAAAATACGAGTCTACACTGTAGACGTTGATGAACTCAAGAAAACTGAAGAGGCGCGTGCTAAAGCTCAGATTAAACTTGAAGAAAACGCTATTTTACTTGAAGAATATGCCAGCCAAATGGAAGAACTTGCTGAGCAAAGAGCACAGCAACTTAAAAACTCCGAACGGCTTGCTGCTATTGGTCAAACAGCCGGCATGGTTGGCCATGACATCCGCAACCCACTTCAAGCGATAACTGGAGACATGTACCTGATAAAACAAGAACTTGAGTCAATGCCTGAAGGCGAAAACAAACAAGCAGTTTTTGAAAGCATAGATGCCGTTAACGAGAACCTCACGTATATTGACAAGATCGTTAGTGACTTGCAAGATTACACAAGACCTCTATGACCCAGCATTCAAGACGCAAACTTATATGAATTAATCGAAGGCACGATTTTAACAATTAATATTCCAAAGAGAATAGAGCTAATAACTGAAATTCACGATAACTCAAAAGCAATCAAAACAGACGTGGCTTACCTTAAGGCGGATACTAACAAATCTAATCACTAATGCTGTGCAAGCGATGCCTAACGAAGGCAAATTAACTGTTCAAGCAAACAAGAAAAAAGACAAGATAACTATTTGTGTTGCGGACTCAGGTGTTGGTATCCCCGAAGACGTCAAAACGAAATTGTTCACACCTCTTTTCACCACAAAATCGAAAGGACAGGGCTTAGGCTTAGCCGTTGTAAAACGATTAGTAGAGGTCTTGAAGGGCGAAATAACTTTTGAAAGCCAACCGAATAAGGGAACCAAATTCATCGTTGAACTGCCACAAACTTAGCAAAAAAAGCGGCAGTATGCTTAATAAAAGATTTCCCCTATTTAGCGCTTAGTTACAGTTTTAAAGCGGTATTTAGCTCTTTACAATATTAAAATAGGTATTTTCACACCCTTTTTACGGAGGAACTATTTTTTGGCAGATGTAGTTGAAAGAAGCTTGAGAAGAATAGGTATAACCGTTTCTAGACAAGTCTTAGGTATTGTCGCGATTATTTTCGGCGTATTAATCATTATTTACCCGCCTCTTCTCTCATATTTGATTGCTATTTTCTTAATTATTGAAGGCATACTTCTGCTAACAGACTACTTAGAAAAAAGGCATCAACATACAACTACAACCGCAAACATGTCGTCACCGCAACCTCCAGCTCCAACTTCCCCACCCTCTCCACCGTCAAACAAACCACAAACACCAATTGAAAAAGAAAATCTCTAAAATTAAGTCAGCGCAGATTTTCTTTGAACCGCAATTGTTTAATAAGTTAGCTTTCAGAGTTTATTTATAAACCTTCAGAAGGCATCTAATTGTCCATAAACGAGAATTTAGCCAAACTTTCTAACGCCTGTGGAGTAACAGGCAGAGAAAATGATGTCAGAGAATTAATGATTAGACTCATGACGCCCTACACAGACGAAATAATTGTTGATCGCTTGGAAAATGTCATAGCAATCAAAAAAGGAAAAACCAACTCACCCAAAATTATGTTGGCTGCACACATGGACGAGGTCGGCTTAATGGTTAAAACCATCACCAAAGACGGATTTTTGCAGTTCGCTAAAATGGGCGGCATCGATGACCGTATTCTACCTGCTCAAAAAGTAACAGTTTTCTCAAGAAAACGCACATTCCCCGGTATAATCGGGTCAAAACCTCCACACATTCAAAAAGAAGAAGAACGCAAAAAAATCATAAGTTCAGATGAACTCTTCATCGATGTGGGAGCAGAAAACAAAGACGACGCATTAGCCATGGGTGTCTCTGTCGGTGACCCAGTGGGTTTTGATGTCCAATACGTTCAATTAGAAAAAGATGTTGTTGTAGGAAAAGCTTTTGACAATCGAGCAGGCTGCGCAACAATGATTGAAGCGCTAAAGATGTTGGAGCAAACTGACTTCACAATTTACGCCGTTGGAACAGTCCAAGAAGAAGTGGGTTTGCGTGGTGCAGGAGCAGCAGCTTTTAGCATTGACCCTGACTTGGCAATCGCGCTTGACGTAACCATTGCTGGTGATACTCCGGGAGTAAGAGAGTTTGACACCACTGTAAAGATGGGTAAAGGTCCGGCACTCACAATCACAGACTCAGGCTTAATTACTTCAAGCAAAATTTTGAGGTGGCTCTTAGATTCGGCTGAAGAAGAAAAAGTTCCCTTTCAGATTGAAACAGGCTTAATGGGCTCAACGGACGCCGCAAGAATCTCGCTTACAAGGCAAGGTATTCCATGCGGCAACATATCTATGCCCGTACGCTACATTCACAGTCCCGTCGGCATGATGAGCTTAAAAGACATCGAAAACTGTGCAAAACTTACTGTTGCAGCAATCAAGCGAACCCCAAAATATTTCTAAAAAGGGATAAGCATGGAATCAAGTCAGCAAATCTCTGAAAAAGCCGTCAAATACTTTCAAGGTGGCTATAACTGTGCGCAAAGTGTTTTTTTGGCGTTATACGAACATTTGGAGCCGAATAGTAAAAATGAATTGGTTCCAAAAATCGCCACTGGCTTCGGTGGAGGCATCGGACGATGCGGATCGGTGTGTGGTGCATTAACAGGTAGCATCATGGCAGTCGGTATTAAAGATACACTAAACGAGCCAGGAATTGAAAAACGAGCTAAAGCCTACGCAACCGCAAAAACGCTCCTTCAGCAGTTCGAAAAGCAGCAGGGCACCACTTTCTGCAGAGACCTGATCAAGTATGACTTATCCAACCCAGAGGAAGCAGCTAAATTTCGCCAAGAAGGAATCCCTCAGAAAGTTTGCTCTAAACTCATTAAAGCCGCAATCCAAAACTACATTGCACTTCAAAGCAAATAGCTACTTTTCTTTCTGATTTTTTTAATAGCGAAACCGTTTTTAGAACATTCAGTCCAATTACCTATTGTTGGTAAGTTATGAATACGGATTCAGCGCAGAACTTTGAGGGAAAATTCGAGTTTTTAGAACACACAGCAGACGTTTACGTTCGAGCCCACGGCAAAACAATGGAAGAAGCCTACGAAAACTCTGCACTTGCAATGTTTGAGGTTATGACTGACTCCAACAAAATCGCTCCAACACAAGAGCAAACAATCGAAGTTGAAGCTGAAGACCAATATGGGCTACTTTACAGTTGGCTTGAAGCTTTGCTTGTAAAATTTGAAACCGAAAATATGTTTTACTCGAAATTCCAAATCTTTGATTGGAAAGAAACTGCTGAAACCTTCAAAATTAAAGCAAAAATTTGGGGTGAAAAATATGATCCACAGAAGCACCCACAAAAAGTAGGTGTTAAAGCAGTGACCTACCATAGAATGGTAATAATAAGGGAAAAAGACCGTGTGATCTTAGAGTTTATTTTAGATATTTAGGCTAACTTGATCTTTTTTAGCTCTACTAACATTTTTTCAACGATTGGTTCTGGTGGCTGGTCAAGTGCTGTGGTGCCTGAGATGACAAATGGAATCTTTTTCTCCTTAAAAAATTCAATCAACGGCGTTGTCTGTTCTTTGTAAACTTGAAGTCTTTTCTTTATTACTTCAGGGTTGTCGTCGCTGCGCTGGTATAGTTGGCCGCCGCATTTGTCACATATGCCTCCGACTTTTGGTTTCAAGTACAAGATGTTGTAGACAGTTCCGCAGTTTTTGCATATTCTACGTGTTGATAATCGTTCTATGATTATCCAGTCTGGGACATCCAGCATAAGAATGACATCAATTTTGGTTATGGCATCAAGCATTTTTGCTTGTTCCATTGTGCGTGGAAAACCATCCAGAATGAATCCTTTACCTTTGGGGATTTTGCTTAAACGTTGCTTTAAAACCTCAATGACAAAGTCATCCGGGACAAGCAGCCCTTTTTCCATGTACCCCTTAACTTTTCTGGCTAAATCCGAATTTTCCTTTGCTAATTCACGGAATATATCGCCTGTTGCAATTGTCTCTACATCAAGTTTTTCTTTAAGCCTTGATGCGTAAGTGCCTTTTCCTGCGCCCGGCGCTCCCAACATAATTGCTTTCAATTTAATTGCCCACCTTTAGCACTTGATAGAAGAGATATCTGTAATTAAATTTTGCGCGTGATTTCTCGGTAGCTTGCGTTTGCTTAATTCTGTGTGCTCAGCTACCTACCGGTAAGTCAATTGAATATTCGTTTTCCATGTACGTTTTGTAAATACAATTTAGTTGCAGGAGCTGCCTTATGGAAAAGTTTATGGCACAACAATCAATCAAGCCTAACTAAGGTGAATCATTGCACACAAAAGAGATCGGAAAAAACATATTTCAAGTCGAGTTGGAAACAGGCGGATTCAAAAACCTCATCTGCAGTTACATTATAAAAGCCCCCGAAATCACTCTTGTCGAGTCAGGTCCAACCTCTTCCGTGCCAACCCTTATTTCTGGCTTACAAGAACTCGACATAAACTTTGAAGATGTCCAATATCTCGCCATCACTCATATTCATTTAGATCACGGCGGAGGCGCAGGTACATTGCTAAAGTATTTGCCCAACGCCAAAGTCATTGTTCACCCGCGAGGAATGCCCCACCTGATTAATCCTGAACGCCTTTGGCCATCATCCCAGGCGGTTCTTGGGTTTGTTAGCGAAATTTTCGGCAAGCCAGAGCCTGTTCTAAAAGAACGCATTATCCCAACTTCAGAGAGGACATTTGATTTAGGGGAGGGCGCTAAATTGCAAGCTATCGAAACTCTTGGACATGCTTCACATAACCTGAGTTTCGAAGAATCATTTAATGATGGCGTTTTCCCAGGCGACGCCGCTGGGACATATCTTCCAGAGTTCGAAGTTGTCGTTCCAACTACGCCACCTCCCTTCTACTTGGAGGAAGCATTGGCTTCTTTGGATAAATTAATCAGCCTAAAACCGACGGTTTTGTATTTTAGTCATTTTGGAAAAGCAACCAATGCGATACAGCGCCTCAAAGACTACAAATTACAGCTTGAATTATGGGCAAGGATTGCTGAAGAAGGCGTTAAAGAAAATCAAAGTTTAGAGCAGATACGGGACAGAATTATTAGTGAAGATAAGGTCATGAATCAAATCTCTGACTTCATCAAGTCTCATCATATCTATTCAAAAACGGTTCTAGAAAACTGCGTAAAAGGCTTTATCGAGTACGCTAAGCAAAAACAGGTTTCATAAACGTTTTATAGTCTCATTTCTCTTTTGTTTGGAAAGGTGAAGATTTTTGGGTGAAAGTGAAAGCAGAGGCGCTCCTGAGAGAGTTCCTTTAGAAAAAGTTAACGATTACATGTGGCGAATTCCCAGCTACAAACCTGGTATGCGTGTTCCCGGCATGATTTTCGCTAACGAAACGCTTTTAGAAAAAATGAAGACTGACCGTACTCTTTGGCAATGCTCAAACGTGGCCCAGTTGCCTGGAATTTACAAATACGCGGTAACATTGCCAGATGGACATGAAGGTTACGGTTTTCCCATCGGTGGTGTTGCGGCAACCGATTATGACAATGGCGTCATTAGTCCTGGCGGCGTAGGTTACGATATTAACTGTGGCGTTCGCCTTCTTGCAACCACGCTGACTGAACAAGAGATTAGGCCCAAGCTTGCGCCCTTAGCAGAAACCATTTTCCGAAACGTGCCCTCTGGACTTGGAAGCCGCCGAAAAGACCTAACAATATCCTCCTCTGACTTAGACCATTTAGCAGTTGAAGGTGTGCAATGGCTAATTAAACGTGGATTTGGATGGCCAGAAGACGCTGAGCATTGTGAAGAAAGAGGAGCCATGCCCAATGCTGACCCGGACAAAGTCTCATCAACCGCTAAAAGCAGAGGGTTACCTCAGATTGGAACTTTGGGGTCAGGAAACCACTTCTTAGAAATACAGAAAGTTGACAAAATCTTCGATCCTAAAAAAGCTAAAACTTTTGGAATTACGCAGGAAGGTCAAGTAACGGTTATGATTCATTGTGGTTCAAGAGGTTACGGGCACCAGGTTTGTTCTGACTACCTCAGAGTCATGGAGCATGCTGTACAAAAATACAAAATATCGTTACCTGATCGCGAATTAGCATGCGCCCCTGGAAACAGCAATGAAGCTCGTGATTACTTCCAAGCCATGACATGCGCAGTTAACTATGCTTTCTGTAATCGCCACGCTATTATGCATTGGGTACGGCAAAGCTTCCAACAAGTTTTCCAGCAACCACCTGAAAATTTTGGTTTAAAACTCGTTTACGACGTGACGCACAACATTGCTAAAGTAGAAACCCACAACATCGATGGCAAACAAACTAAGGTTTGGGTTCACCGTAAAGGAGCAACACGCGCCTTCCCAGCCGGCCACCCTGATATTCCAGCTGATTACCGCAGTGATGGGCAACCAGTGCTTATTCCAGGAAGTATGGGCACCAGCTCCTGGGTTTTGGCAGGTTCACAGAAAGCGATGGATTTGACTTTTGGTTCAACAGCCCACGGCGCAGGCAGAATGATGAGTCGCTCAGCAGCAAAACGTCAATTCTGGGGCGGAGACATAAAAACGGCTTTAGAGAAGCGGGGCATTGTTATTCGCGCCGCAAGTTCAGAAGTTTTGGCCGAGGAAGCTGACCCAGCATACAAAAATGTTGATGTCGTTGCTGATGTAAGCGACAAGGTTGGAATCGCAACTAAAGTAGCAAGGCTTGTTCCTATCGCAGTCGTTAAAGGGTAAATTTACCCACTTTTTCTTAATTTTTATCTTTTTTATAAGATAATTGGTTTTTTTGTGAGGCTATTTGGGAAATTGTATATCTAAAAGTTAAGTATGCAATAAGCAGGAAAGCGGGAAAATCTCGATTTGAATACAAACGAAATTCGGCTCCATTACAGCGGATTAATAGTTTTTACAACACAAATGCTAGGCATAATTACAGGACTTATTTACACTCTTTTGCTTACAAGGAACATGACGGTTTCTCAGTACGGTATTTGGACAAACATTTTCGATTATACTGTTTACTTTATGCTTTTCAGCAATGTGCTGCCTTTCTGGGTAACAAGATTTACGGCGCGGGGAAAAACTGGTACTGTAAAAACCAGTGTTTCCGCCCAATTAACGATAGGTGTCGTTTCAACAATCATTTATGTACCCGCAATAATTCTGATTTCAAACGCTATCGGAACCACCGCGTACCTTCTAATTTACCTCATCGCCGGGTTCTATATCTTGAACTTTTATCTAGCCACAATTTTTGAAAGTATCCTACAAGCTACTCGGCCACAAGCTGTTGGCTATGGCTTTATGATTCAAGAAATAGTGAAGGTGATTGTTGCTTTGGTTGTAATACTTGGTTTAAGGCAAATATTTCTTGGTGCTATATTGGGGTTGGTTGTTTCCTGTTTTGTTCAAATTTTATTTTACGTTTATCTTTTGAGAAATTACTTTAAGGAGAAAGCGAACTGGAGCTATTTTAGAGAATGGATTAAAGGTTCACCAGCCATCGCATTTAACACGATTGGTACCCAAATGCTCTCTTTTGTCCTCATCCTACTATTCTTATATGGCGGGTCAGCGGCAAGAGCCTATTATCAAGCAGCATTGAGTTTTACCACAGTGGTTGGATATTCTTCCTCTTTAGCGTTTGCAGTATATCCTAAACTGTTAGCTAATTCTTGTTCAGCTAAAGATGTAGGCCAATCTTTTCGGACAGTTCTAATGCTTGCAATTCCACTTGCAACAATAAGCATGGTTATGTCTATCTCCTTCTTAACCGTCCTTAATGTTTCATACAATGTGGCTTGGCCCGTTCTAGTTGCTTTAACGATTGATACCTTAATTGTTTTGATCCTGACATTTTACAATTCATGCGTTATGGGCGTAGAATCGTTTGATGCTGAAGGAAAAATCTCGATTCGCAAACTAGTTAGAAGCAAAATCTTCAAAGTATTTGCCCTTCCATACATTCAAGCGGCAATTGCCCTACCCTTGACATACGTTGTTCTGACAAGAATGCCCGTTGCTGACCCCGTACAAGCAACAGTAAATGTTGTAGCGATCCTTATTGGTGTCCATCTTTCCACCTTCATTGGACTATACTTCTTTATGCGACACTCCATTAAGATACAAGTTGTTTGGAAAAGCATAAGCAAATACGTTCTATCTGCACTACTCATGGGCATTTTGCTTTTCCTGCTTCCCACTACCTCAACACTGTTCACGACAGTAGCTAAAGCGATCGGAGGTTTTGCACTCTACATAGGGGTTCTCCTGATTATTGATACCCAAGCGAGGGAACTTGTTAGACTAATATGGATAGAAATCAAAGACACCCTGCAGGTGTTAACTTCAAAAAACAACAATTCACAGGACAAAAACGACTCCGTAAAAAGTGAAAATTAATATCTCTAAAATAGGATAGGGGATATAAGCGATTTTTTAGTTTCGCTTGGTAAAGGCTGGCGAATAATTGAAAGATGAGTGTGGAATCTGCGGTAGAGTTCTACGGGTAGCTTACATGCGTAAATGTGAGCGCTGCAAGAAACTGTATTGTCGAGACTGCATTGTGCCTGACGTCGCCACTGGCGATCCCAACGCAATGCTGTGTTTGCACTGCGCTAGAAGAGTGGTTGCGCCAATATCAAAGGGTAAATATGATGGGCTTGAGAGCCACTTAAAGTTTAGAGGCGCATTCACCAGTTTAGTAAAGCTTCCTTTTGCCAGAATAGATGGTTTAATTGGCAGTAACCTTCCAATGGCTGCTTTTAGAGATCAAGCATGGTGGAGCAACTCATCCTCTAGCGCCCATGCAAGAGCTTGGTTAAAAGCGGGATGGGAAGTACAGGAAGTTAACCTCAAAGAAGGGTATGCTGTCTTCAAAAAAGTGCGCAATATCCCAGTCAAAAAAGGTGGACGACGTAAACTTGAGATTACTCAACCATTCACACCTGTGCCTGTTCACAGGCCACGATCTAAAGTGCCCTCAAAAACGAAAGTGTCAAAACTCTACGCAAGAATAAAAAATATGGAGCGAAACCGTTTGGCTGAGCGACGGCAGATCAGAGGATTTAAAGCTAGGCCACGGCATTAGCCCAAACTTTTTACGTACATAACATCAATAATTCTTAATCAAACTGGTGTAATGGTTGCCTGAACAAACCTTCATTTTAAAAATTGATAAAGCATACGCAGATTTGAGGGCTGCTCTGTCTGAAAGCGGCTGCAAAATAGTCTCTGAGAAATCACCTGAGCAGATTTTGGTTAAGCAAGGATCACTCTGGGGGATATCGCCAAAAACAGCCAAGAAAACGATAGATGTTAAATTTTCGTCGGTTGATTCTGGAACAAAAGTAACCTGCTCTTCTAATTTGAGTTCAGATTGGAAAAATGTCACGTTTCTAGGCTGTGCCCTTGCGGCTGTTTTGATTGGCGTGTGTCTTTGGTTAGCTTTTGATTTAGGCGCATTTATGGTAGATCAAAAACCTAGTTTCTGGAGTTGGCTCATAACTGTTAACGGCAGCGTTGATTTCCAAATTGGACACGCCTTTGTAAGGTTAACAGAATTTCTTGCCGCCTTCCTCTCTGCCATAATAGCTTTAGAGCTAGTAATTGTAATTTACGTGAAAAGCAAAATAGAGCAATTTGCAGAGGCAACGCTCAATCCACTGCTAAGCCAAAAATAACACAATTTATTTAATCTATTTTTTTACCGCATCTTTCGCAGTATGAAGCAAATGATTTGTTGCTTGAACCACAATAAATACAGAACTTGCCCTCGTCTACGATTTCATTTTTCATTTGAAGAGGACTTGCCGTTTCCTTGGAGCTTTTTGCCGTTTTAATTGTTACAGCAATCGAGATTCCAATTGCAGCGGCTATGACAATAAATAAGAAAGGACTATCGGAAATCAAGTTTAAAGACAAGGGTTGAACTGGCTGAATAGTCGGTTGACTGATGCCGGGTGCGGTTGATGGGTTTGGTTGAACAGTTGATTTTGGTGTTGGCGCTGGGGTGCCAGGCATAATGGTTGGGTTGGTCCGGGTGGAAGACGTTGCTTGATAGTTTGGAACATATTGTTGGCTGTCATCTATTGCGTAAACGAAAGCTTTTTGATCTATGAATTGGTCTGGAAGTTGACCAATTTTGAAGCCCGATCCCGTGGTTTCGCAATAATAGTAGCTTTGGTTGTTGTATGGCCAGTAGGCGCTACCTAAATTATTTCCTAATACACCGACCGCTAAATGGTCTGGAGGGCTAATGAAAACTGTGCCGTAATCCATTAAAAGCGTTAAGGTCGCAAAAAGTATGGAGTGTGATTTGCAGTCTCCAGTATTATCTACTAAAGTTTCAATTGGAAACCTTTGATAAACTTGGTAACCCGTACTAATATTGTCAAATGCGTAAGGTATGCTTTGTACAAAAGCTAAAACAAAGTTCACTTGATCGTATGAGCTGTATCCCATTTGGGTTCCTGTTTCATTCAGTTTTTGAGCTAAAGTTAGCATGAAACTATCTTGAGTTGTAGTGAAAAACCCGTATTTTTCGGGTCCAAGTTGGACTCGAATTAAATCAGGAAAGGCTTTGTAGGCATCGTACTCTGCTTGTGGGATGCTTAAGTTCCAAACCCAGTGTTGACCGCCGTAATCCCAAGCAAAATTTGTGGTGTAATATTGAGTTTGATCTTGGCCCTGAGCGCTGCCAAATTCGAGAGGCCGAATTATGGGTAAACAGACAAGAAACGCTAAAGTAAAGATAACCAATAACCTGACTGGTTTACGGCTCAGTATTGATAGTCTGCCCATATGGACATCTTCAGTGCCGATAAATGTAGCATCCAAACGTTTAAAACTTGTCCCTAATCGTATAAGGATTTGTTAACCGAGCGGTTGAACCGGCGCTTAAACTTTTGGTTTCTTGAACAATTTGCTTAAGCAGCAATAATAATATGATTATCCATTCTAAAAGCTCAACTCCTAAACCATTCCAATAATCACTGCACATTTTCTGCCTTGAGACTTCTAAAGATTGACGTTTCCAGAATAAATGGGCAGTTCTTTTAGCTATTTTTGTTTGATTATGCCGTAGCTTTGCTTTTTCCAAGCATCTCTGAACTTGTTATAGTAGTCGATTGGTTGAAAGACAGGTGCATAAGTTAATTGCCACTCAAGGTCACATCTGCAAACTGCGTACACCTGTTTATTTTTTAAGTCAGCCAAAATTTGAAGCAGCTCCTTGTGGCATTTTGGACAATAATAAGGTCCATTAACCATTTGCTTTGCGTCTTTAGTCAAAATTTTTATTCGGCTGCAAGGAACTTTGCTAGTTGCCTTTACCAATCCCATTTTCCGCCTTAAGTAATTTTATATTCATAGCTAAGACCAAGATATACCATTCCATTTAAAAAACAAAATTTTAACGATGTATTTTACTAATTTTAATTTTACTGCAAAACTAAAGTTAGCCGACCAGTTTAAACCCAGATAAACTTAAATTACGCTGAGGAATATGGACTAATCCAGTGCGGTTGTCGTCTAGTCTGGTTTAGGACTTTAAGTGACTGAGTTCTCTCGGTTGCAAGTAAGCCTTCCAAGCTAAAGATCCCGGGTTCAAATCCCGGCGACCGCACCTTAACCGCACCACAATTCAGGTTCGAATCCCAGCGGGCCCGTTTCATTCTTTTTCCAAAGAAAAATAAGGATTTGCTTAATATTATAAGCGAATCCTACCTTTACAGAATTTTGAATCAAATCCTTGCATAGTTGATTATTTTTCTTCTATGTGCTCGTTTAGGGTTCAAATCTTCCGCCTGGCAAATCTGGTCCCATGTTTAAACAAAATGCTCCCTAACCTGCAAGGATAAGCTAAGATCCGTTGCTATCGCCAAAATTAGTCTTGATGAAGGTAGACCAACCGTTGCGATTCTTCATGACTGATGTAGATGTGCCCAATGGCAAGAATAATAGCAAATGCACCCAGAAACCAGGAACTCAGAAAAACTGAAGCTGCCAGAAAATATGCAATCGGACTAACAACCATTGGCAGAGGCAAACCCTTCAAAGGCGAATACAGAAGCCCGTACTGTCTGCCTTTTAAGAAGAATCTCAACCATGCCATGTAGTAAATCAATAAGAATACAATCATGACTGACAAACTGATTTTCTGCGGCACAGTTTGAATGCTAGTTTGGTAAATGAAAGGAATTGCAAATACTCCCACCTGTCCAATTCGCTCGAGATACTCCATGAGCTTCATGATCGAGCTTTTGGAACCCGTCTGGGGCTTTGGT
>Ga0182021_10003381_pt1 | contig 18766 bp, 18 predicted proteins | sample 612E3MmetaG_FD_120493 | JGI IMG/M metagenome (GOLD analysis project Ga0182021, IMG submission 120493) | Permafrost microbial communities from Stordalen Mire, Sweden - 612E3M metaG (Illumina Assembly) | ecosystem: Environmental > Terrestrial > Soil > Wetlands > Permafrost | place: Sweden... | reverse complement strand
CTCGATCGCCTGCGCAGCGTGCCCGGCGATCTCTTCATTCCCTTTCACACCTACTACGCTGCGCTGGTGGGCAAGCGGACCTTTGTCCATCGCATGGGTGTGCGCGACATCGGCGCCGGGCTGGGCCGGCCCGAGGGATTGGATCAGGCACTGCAGGGGCAATTCTTTTCGGCCATCGTGCTGGACTGGAAGACCTTGCCCGGCGAATTCCCCTTCATCGACTCGCGCTACCACCTGTGGTGGCCATTGCGCGAGGCGTGGATTCGGTGCGGATGTTCGCTGGGGCGCAGACCTCTCCCAACGCTCTGCTGGTCCCCACCTTGGCGGCGCCACCGGTGCCCGCCGGTGGCCGCCACCTGGCCGACTTCGAGACGGGCACCTGGCAGATCTTCGTCGCCGAGGGAGAGGCCTTCGGCAACGGCCCCGCGCCTGCGTCTCCTGGGATGTACGGCCGCTTCGCTGCGGATTCCACCCGCCTGGGCCCGGCTGCACAAGGGGCGTTGCGTTCCGCACCCTTCACGGTTGACCGGTCGCACCTGGGTTTCGTGCTGTCCGGTCCTGCCGATCGGGGGTTGCGTGTGGCCTTGTTCGATGAGGGCAAGCTGGTGCGCGCGGCATCGCCGTCGGGCAGGACGGTCGTAGTCGAATGGGACACCAGCGATTTGGTCGGCCGATCGGTCATGCTGCTGGTGGAGGACCAGTCGCCGAACGGCGGTCTGGCTTTCGATGAAGTTGTAACCTGGTAGACGGCGAGCGCCTATCTGGCCACCGCTGCCAGCCGTCTGCCCGGAGACGCGAAACTCGCTGCCAAGGGCTTGGGTTCGCGTCGGGATCCCGTCGGGATGCCGCAGTCTTTGCCTCCTGGGTCGCGCTTCCAGGCCGCCGATCGCAAGATCGCCACCGCACCAAACAGGCCCAGAGGCCCTTTGTTTCGGTTACGGCCAAATAGGCCGTGTTCTCCGCATTGCTTCCAGGCCGCAGAGATGTTCTTCCACCGTGCCAACCGCTCGGTCCGTTTTGCGCACATCATCCTCTCTCCATAATCATGCCGACTTGCGTTGATGTGTGTGATGAAGCAGCAGTCCGTCGGGATTCTTTGACTTGGGGCCAATCCGCTGCACGTCAAGGCTCGGCAACGGTGTCTTCGCACCACCGAAGTGAGGGTGATTGGGCGCCGTTATCTTGATCCCAGCTTGGGCGAGAAGCGAGCGCTTTCGCCGATGGTCGTCGTCTTGATCGTCGGGGTCCTCATCCCAGTATTTGGAATCGAGTGTGTAGATCGCTGCAATACCACTTTGAACAATCATTTGGCAGCAGTTGAAGCATGGGAACTTTGTTACAAAAAGTGAGCAACCCTTGATTCTGACCCCTGAGCGAGCTGCATTGAGTATGGCGTTGGCCTCTGCATGGCACACCCAGATGAGCTTCTCTGACGTATCTGCGAGGAGGGTCTGGCTGTCGAGAACCTCTCGCGGAAGCCCATTGAATCCCGTGGAGACAATGAGGTTGTCTGGCGGCGGTAGCGTGACAACGCAACCAACCCGACACCGGGGATCCTTCGACTTTCGCGCAACGGTCTTGGCAATCTCCGCAAAGTAGCTGTCCCAGCTCTCGATGTAGTCGGCAGTGTGCCCACCGTTCCCATTTGCGTCGTTCTGCATAAATCCCTCCGCGCCAGTATTTCGGCAGAAAGGCTGTAGGACTTGAGCGCAGGTGGGATCCTGCCGTAGCCCTCCTTGGACATACCCTCTTCGGCGTTTCCCGTGCCGGCCACCGACGGTATGCGCACAGGCGGCGGCTGCATCCTGGCCCGCGCGCATCCGCGCAGAACACAAAGGCTCACGGGGGACTCGGGCGCCGGTGTATTATCGACGTTGCCGTTCAGCAGGGCTTCGTCGGTGAACGGCAGGCCTTTAGGCCAACACCATGTCCAATGTCACACTGGCCCCGATGCTCGTGCAGTACCTCGTGGGCCTTTGCTGCCTGAGGTGGGACTCAGACGCGGTGGACGTCACCATCGGAGACATGGTGCTGGATACGGCCGCCAACAAGGAGCGCGATGTCGACGTGACTGTGACCGTCGTCGAGTCCAACGGCTCGAAGCGAGTATTCAAGGCCTACGAAGTCAAACATGAGGGCTCTCCTCTCGATGTTGCTGAGGTCGAGGCGCTCTGTCTGAAGCTCATGGATATGCCTTCTATAAGCCATCGGGCCATCGTGTCTTCGTCCGGCTTCACCAAGGCGGCCCAAACGAAGGCCACTCACCATGGCATCGACCTATACTCACTGCACCCGTGGACTCGCCCCCTCGAAGAGCAGTTCCCCTTGCTTACGATGCGTGGCACGGCAGATGAATGTTTCCCTATGAGTCAGTTGCTTCTATGCTGGAAAAGCGAAGGGTTGGCCTTGGTCGCACGCGCGGCAAAGGGACCGTTCAGCGTGGGGGAGGGCGACCAGTTGTTTGATGCCGCCGGGCAGGCTCACCCGAGGTATGCGACTTTTGCGAAGTACCACCATGAACTGCTACTTCGCTCCACGGAAATGCTGTTTCCGATTGAGCCGGCATGGACTGTCGGACGTGCATTCCCCGTCCCGTTCTGCGCGCCCGAAGGCGAGGTTCCCGCTGGGCCCGCTTGGCCACATACTCACACACTGGACGTGGCGACAGATGACGTGTATGTGCGAACAGACCACGGGCACTACCGGCTCGACCTTGTGACGATCACGGGCCACTTGCGATGGGAGCGTAGCCCGACCAGAACCCAGTACTACGTGATGGAGCGGGTCCCGGGTGGCGATGCATTTGCCGCTGCGCTGATCGCTCAGGAGCTCCGCGAGGGACATATGACCTGCCTGGTCCTCTCGTCGAGGTCCCGCGAGTTGGGCGTTCACTTCGTCCGCTTGTCGGAGAGGCATCGGAATGCGATTCGCAGACTCAAGCTGGAGCTGCCGGGCGCTGCGGGTGTGGGCTAGACCAGCGGGCGGCCAGCGACCGCGGCAGCCGCAAGCTGCGCGAGCGCGGGATCCCGCGCCTCCAGGTCCTCCGCGAGCAACAGGGTGTCGCCGTCGGCCTCGACCACGCGGCAGCGGACCAGGAAGCGCATCAGTCGGGCACGGACGACCTGGAGTTGATCCGCGACCGCAGTGTTCGAGATGCAGGGCAAAATGTGGAAGACGGGCTTGCCGTCGCCGCCAGCGGGACGAGCCACGAAAACTCCATCCAATAGGACGGCATGAAGGTGTGGATTCAACTTGAGGTCGGCGGAAGTTTTCTGTGCGACGGTCACGGCTCCGCTACGACCATTGGCGGCCCCCTCAATCTCCATGCGGCGGCGGTACCAACTGAGGACCGAATCGACGAAGATGCGCGACACCGCATGAGGCGCGTTGCTGGTCAGTTCTGGCTGGGATTTAGAACTCGGCCCATTGGGGAATGGAGGCCAGCACCGTCTGCGCCGGCTATGCTTCTGCTTCCATCACATCCACCTGTGGGCGCAGCTCCGCGACGATTGTATTGAGCTCGGCAACTATCCTGATGGTGTCGCTAATCCTATGATCGAGGCGTACTATCTCACCCCTGTTGTCTCTTGCCTCAGCGAGAAGCCCCTCAAGCTTTCGTTCAATTTCCGCAAAGCGAACCCCATATCCACCGCCACTTCCAGGAGGGCCATTGCTGAATACTGCCTTTTCAAGCGTCGCGATTCTCTCACGTAGGGGCTGGACTATCTGTTCCAGATTCTCGTTGGCGTCATTCGTGAACATGGCTATCTCCGTCTTAAGGCTTTGATGTCAAAGGAAAGAGTCCAGAATGAGGAGGCAATATGAAATGGTCAGAGCAAGAAAGGTGAGCGCGGAGCTGGAATCGGCTCTGCTCCTTTTTCTCTTTGCCGCTTCAAGATCTTTAAGCTCCTCTAACTCACGATTGAATCTGCGAGGATTCAGACGGAGGTCATAGAGTGTCTTTGAACCTACTGCCAGCAAGGCCAAGATGTTGCCTGCAAGCGAGACAGGGCTTTCGATGCTCAATGGTATCCCTCCTTCCCATGCGACTCAACGCGCTGACATCGACTGAATGAATGCAAATCTTGAGCTGCGTGCACACCATAGGTCAGAGCGAGCGTACTCGATGCAAGGGGGGGCTGGTGCGCGGGAAAGGGGGAAGGCTCGCGCGCGCGGGGAACGGGTCGTGCGCGGGCTTGGCCTGCTGGCATCATTCGGTTCATCCCCGCGCGCGCGGGGAACGGGGTTCCCCGCAAATCGGTTACGCTCCTTTTCGTATCCGTTGCTGACGGGAGGCCCGGGTTGGAGTACGGGGATGGTTCGAGGAAATGCGGACCATGAGACTTGGTCGAGAGCAATGGGCCAAGCACGTCGTGCGATGGCGTGAGAGCGGAGTTGTCGCACGCGAGTACGCCGTTCAGACAGCTTGTTGCTGGCCCTGGAAGCGCTGGCCTTGTGGCTGGTCTTGCGCGGGGATACTTGGAAGAGTGCGGCGGCTGCGGGGCTGGTGATTGCCGCCGCGTTTTTCAGCAAGCAAACCGCCAGCATCATCGGCGTGGGTCTCGGCGTGGGCCTGCTCATCGTCAACTGGCGGCGCGGTCTGGTCTATGGCGCAGCGGCCGCGGCGGCATTGGCCGCAGCAGTCGGCCTGCTGGTGAAGAGCTCGGACGGTTGGTTCTGGACGTACATTTTCAAGCTGCATCAGAGTCACGGCTATCGTTGGGGGGTGGTCCGGGCCGTGGTGGTGCCCGACACGCTCAGGCACCTCTGGCCAGTTCTTGCAGTGCTGATTGTCGCCACTGTGGTCCTGGCCTGCACCCGCAAGTTGCGTCGGACCGATGTCATCCTGTGGGCAGCGGCCCTGGCTGGCGGGGTGGGTGCTGCGGTCGGTTTCGCGACGCAATGGGCATTCAGCAACGCTTACATTCCGGCGGTCTTCTTTCCCGTCTTGGCCGCATCCGTGCTGTCCGGACGGTTGTTGCTCCATGCCCTCGACCACCGGCGCTGGCTGGTTGCGGTGCCCACCTGTGCGGTTCTGTTGGGCCTGGCCTGGCAAAACCAGCACATCCCGCGTGCGAAGCTTGCGACGTATCTTCCCCAGCCGTCCGACACCCTCGCCGCCGGACGTCTTCTCGATCGCCTGCGCAGCGTGCACGGCGATCTCTTCATTCCCTTTCACACCTACTACGCTGCGCTGGTGGGCAAGCGGACCTTTGTCCATCGCATGGGTGTGCGCGACATCGGCGTCGGGCTGGGCCGGCCCGAGGGATTGGATCAGGCACTGCAGGGGCAGTTCTTCTCGGCCATTGTGCTGGACTGGAAGACCTTGCCCGGCGAATTCCCGTTCATCGACTCGCGCTACCACCTGTGGTGGCCGCTGCGCGAGGGCGTGGATTCGGTGCGTATGTTCGCTGGGGCGCAGACCTCTCCCAACGCCCTGCTGGTCCCCACCTTGGCGGCGCCACCGGTGCCCGCCGGTGGCCGCCGCCTGGCCGACTTCGAGACGGGCACCTGGCAGATCTTCGTCGCGGAGGGAGAGGCCTTTGGCAACGGCCCCGCGCCGGCACCTCCTGGGATGTACGGCCGCTTCGCTGCGGATTCCACCCGCCTGGGCCCGGCTGCGCAGGGGGCGTTGCGTTCCGCACCTTTCACGGTTGACCAGTCGCACCTGGGTTTCGTGCTGTCCGGTCCGGCCGATCCGGGATTGCGTGTGGCTCTCCTCGATGATGGCAAGCCAGTGCGCGTGGCATCGCCGTCGGGCGCGGCCGCCACGGTCGAATGGGACACCAGCGATCTGGTCGGCCGATCGGTCATGCTGGTGGCGGAAGACAAGTCGCCGACCGGCGGGTTGGCTTTCGATGAAGTTGTGACCTGGTAAGCGGCGAGCGGATATCCGGCAACCCACTTGCTCTAGGGAACGAGCCCGAAGTACGAGGGGCATTGGCCGTCCTCGTATTCTCGTATTCGAGTAGAGCCTTCATTTCGCAGCCCACGCCGGTGACCTTCAGGCTGCTCGGGTAGGGAAGCGCGTCGTACCCCAGTCCCAGACCGCGTGACGCGGCACTCAAAACATCACTGAGGATGTGTCGCGAAAAGAGAGCAGTCTTGCCATTGCCATTCAGTATGGGTGGAAAGCACTTTGCAATAGGATAGCCATTGTCGCTCGACCCCATCGAAATACTGCAACTTCCCCAGTATCGCTAGCCAATCTCCCTCTCACTGTAGAGCGCGAGTTCTCTCACTGTGAGTCCCCGGCGCTGGCCATCGTCGCGCCACCACTTTTTGAGAAGCTACCCCAAGCCCGAGCTAACCCCGCAACATCACTCGATTGATTCGCCGCGCGTGTGGAAGTTGGGATAGGCCAAGCAAGCTCAATGTCTGCATGCGGCATCAGCTACCCCTGAATGGCCGATAACGGTCCTTCAGGCTGGCGCATCAAGCTGCCAAGTCGCGCCGGACGATCGACGGCTGTTTGACGCAAATTGGGCCAGGGTCTACGCTGCGAGTGCGGCTCTCAAGGATTGAGATGCTCAAGGCTACAACACTCTTGACGGTCTTGGCGATGGCGCTGCTGGCAGCCCCCATGGCATGGGCCGGATCATCTGAAGACAGTGACCGTGAAGCCGCCAAAGTTGCGACCAAGCAGGCGGCGGCCGCCTACAACCTCGGCCACTACGACGAGGCGGCATCCCTTTACGAGGAAGCCTACAAACTCGTCCCCGATCCCATTTTGCTCTACGACCTCGGCCAGTCCTGTAGGCAGGGGAACAAACTCGACAAGGCGCTGACTGCCTACCGTTCCTACTTGCGAACTGCCCCTGAAGATGCGCCAAACCGGGAACGCGTCAAGGAGTGGGTCAGTCAACTTGAATGGACATCTGACGTTCAGGCAAAGACCGCAGCCATGAAAGCTGCTCAGAAAAGGGAACCGTCCGCCTCGGCCGTTCCGAAGCCCCCAGAATCTCAGATTGCACACGAGCGAGTTCCCCCTCCTTCGACATCTGCGAGACCGGACTTGGTTCTGCAGGTCCCCAAGGCTGAGGAGCGTCATCCATCCGCTTCATGGAAGAAGTGGGCACCTTGGGTCGGGGTTGGTATTACGGCTGCACTGGGCGTGGCAACAATCGTTGAAGGGCTTTCTGCCAACTCCTCCTTCAGCGACTTGCAGGGAGCTTGTGGGAAGACGAAGACGTGTACGGACTCCCAAGTTGATGGGGTCAAGTCCAAGGCCACCGTGACCAACGTGTTACTGGGCTTGACTGCGGCGTCGGCGGCAGCAACGGGCGTTGCGTTCTATTTCGCCTACTCCGGTGGCAGGGAAACTGGTCTTTCCTTGGCGTGGGGATACTGAAGAGAATGCCGACAATGAACATACCCAAGCCGGCGTCACTCATCCTTTTCTTGGTGGCATCTTGCTCGTTTGACTACGGCTCTCTCCAGGGAGGTCATTCGGGAGCAGACAGCGGAGCAGCGGGGGCAAACGCCAGCGATGGCGCTGTCGGAGGTTCGTCTGGCGTTGGTGGCAATGGGGATGGTTCGGTTGGCACAGGTGGTAGCACCGCTAGCCCACCTGACGCTCCCTTCGCCACAGGCGACAGTGGCGGCTCCACCGCAAGCCGATTTGACGCCCGCATCACTACAGGCGGCAGCGGTGGCTCCGCCCGAACAGGCGGGGTTGGGGGCATGGGTGCAACCGGTGGTGCAGGAGGAATCGGTGGCGTCGGTGGCATCTCCAGAAGCGGCATCGGTGGTGGCGGCAGCAGCGGGTTGGGCGGCCGTGACGATGCCGGAGTGCCGGATGCCCCGGGTGCTCAGCCAGGTGGCTCGGGCGGACCTATCGGAGGGACGACAACAGGAGGAAGGACAACGAGCGGCGGCACCAGCGGTAGTGGCGACGCTTCGGTGGACGGCGGAACGCCATCACCAAGCTGTGGTGGTCTGGCCGCGACCTGCGGGCCGTCGGGAAACGAGAGTTGCTGCACAAGCCTGTTGGTTCCCGGTGGAACATTCTATCGGAGCTACGACGGAGTGGACTATACGGACATGGGCTACCCAGCGACGGTGAGTGATTTCTACCTCGACAAATACGAGATCACCGTGGGTCGGTTCCGGCAGTTCGTGAACGCGGGAATGGGAACACAGGCGAGTCCGCCTGTATCTGGCGCGGGGGCACATCCGTTGGTTGCGGGCTCGGGATGGGATCCGACGTGGAACGCCAACCTGCCAGCGGACACGGCCAGTCTGAGGGCCGCGATAAAGTGCAATTCAACCCTTCAGACCTGGACCGACACAGCGGGGACCAACGAGAATCGGCCGCAGAACTGCATAGACTGGTACGCGGCGTTTGCCTTCTGCGCATGGGATGGCGGGCGACTGGCGACCGAGTCCGAGTGGAACTACGCGGCGGCCGGAGGAAGCGAGCAGACGGAGTACCCCTGGGGAAGCGGAATCGACTACACTAAGGCGAGCTACGATTGCATGGGCGATGGAATCCCCGGCTGCGCCGTGACTGACATGATTGTCGTGGGCACGAAACCAGCTGGAAACGGCCGCTGGGGTCAGGCGGACCTGGCCGGGAACGTGTTTGAGTGGACACTCGACTGGTACGCAACGTACCAAACGCCGTGCAGCGATTGCGCCGATCTCGCCACCGCTTCCTTCCGAGTGCTCCGGGGCGGTAACCTCTCCAACGGCAACGCCACGAGTTTCCGGTCGGCCGACCGCGACAGCTACGGCCCAGGGAGCCGCGACGGAAACATCGGGTCCCGCTGCGCCAGGACTAGCTCGACTGGCGGACGTGACGCCGCGGTGCCAGACGCCCCTGCCGCTCAGCCAGATGTTCCCATCGGTGGCTCGGGTGGCAGTGGAGGTACGGGCGGCAGCGGTGGTGTTCCGGTGGACGGCGGAACGCCACCGCCAAGCTGCACAGGCCTTCCCACAACGTGCGGGCCGTCTGGCACCGAGAGCTGCTGCACAAGCTTGTTGGTCCCCGGTGGGACTTTCTACCGGAGCTACGACGGCGTGGACTATCCCGACATGAGCTATCCGGCGACGGTGAGTGACTTCTACCTCGACAAATACGAGATCACGGTGGGTCGGTTCCGGCAGTTCGTGAACGCGGGCATGGGCACGCAGGCGAACCCGCCAGCCCGTGGTGCGGGTGCCAATTCGCGGATTGCGGGCTCGGGCTGGGACCCGACGTGGAACACTAGCCTGCCAGCGGACACGGCAAGTCTGAAGGCCGCGATGAAGTGCAATTCGACCTTTCAGAACTGGACCGACACGCTGGGGGCCGAGGAGAGCCAGCCGCAGAATTGCATGGATTGGTACACGGCGTTCGCCTTCTGTGCATGGGACGGGGGGCGGCTGCCGACTGAGGCAGAGTGGAACTACGCGGCGGCCGGGGGCACCGAGCAGCGGGCCTATCCTTGGTCGATCCCGGCAACATCCACGATAATCGATGACAGTTACGTAGTATACTGCGGCAGTTCGTGCAATAGCACACAGAACGTCGGCTCGAAGTCGCCGAAAGGCGACGGGAAGTGGGGCCAAGCCGACCTGGCCGGGAACGTGTGGGAGTGGACGCTGGACTGGTATGAGAGCCCATACCCAATGCCGTGCAGCAATTGCGCCGATCTGACAGGCGCCTCTCTCCGGGCCGCCCGGGGTGGTGGCTTTAACGGCCTCGCCACGTACTTCCTCCGGTCGGCCTTCCGCAACAACAGCGCCCCCGGGTCCCACGACTACGTCGTCGGATCCCGTTGCGTTAGGACTAGCTCGACTGGCGGTGCACCCGGTGGCGGGTGATGCTGGTGTGTCAGACGCCCCTGTTACGCAGCGGGACGCTCTTATCGATGGCACTGGGGGTACGACAAGCGCCGGCGGCACCACAAGCGTCGGTGGCGCAGCCACCGGAGGGACGAGCACCGGCGGTGGCACAGGAATGGGCGGAACTGGAAAAGGCGGCGTTGTGGCGGACGCCGCGATCGCGCCGATGATCATCAGCATTGACTTCGTGGGTGGAACGCCGCCTGGCGATTCCGGAACAACCGGAACAGTCGTGATGGCTGCTACAGAATCCGCAGGAGTCAAGCCGGCCACGCACTGGAACAGCGCCGCAACCAACACAGGCACGCTGGCATCGCTGAAGTTGGCAGGCGGCACCACCACCTCCGCGTCCGCTACCTGGAGCAGCCTATCGCGAGCGGGGAAACGACAGCCACTTGGAGCCTCAACTGGACTGACTCCCCGGGCGACGTGCGCATGATGAATGGCTACCTCGATCCCAGGGCGACTGCCTCGCAGGCGACGATTACCGTGATCGGCTTGGCCAGCCCGATCAGCAGCGGATACGACGTCTACGTCTATTGTTTCGGTGACATGACCTCGGCAGATTCGCGCCCTGCTCGATACACGATCGGATCGACAACACATAACGTGGTACGGACGGAACCGCCGCTGGTCACCAGATTCTCAGGATACACGCTGGCGCCCGAGGCAGGCGCGGGCAACTATGTCGTGTTCAAGAACGTGACTGGAGCCAGCTTCAAGTTGACTGCGACGCCGGAAGCGTCGGCGTCCGGGGCGGTACAAGCGCCGGTAAACGGCATTCGAGTCGTGTACCCATCCGGGTCCTAGCAACGCGATGGCAGTGCCATCGATAAAGTGGCCCGCCGGGTCAAAAGAACCTGCTTCGAGGTTCTTTCCCCTATTAGCCTCCGAATCCGGGTAGTCTGGACGGCGTTGGGGTTTGCACGGCGGATTGCGGACAGGAAGAAGAGGTCACCTCAGTCATCGATCCGTGCTCTTGGTCACGGTGCCAGTGCCATCAGAGCTACGCAAGGTTCTGCCGCACCTTCTGCTGTATTCACCAGATCCTGCGCGTGACCCCGTCAATGGCTACGGGCGTGACGGAACACGTTTGGGAGTTCTCAGAAATCGTTGCGCTTCTTGGCTCCCAGAGCTGGTCAAACCGTCAGGTGAAAAACCGCATTCTCTCCACCCCGCCACGGCAACCGTGATAGCCTTCCTAGCGGAGGTCACCATGGCAGAACGTGTGCTAGATCCAAGGCGCCTGGCGCGTGATGAGGACTGGTTGGGGAACAACGCCGCCTTCACGTGTCCGGTTTGCGGAAAGGTCTTCATCGTAAGCGGATTCATCCTTGACAAGAGAAAGTGTCCTGGTTGCGGCAAATCGACTGGCGTCATAAAAGGCGGACAAAAAAGAGGCGGGAGAGCCTTCATCAAGTGGTAGCACGATGGTGGCGTTCTGGCAGTGCCAGAGTCCTACGTAATTCCGGCTGAGTCACGGCCACGCGTGTAGACGGCCGGTGAGCGGCATTGGCCGCAGTAGTCGGCCTGCTGGTGAAGAGCTCGGACGGTTGGTTCTGGACGTACATTTTCAAACTGCACCAGAGTCACGGCTATCGTTGGGGGGTGGTCCGGGCGGTGGTGGTCCCCGATACGCTCAGGTACCTCTGGCCAGTTCTTGCAGTGCTGGTTGTCGCCACGGTGGTCCTGGCCTGCACCCGCAAGTTGCGTCGGACCGATGTCATCCTGTGGGCAGCGGCCCTGGCTGGCGGGGTGGGTGCTGCGGTCGGTTTCGCGACCCAATGGGCATTCAGCAACGCCTACATTCCGGCGGTCTTCTTTCCCGTCTTGGCCGCATCCGTGCTGTGCGGGCGGCTGTTGCTCCATGCCCTCGACAATCGGCGCTGGCTGGTTGCCGTGCCGACCTGTGCGGTGCTGCTGGGCCTGGTCTGGCAGAACCAGCACATCCCGCGTACGAAGCTCGCGACGTATCTTCCCCAGTCGTCCGACGCCCTCGCCGCCGGACGCCTGCTCGATCGCCTGCGCAGCGTGCCCGGCGATCTCTTCATTCCCTTTCACACCTACTACGCCGCGCTGGTGGGCAAGCGGACCTTTGTCCATCGCATGGGTGTGCGCGATGTCGGGGCAGGGTTGGGCCGGCCCGAGGGATTGGATCAGGCACTGCAGGGGCAGTTCTTCTCGGCCATTGTGCTGGACTGGAAGACCTTGCCCGGCGAATTCCCCTTCATCGACTCGCGCTACCACCTGTGGTGGCCATTGCGCGAAGGGGTGGATTCGGTGCGCATGTTTGCTGGCGCGCAGACCTCTCCCAACGCCCTGCTGGTCCCCACCTTGGCGGCGCCGCCCGTGCCCGCCGGTGGCCGCCGCCTGGCCGACTTCGAGACGGGCACCTGGCAGATCTTCGTCGTCGAGGGAGAGGCCTTCGGCAACGGCCCCGCGCCCGCGGGCCCCGGGATGTACGGCCGCTTCGCTGCGGATTCCACCCGCCTGGGCCCGGCTGCGCAAGGGGCGTTGCGTTCCGCACCTTTCACAGTTGACCGGTCGCACCTGCGTTTCGTTCTGTCCGGTCCTGCCGATCCGGGATTGCGTGTGGCTCTGCTCGATGACGGCAAGCTGGTGCGCGAAGCATCGCCGTCGGGCGCGACCGCCACGGTCGAATGGGACACCAGCGATCTGGTCAGCCGATCGGTCATGCTGGTGGCGGAAGACAAGTCGCCGACCGGCGGGTTGGCTTTCGATGAAGTTGTGACCTGGTAAGCGGCGAGCGCCTATGCGTGGTGTCCGGGAACTCCTGCTGCCCGCGGCCGCGGTCTCACGGTTCGTCTGGCACGAACCCGGCGCACGAACCCAGCCCAGCGAATAGTGGGACAGGACGGCCGATTGTCGGCGTTGTCGGCCCCCGCCCGAAAGATCAACCTGAGTGGGGGTTCATCCTCCTCCTGCTCTTCTCCGTCCATTGCTCCCGCAGTTCCTTGAGCCGCTCGATCTGTCTGCGGGTCTCCGCGGCCGTGCATCGCCCGAAAACCTCCCCTTCGCGACTTCCACCATTGTACACACCAGCGTGTGCCTCGCATAGTCTGTCGCGAAAGACGACCCATGCACGCTCCACTTCTCTGAGACGTCGCCGCTCCGATGGAAACTTCTCCGTCAGGAATGAGTACGCAGTGGCAAATGAAGACGCCCACGCGCGGCTTCTCGTCGGTCACATCGCGTTCCCACGTTTGCCCGCGTCGATTATCCCGACAATTCCTCGAGATCGTGAACGCGCGGTCCGCTGCCTGACGGAGGCGTCAGCTTGGCACCGCCGCGCACGAAGAGGCGCCGCCCCAGGGTCGCATTGGCCGGGTTGGGGAACCTGGCCACCTTCACCTCAAGTTCCTGCATCAGGGCACCAAGCGAACGAACCTGCCCCCATTTGCACTCGCCGAGATCGATCCAACCATCGTCTCGTAGTCCCACCACATCGATCTGCGTTGTCTTGTCCCAGTACTCACCCACCCGGAATCCAGCCCCTACGCCTTCTTTCTCGTAGATTCTGGCCATGGACTCCCGACACAGACGCTCGAAGCAGCCGCCGAAGTACGCGGCCAGGAGTGGTTTGATGTGCTCGCGCAGGGCTCTCCCCGGGCCGAGCTGCTGGATGAGGCTCTGGTTGGGAAAGACGAACCTGAACCAGAAGCGCAGCAAAGGATCCTCGAGAACGAACCGCACGTGGCGGACGCTCGTCGCCAGACCAGACAGCGGATAGGAGCGAGCCACGTAGCCGAGCTCGCAGAGCTGCTGGAGGTAATAGGGTAGGCTCCGCTCGGGCAGGCCACTTGCCGCCGCGATCTCCTTGACGGTTCGCCTGCCCTCGGCAGCCGCCCACAGCACGGCGTAGTAGGACTCCACCTCGCGCAGTTCTTCGCGTAGCAGGAAATCTGGCTCCCGGGCCAGCGGACCGAATTCATCGAGAATCGCCGCCTGCAGGTTGCTCTCGACGGAGCGATGGCTGTCGAAGTGCCGCAGGTAGAGAGGCACCCCGCCACAGACGAAATACGTCAGAGCCTTGTCGACCAGCGAGTAGCCAGGGTGAAAAGCGGCGGCCTCGGGGAAAGCAAAGGGGCGCAGGTGAATCTGCGCTGTGCGGCGGCCGAACAGAGGACTCTTCTTCCCAAGCACCTCCCGTTCCATGAAGCCGACGTAGGATCCGCACAGGATGACCATCACGCCAGCCGTGCCCCGCCACGAACGATCCCATAGTTCCTGCAACACCGAGGGCAACTCGGGACTAGCGCCGGCCAGCCACTGGAACTCGTCGAAGGCCAGAATCAGCTTCCCGCCCTTCGCCCGCTCGACCACGGCCAAAAGCGCCGCCCGCCAGTCGTTCGACGGCAAATGGGCCAGCAGCGGCTCTTCCAGAACCCGCGCCGCATCGGCCAGGAACTCCTTCAGTTGCAGTGCCCCCGGAGCGGTCTTGCCCACGTGGTACACGGCGCGCTTGCCGTGAAGGAATCTCAGTATCAGCTCGCTCTTGCCAACGCGCCGCCGGCCGTAGATGGGCACCAGCGCACCTGCGGCACCGGCATGCTGCTTCTCCAGCAGCGCCAGCTCCGCGGCTCTTCCGATGAAATCCTGCATGGCTCCATGATTGCCGACATGGACATAACTTGTCAAGTCTGGACTAGACAAGTGACGACTTGACAAAAAGCGGACTGATCCTGAAGCAGGATCGGGTCGCGATGGGTCGACTGCGCCCTCGCCCTTGGCCACGGCCTTCCGGTCCTTGTAGCTCACGAAGAGCAGCGAATTGCGGATCACGTGGACGATGCAAGTCTGGACCGCCGTCGCCGGGAACGCGGCTTCGATGGCCTCCGGGAAGCGTCGGCGGCTGCGGGGCTGGTGAGCGCCGCGGCATTCTTCAGCAAGCAAACCGCCAGCATCATCGGGGTGGGTCTGGGCGTGGGCCTGCTCATCGCCAACCGGCGGCGCGGTCTGGTCTATGGCGCAGCGGCCGCGGCGGCATTGGCGGCTGCGGTCGGCCTGCTGGTGAAGAGCTCGGACGGTTGGTTCTGGACGTACCTTAATAGCTGCGGTTTGCGTGTCGATACCACGGGAGTGGACCTAATCGTCGCGGATGTCCCCTTGCGTCTTTCATCATGAGCACTTTCATAACCGACACATGTCTTGCGCACGACGCGCCCCCCGGTGGCGGGTTGGACCGGTTTGCAGTCAGTGGCAGGGCAGGCGCGTGCCCCGGGCTGCCCTGGGCGTTCTATCTGTTCTCTCTGGGCGCCTGCGTGAACCTCGACAAGCCGAGCGTCCTTGTTCAGTGCGAAGCGACACGCCTTTGCCAAGATCGCGGATCGGATGCTGACACGGGGGCGGCCGTGCAACCAGCGCGGGACGCTCGGGGAACCATCGACTCGGGCTTTGGTTCGGTCACAGACGCATCGGGTGCCGCTGTCCCCGACGCCGACAAGAGCGGTTCATTGGATGTTGGAAGTAGCCGCGATCCGGATGTCACGATGGTTGCACCGAGCGGTACCTGCTGGACCTCCAGTGGCCCAGTCACAGCCGGCACTGTGTGTCGCGCATCCGTGGGTTCCTGTGACGTGCCGGAGGTCTGCGATGGCGTCAGCGCCACCTGCCCCGACGACCAGTACGCGCCACCCGCTACGGTTTGCCGTGCAGCAAGAGGCACCTGCGACATCGCCGAAAGTTGCACCGGTTCCAGCCCCGACTGTCCCGCCGATGCTTTTCTGACCGCCGGTGCCGTTTGTCGCAAGGCTGCGGGTCCTTGCGACCTTGCCGAGAGCTGCTCGGGAAGCAGCCCCGACTGTCCAGCTGAAAGCCTGGCTCCGGCCGGAACTATCTGCCGTCAGTCCACTGACGAAGACCAATGCGATCCAGTCGAGATCTGCACAGCCTCCAGCGTGTCCTGTCCAACCGACGTGTTTTACACGCGGCCGTCAGTCCCCACGGGCGTGACGGCTGCGCCGGGGACGCTGAAGGCCACGATTTCGTGGAGTGCCGCTGCTGGGGCCACCGGGTACAACGTCAAGCGGAGCTCAACTTCGGGGTCTGGCTACACCACAGAAGGTGCCCCGTATGCTGCGGCGACCTCTCCCTTTGTCAGCACTGGCCTGGCCAGTGGTACGACCTACTATTTCGTCGTCTCTGCGGTCAACACCATCGCGACCTGCGAGTCAGTCAATTCCGCCGAGGTCAGCGTCCTGCCATCAGGGAACTGCACCCCGCCGCCAGCGCCCCATGTGACGGCCACTTCGCTGGATGGGCAGGTCGAGCTAACCTGGACCGCGTCGGCAGGCGTAACGTCGTGCGACGTCGCGCGCAGTGTGAACTCGGGCACCGGCTATGTGTCGGTGGCTACGGCTAGCACGGCCAACCACTACACCGACATCAATTTGTCCAACGGTACGACCTACTTCTATGTGGTTACCGCCAGCAATGGCTCGTGCAGTTCCCCCGATTCAACAGAGGTCTCGGCGTCTCCCACTTGCAAACCGCCAGCCGCGCCGACCAACTTGGCCGCAAACGCCAACAATGGCGCTGTGGCGCTGACCTGGACAGCGCCCGCTGGCGCCATTTCATTCCGCATCCTGCGCAGTCGCAGCGGCGACACGGGATACTCCTTGGTGGGCACGTCAGGCGCCGCCAGCTACACGGATGCCAGTGTGACCAATGGCGTTGTCTATTCCTATGTAGTCGCGGCCAGTAACGGCTCGTGCAGCTCGGCCAATTCTGCACCCGTGTCCGCCGCCCCGGCTTGTACGCCGCCGTCAAGACCCACGAATCTGGTGGCCACGCCCGGCAATGCCCAGGTCGCGCTTGCGTGGGTCGCCTCGACGGGGGGCGCGACCTCGTATCAGGTTCTGCGCAGCAAGACCGCCGGCGGTCCGTACACCACGATCGCCACACCGGTCAGTGCGGGCTTCACGGACAACAGTCTGGTCAACGGGACGACTTACTACTACGTCGTGAACGCCAGCAACGGCGCCTGCCTTTCCGCCAACTCCGCCGAGGTCTCTGCTGTGCCAGCATGCGTGCCTCCGCCGGTTCCGACTATCCAGACCGCCACCCCGGGTGACGGCCAGGTCACGCTCTCCTGGACCGCTTCGGCTGGTGCTGTGTTATACGCAGTGCAGCGCAGTGCGGTGACGGGCGGCCCCTATGGTAACCTCGCCAGTCCGACTCGTACTTCCTACACGGATTCCCCACTGACCAACGGCACGACCTACTACTACGTGGTCCGCGCCAACAATGGCGCTTGCGCGTCGGACCCGTCAGACGAGGCTTCTGCCAAGCCAGTCGCGGCCTGCACGCAGGCTGCGCCCACCGGCGTGACCGCCACGGCCGGGAGCAAGCAGGTAGCCCTGACCTGGGCGGCTGCGACTGGGGCCAGCTCGTACAGCATCGGTCGCAGCACAACGAGTGGCACCGGCTATGCCTCTGTCGGGACGGTGGCCGCGCCCACGACCACATTTGTTGACACCGATTCAGCGCTTTCGAACGGCACCAAGTACTACTATGTGGTGAGTGCCGGCAACGGCGCCTGCACTTCACCCAATTCGACTGAGGTTTTCGCTACCCCGGTCTGTGTACCGCCCGCTGTGCCCACCGCAATCACGGCCACGGCCAATCAGTCGACGGGCGCGATCACCGTATCCTGGGGGACCGTGGCGGCGGCCACGGGCTACACGGTTTCGCGCGGGACCAGCGCGGCCGGACCTTTCTCGGCTGTGAGCACAAACAAGACCGCGGCCAGCTTCACCGATTCTGGCGTAGCGACCGGCACGACCTACTACTATGTGGTCAGCGCCAGCAATTCGGGCGGGGCCTGTTCGTCGGCCAGCTCCAGTCCGGCCGTGTCTGCTGGGGCTTGCAGCGCGCCGTCGGCTCCCAGCGACGTCACCGCGAGAGCAGGAATATCGCGGGTGACCGTGTCGTGGGCCTCCTCGACCGGTGGCCCCACGTCCTACGAGGTGAAAAGGGCCACCGCCGCTGGCGGCCCGTTCACTTCGCTTGCCACGCCGACCGCCAGCCCCTACGTCGATTCGGCCGTCAGCAACGACACCACCTACTACTACGTGGTCACGGGTCGCAATGCAAACGGAGCCTGCAGCTCGGCTGCTTCGGCCGCGGCTTCTGCGGCGCCGCGGAGCTGTACGGTGGTTTCCGGCAACGTGGCGAAGGGCCACGCTGGACTGTTCAACACCCTTGCCGGCCGGTGCTTCGTCACCTGCGACACCTTTCAGGGTTGGAATTGCGCCAACACAGGCGACCGGTCCGTCACCATCAACGGCGGTCCCATGGCTTGTGGGGCCTTGCCGGTGCCCGCGCCAAAAAGAGCCGGCTACACTATCTTTGATGTGAGCGCTGGCACCATCGCCTACTCGGAAATCTATTGGTGGGGCCCGACCTTCAACGACACTTGCTCGATCCCCGCCGGAGGCCTGGATTTCTGACCCGGGAGGGGCGCAGGCCGGGGACGGAGCGGAATAGCAAGAAATGCCCGCCGACCGTTCGCACCGCGCCAAACAGACCCAGAGGCCCTTTGTTTCGGTTACGGCCCAGCGCATCGACGAGCTCCAGCGCGTTGGCGCCGGCATCGCCACCGCCGTGGCTGCCTACGACATCGCCGGGGTAGCCGACCCGTACATTGGATGTCCGAAGCAGTAGTACAGGTCAGTCTGTCTAGCGCGACGGATCCCGGCGCGCGATCAGCGCGTGCACCCGCCTGTCACGCAAGTAGAGCCCGCCCCAGATCAGAACGGCAAAGTAGATCGGGAAAAGGGTGCGGCTCATCAGGGGATCGCCCACGCGCACGTGGGTCGCGACGGCGCCGCCCAGATAGCCGGTGAGCAGTACCGCGCCAAGCACCGCGGTCCGCGGGATCAGGTAGACGACCACGCACACCAGCAGGATCAGCCCG